>WLWI01003240.1_pt1 | contig 13966 bp, 7 predicted proteins | sample 6701501 | NCBI WGS metagenome assembly WLWI01 (sample SAMN12718690, study PRJNA515312) | sponge metagenome | isolation source: marine sponge | host: Mycale hentscheli | place: New Zealand: South Island, Marlborough, Capsize Point | collected 2014-11-01
AACAACAACAAAACAATACACGTTATTTAAAAGTTTTCTTTGTGATATTCTTTAGCTAAGTAGTGGTTGTAACACACAATGCTTTGACACAACTGGACATGCACCTGTGTTACACAGACTTACCTTCCCAGTTGTATAGTGGACAATGTATTTTCAAGTAAAACTGTTGCGCACGGCTTATAACCATGACAAAGAGCGCATTGACTTACCACCCCCACTATAACTCGAATAGAAATGGAAGTTCTGTAAGTCTTCACGTTTTAACTGCACCAGTAAAAGAATTCAAAAAGGTAAACAATTCAATTTCTAGGGTGATACGGGTACTGATCTATAAACAGAGGATTCTGTTTAGTGAAGTTTGGGACGGGGTCGACAACCGAACTAACACAAAAACGCGAGGGTCAAAGTACAAAAATGCCTTGCGTACGTCCATACATATACAACTCACAAACATCCCCGATTTTCGATTGTGTTACCCCTGTAAGTGTCTCGCTCGCTACGCTCGCTCGCCAACTATAAATAGTCAAAACGTTTCGACCCGTAGGTCTTCATCAGTTGACAAAAAACACAATACTAAAATTGACAAAAAACAAAACCAGTTCAATAAAATGCAAAAACCCTGACGATGCACTAGTTGTAGTGACGCTATAATTGGTTGCCATGTATGATTTAACTCCAGGCCATTGTCCAAGTTAGATGTTGATGGCAGGCTTTGGATCACTACTGCCTCAGTAATCCTTCTTCTCTTTTTACTGCATATTGGTGTTCCTTTAGACGTTTGTCTAGTGTACGTCTTGTTTCCCCTACATATACAATACTGCAGTCCATACACGGGATTTCATAAACTACTCCTTTGATTTTTGATTTTTCTCTGGGTGTTTTTACCTTCATTAGATGTTTCTTGAGGGTTGGTATTGATGTAAAAACTGTTTTTATGTTCAAGGAAAAATAAAAAATCAAAGGAGTAGTTTATGAAATCCCGTGTATGGACTGCAGTATGGTATATGTAGGGGAAACAAGACGTACACTAGACAAACGTTTAAAGGAACACCAATATGCAGTAAAAAGGCATTATGAGAAGAATGGTATAGCTGTACATGCATGGAACAGTAATCACAAAGTAAATTGGTTGGAGGCCACAGTGAAAGAGAGAGTTGAGAACTACACCAGAAGAAGGATTACTGAGGCAGTAGTGATCCAAAGCCTGCCATCAACATCTAACTTGGACAATGGCCTGGAGTTAAATCCAACATGGCAACCAATTATAGCGTCACTATAACTAGTGCATCCTCAGGGTTTTTGCATTTTATTGAACTGGTTTTGTTTTTTGTCATTTTTAGTATTGTGTTTTTTGTCAACTGATGAAGACCTACGGGTCGAAACGTTTTGACTATTTATAGTTATAATCTACTATGAAAGCTAATGAATAAAATACAATACATATGTTTCAAGTTTAACTCCAGTTAGTAATTGGTCAACCTGAGAATAATTCAGACTCAAAGTCTGCCATCAGTTCATAACTAATGAATAAGTAATGCAATGAAAGACTTTGAACCCTAATTGTTCTCGATATTGCTTAAGTAAATAACATTATAGTTCATATTGCAAAATTACATTTTATCTACTCACACATTACAAGAAAATAAATTTGTAAACTTACTCTGTAAAGACAGGGTATTGGAGTTACTAACTGCAGAACTAGCTGCCACGAATGCAGCAGATGAAGTGAGACTAGCTGTGCAGGTGTAGTTACTTCCAGCATCTGAATCTCTCACATTCGTCAGAGTAACTTGACTAGTGTAAGAGGCACCAGCTCCAGTAGGAGTACTCCCAGATATGACTGTACCAGCTGAATCAGTCCACACTACCTGCAGCTGCACACCAGAGTAGTCCAACATGTCTGCCAATGTGATATCACAGGTCAATACTTGAGAGGAGTCCACTAACACAACAGGAGATGTTACCATGACAGCAGATGGTGGCATCACTGTAACACAACACAAAAAGTTGAAAAATTAGTTATTAGTGGATATAATAAATGATACTCAACATGCTGATGCTTAATTATAGCCTTATTAACTAGCTTATTTATATCAGTATAATTATAATATATTATTTTTAATATAAGTGTAAAGAGGGTTAATTCGTATATAAAGGAGAGATAAGTCTGTAAAATTGTATTTCCCAAACTGCAATATTTTATTAGTCTCACGATTACTCTGTGATCCAACCAAAGTGCTGCTGTTTTCTCTCAGTGGAAGAATTAATTACAGTGATTTATCACTGCTTTTCAATAAAGAAAATAGACAAATGGAAATTATATAATAATTGTTTACTACAGAAAGATGTAAACTGTGCATCACTTCACTGTTATTAATTGATGAAAATAGAGAATTCATTAGGATTCTAAGACTATATTAACATGAATGTGTAAAAATTGAGATATTGTAAAATATTGTATATACGTCATCTTTTCAAGCAAATTATTACTACCTAATTACCATATGGACTAACTTACATTGAACTGTAACTGTAGAGTTCTGAGAGTTACTGGCTTGTCCAGTATTAACAGTACATGTGTATATTCCTGCATGAGAGGTCTGTATGAATACGATAATGAGAACACTCACCACAGGAGAACTAATTATATATATATAAGGATCTGACAGCAGGTCACTACCACTATGGGTCCACATAACAATACCAGATAGGTCACTGGAACAGGTGAGGCTGATAGTATCTGATTCCATCACAGAAGAAAAAGATGGAGTGAGTGTTACCATAGTTTCTGCAAAAATGAATGTTTTTAAGTGCAATGATTCTATTTTACTAAATGTTAGATCTTATAAAGCCCTCTAGTTAAAATCAATTAGTTGTGTGGTTTAGTACAAATAGTGAGTGAGTTAAAAAGTATTTTTGTAGTCACAAATATCTGCTTGAGTCATTCTCTACTCCAATTTTGTTTATCTCTAGCATCTCAGTCTGTCTTTTCTTTGATTGTAGTCTTAGGCTTTGTGAAACTACTAACTATTGCGTTCCTCAACTTCTAGCCGTTTTGTTGTCGCTGGATTTACCTGCCAATTCTTAAAGCTGTTACACTGACAGTAACAATGTTATTCACACATTTTATTATATATAGGCTTAGCACATACCGTGGCAGACAGGCGATTGCCTCACCCAAATTTTCATAAAATCACACCCAGTAGGACTTTGTACCTTCATTTTCCAGGTCGTCATTTACATTGCTATAAATAGTAATTGCCACACCCAAGTGTGAAATAGAGTAATAGAAAGTGATGGTCTGAGAGAGCTAAGATCAAGCTCAAAGTGAAGTCCAAAGATACTTTGAACTTTGGTTTATTTTATCAACTGCCTAACAACACACAGTGGACAGTTAGAAGTTAAAAATAACTAGACTTTAATCTGATAGCATATTACAACAGTAGATAAGGGAGGTACACATTAGGTTTGTATGAAGAAGTTCAAAATGGAATGTATGGGAATCACCCTGGACAATGAATGTCTAAGTCTATATCTGAATGATGAGTGGAAGTGTTGCAGTAGATGATAATGGATGAAGGCTTGTGTTATGCAGAGGATAGATGGGATGTTGATATATCATAGCAATCAGGCATGAGACCTTTTCCAATCTACGATAATATTTTTATGACTATACTGTTCACAGTATTTCATCGACGTTTTTGTCTGCGTAATTCTAAGCTACTACTACTATAATAAACTAGAAGGAAGCAAAAGGTATCTGAATTGCAGCATAGTAACCAATTTAATATTACTTAGTTAGCAATCACTATGGGCGTAGCCAGATCTAATTATACAGATGGCAGAGGGCAGTAATGAAGCATTAGAATTTCAAATAATGACATTTCTGGTATTGATAGAAATGATACCAAACAAAGTATGGATCAATCTATTAATTCACTTCAAAGTCACTACAAACTTCAACTCTAATTAGAATTAATTAGATAGAAACATCTGAGGCAAAATACTGTCAGAAAAGAACTGTGTGTATGGTAGTTGAACCGATAGTTGATGACGGTTACCTGACTCTACTCGAAAGTACTAGTTATGTCCAATGAAAATGGTTCACATGAGTAAGAGGTCATTGATTATTGAAAGGCATGTGTACAACCTGCATGTGATCATTTCTACTTAAGTCTTAAACTTGCTTTGAATGCCTTTGAAGCAAATCACCTATTTTCATCTCTCAAATTGTTTGAGTTGAAGCTAAGTGCCTAAATGCATTCCCAATTTGAGATTAAAGTCCATTGATACTGAAGATGAAAATATCATTATACACGGCTGACAGTTAAGATGCTTCTACAAAAACTGATACAATTGCTTGATGGAATAGACTTACTATTAAACTTTCTATGTAAGCTAAACTTTAAAAAAGGAATTAATGGTCCAGTCATCGTCAGCTGCAGCAGAAAGAGTTTTTTATTACAAAGAATTACTGTATAATGATAGTGATCTTTGGAAAACTATAATACTGCTGTTATTCAACTTTGCAAGATGATTATATAATGTATTAGTGGTCAACTGTTGTTCACATTTACAAGTAAAGTTTTTTTGCAAAAAGCTGGTTTTTTGTGATATTCTCATTTAAGACTAATTATAATAAAGAGGATGGGAAGCAGAAAGAAAAAGAGGTGAAACAGAAGGCAAAATGGTGTAACTAAGGGCAAATGGGTTGAAAAAGAAAGATAGATTGGGAAAAATCAAACAAAGTGAAGGAAGCAAAAAATTGCTCAAATTAGGTGTATTGTTCGAGCAAAATAGATAGAATTTTTTTTTGTTCAAAGCCTACTCTTAACGCCCCTCCTGGCCTGGTAATTTAGCCACCATTTAAATGTAATTAACCCCAGTTGCATATACTGGATACCAACTCTATGAACTTCACTACTATCAACAAACTGTAATTGACACGTTAATGTAAACCTGTGTAGCTTCACCTATCTTCACATGCAACATTCATCATGTACTCTTGCGTCATTTCTATTAAATTCCATAAATTTCTGGAAATTATAATATTATGATAACTGAATAACATGACACGACAAGAATACCTACAATTCAGGATAGTGAATCAAATAGACAATGGAAATTGCAAGAAACTTCAACCATTAAATACTAACCGTTTTTAGGGACTTTATGCATATAAATACATATGGAATTCCTTGTAGTTTTTACTTTACTTAGCTAATAACTATAGTAAAAATAGTGAGGCTGAATGTCCAAATAATGAGCACATATTAAATGTAAATATTCATACCTTGTGCAAGTGCAGGATAATATTGTGATGACAAGACTTGAACCATTAGCACATGAACAACCCACACATTCATCACTGCTGCTCTCTCTGGCTTCTCTACTGACTAGCTTTTGAAGTTGTTATTTTATAGCTACAGACAAATACAAGTTTTTTACTAGTGTAAACCAATCTCTTAGTGAAATTTGAACTTGTTTTTTAGCACCTTCCATAAAATTCTTTATGACATTATTTTGGCTTTGTGCAGTAATTAAAAGAAATAATTATAATTTTGCTTCATTATCTTAAAATATTTTTCTCCTTTAATTTGGCATTTCAGATGAGGCATTAGTGTAATAGAATGGTAGCAGTTAAATAGAAATCATTACATAAAGATATCTCTATATCACACATGTCAAGAAAGTTGCTTAAATACCTAACTCCAATAAATTAGATGCTCCATTGACATCATGAAATATGTATACTCAGTAATATGATATAGGACCTTATAATTATTGTAATTTAACCGCTACACATGGCTAATATTTTTTCAGTTTGCTCTGAAGTAGGCAGAGAACCATAGGGACACTTGGGTACAGTGTCCATAAGTCAGCAGTCTAAAACAACATAAAGGAGTACATACCATAGTACAATTTATTTTTACCACACATTTACTTTTTCTGTTGCAAGATGTAGCTTAAATTTGGGCATCACTTACTAATATATATATCCTTGCTGCCACAATCTGTGAAACCAGACCAATTAAAAACCAAAAAATTGAAATTAATAGTTACTGCATGAATACTTGTGAAGATACATACATGTATCAGTGAATATAACAAGTATTAAAGTAGTTTCATAGAGGCATCTTAATAGTCTGTAGTTACGAGAAAATATGACTGAGTAAAGAAGTAATCAACATCAGAATCATCTAAAGCTAAACAATTCACGTCTGATACTTAACCATTTGAATAATAAGGTATCCTGCTCCTTATCTTCAACCACCAGAAGACCTCAAGACACACTTCCTACGAGCTTCAGGAAAGTTTCCCAGACAACAGATTTGTATTGTTAGAAAGAAGAAGGGAAACTCTATCCACACAGTGTAAATATAAGACCTCAAAGTGCTCAGAATTGAAGCTACACCTTGCAACAACATTTTATAGGTTAAAATTCCAGTTTCACACTTGCATTCATCAGCCACACGAATCTGTCCTCGATTAAATTGCGCAGCTGAAACAGACTTGTGGAAGAGGAATTGTCACATAAACCAGCTTAAAAAATTGTATTATTCATAGAGGTTGCGGAGAAAGGTCTTAAAGATATAGCAGTAACTCCAAGAACACTGTAACAACAAACAACATTCTCACAGGGATCATTACAAACCTCAGCAACCGTGCTGACTGTGCAGCGGACTCTACAATTCAGCCAAGTGTCACTTCAAGAACATAGCTTTTATAAGAGAGATCATGTTGCTGACAACACGATCGAATGCCCAACACTCCAAGATATGCCCACAGAAGCCACATGCATGGAAGTTGATACACTAGCTAAACTTTCCCTGACACTTATCGTAGCTCCTGTCATCCGCCTGTTATTGCTACCCACAATAACAGGAAAATTATTTAAGGTTGTATTTTACAGAATGTTACTTGTCATTGAAGAGTCAGGTCCTTCACCTTTTTGTGGGTATTGCTTGAACACTCCGTTTGGACTGGAACACAATCCTCAAAGTTGACTTGAAGCTTCCTCTACTGAGCTGCAGGTACTTTAAGTAAGCATTCAATGTTTTTAGATGTTGGATTGGGAAAAATCAAAGAAATGAAAGCAAGATGGTATAAAAACAAGGTTGCAAAACCCAAATATTGTCATGGTGACAAGTACCATTCAGTCACTATGAGTGAAAGTCACGGAAGAAATTGATGGACAAGTGGAAGCCGGCATATTGGAGCCCACAAAATTATCAGAGTGAGTCACACCAGTTGTTCCAATTCTTGATAAGAAAGGCAGATCAATTCGCTTGCAAGGATCATGGTACACTAAGGTCCAGAATAGGATTCTTTTCTGCTCCACAGAACATAAGATCTCCTAGCCACAGTGGTGGGTTTCTTCGTGTTTATAAAGTTGGACCTCAGACACTCTCATAAGTAAAATCTTTGGGATGATCTGGCCGAACAGATTGGTATAATTCATTCACACAAGGGCTTGTAATGAGTTAAACATCTGCCATTTTGTGTGGACTCACGCTCAGTGACAATAATTGTAGTAGTTGCCAGTAGGGGTACATTTAGTGGGGGTTCGACTTGTGTCGTATGAGCCCCCCTCTTTTCAGAATGTGCCCTCATTTTTTAGCTAATGTATTTCTTACCTGTACCTGGAATTATTGTTATAATTACAATCACTTTTTGTTCGTTGTTGGTTTTCCTCGTACTCCAACAATACTTGCAATCTTCTAAAGAATGCACCTCTATTGATGTACAGAGTCAGAATTTTAATAATGGCAGACCAAGTTCGTAGTATACCAAAGCAGAGCAAGTACAAGTGGTTGTTGTTTTGTTTTTTTTTCTTCTAAGATTTAGTCATTCTCGGCTGAAATAGTTATAATAATAGGAATTTTTTTCTCTTTTTAACAGCAATAATTTTTTAAAAGAGAAAAAATATCCTATTATTATAATTTTTTTTCTTTATGGCTGAATTTGACAATTGTTTAAAACTATTTTATCATTAGCTAACATGTCATTGTGCTTTCATTTTTTCTCATAAATCAATCTCATTTTTTCTTCATGATCTAGTGTAGCTATTCACTTGGGATTGGCAAACTAAGCTGATGTAATTTTGAGCATAAGAGATTTCATAAATATTGGCATATGCTGGCATAATGATGTAGCTAATTGTGAGCATAATGAGGTAGATAGTCTTTGTCAAATTTTTTTTATTGTACTGTAACAATAGCACTTTGATGCTGTCTTCCAGAGATTGTCTTTGGGACTATTTAAATGAATCTTTGAGTTTACTAAATACCATATATATTGGTAACTCTATTTAAAGATTCCAATATGTATTGCTATCTGTAAGAAATAAAATACTTTCAGATCCAGCACTGTTGCCCATCAGGATGCAGATCAACAACTTGCATATCAACAATGGCCATATCAGGATTCAGATTAATTATGGGTACTGGGAATCTTATACTTATGAATGTGGTTGAGGTGATCTTCGAACTCTGTCCATAGTATGTGAACATAAGAGGAGATTTCAAGTAGCATAATTGCTAAAACGATGAGCATTGCTAGCATAGAATAATAGCAAAAAATAAGCATAATTAGCCAACCCAATATTATTTACTCCTTTTCTTTGTTCTAGACATTAATACTTTAGTTTGCTTTTAGCTCGAATTTTCTTTCTTTCATGATTTTAGCATTTCATTCTTTTCACTTCTGGACTGTCACATTATAATGCTAATATTGTGCAGATGAATATTAGAATATAATCTTGTATATAGAAAATAGCAACATACTTCAATAAGTGGCTATAGCTATTTCACCCCTTCTTGAAAGAGCCCCCCACCCCCCCATCCCTTTAATAAATTTTAGATCCGCCCCTAATTGCCATTGTGCTGGGCTCAAAATATTCACAATAACTATTGAACTTTCACTAATCTAGACTTTGCTATCTGAAACCAATTCAGTCTAAACATTTGGACATGCCACTCTGATGTTTACAAGCTGTCACATATCAGTGTCACTGCAAACTCCAAACAGTTTCTCCGAGATTTTTGGAAAAATTATCTAGCACATTCAATAGCAGCAAGTACTGGAACATGGAGAAGGTGAATCTATTTATTGTATATAATACATGAAGGATGATACACTTCCTGAAAAGAGTCCATTGACTACCATAACAAAATCTGTAAACTGTGCTGCTAATTAGAGTTCACAAAAAGTTGACTGGGATCCAGCTAGTTATCAACTGATTATACACAAATTTATGATTATATTATGGTTGTCAATGGACACTATTCATGCAAGTGATAATCTATGAGTGCATGATAGAGATAGGTTGCTGCCATTTGATGAATGCCATGAGGACAATAGGCAAGGATAATCAGCTAGAAATATATGTGTTATTCTTTTATGAGAAGCACTGTGTGTCTGTGTGTGTTTGCATGTGTCAAGGTATTCATTGTTCTTTAGTTATGTATGTAAGTGGTATAATATGACTTATAGTATGTTCTGCCCTTTCTTTAATAAAAAATTGAGGAAGGCACACTTCTTTGGACATAAGAAGATATCAATATTATACAGGAACAAATGAAGCTCTCTTACACTGGTCAGGCCAAGAGTGGGTTGGCCAACAGAGTCAATAGGTATGGCCAAAAATTCATGGGAGTGGCTAAGGATAATTCATGGGTGTGACAAGTCCATAACTACATACATTTATTCAGTATTCAGTAACTACCAGGTACCAGCTAATAACTGAAGTTACTACAATAGATTAAGTGTATTTCATGACTGGGCCTCTATACAATTCGCAAAAGAAAACTAAAGACTGGCCAGTAAAGATTCATGAGCATGAATAATAAGATAAGATGGATATGGTGTAAGTCTGTGTATAATGTAGTAAGATTTCTAGAGAATATGGTTCACTACACAAAAAATTACAAATAACATCACTTGAAGAAACGCATAGGTCACTATTATTCTAGGGATATCTGAATTGAGCAACGAAGTTAATGAAAAATCATAACTGAACTGAACAATGAAGTTGTCAACCATTTGGTAATAACTTGTTGTGTATTGAAATGAAAAGGATGCTATTCTTGTGGCAAACAAAAACACATGAATTATTGTTTTATTTGTCAACTACCAATGCATAGCCAACGATTAGAGCCACTGGAAAACCGCAATTCTTTTCTAGGGCCGTAATTGACAAGTTTTGACCGTATCAATATATTAGCTTACATGCAAGAATCTTTGAAAGATTACTTCAGTTATTGTTAAATTGCAAATGCACTTTGAAGTCATTGTTAACTTTAAGTTAACTTTGGTTCATTTGATAGAAAAACCACTGTTTTCTCTATTAATAAAACTCATCACTTGAACAAACAAGTGGGTGTGGTTATAATAGCTGCGCCAATAAGATCTGGCTTCCTACTCCACTGAAGTCTAACATTGGCAATCAATACAACTATCATCACAAACATCTTATGGGTCACTAAACAGCTCATATCGATCTGACTTACTTCAATGTTGATCAAGCAAGAAACGCTTCCCCAACTAATTAGCACGTAGTGTAGTTGCTAGTAAAGACTAGCTATGCCAGTTAGCGCCAAATCTGGAGAATATGATTAACAGAATGGAAGAATGATTCTTCTTCTACACGATTTACCCACATCACAGTTGCCACTTCTATTACCCAACTCACTGGCAGTCCTTCCCTCCTTATAATCGGCGAGCACGACACTCTCAGCAGGGGTAACTCAATTGAAAATCAAGGATATTTGTTTGTTTATATGAGGTGCGTCTAAGGATAGGAACGCCGCAGATAACCTTGGACTTTTCGCACGCGCGTTTAAACACTCCGAAATACGGTACATGCGCAATCGTCCACACTGGTACTGATGCACTTGTGGTTTCTTTTCTTTGTGCTTACCACGCTTGTTCACCATGAATGGGATTGATATACAAAGTGTTGTCAACATGGGTTTGCAAATAAGCTACTATGCAAACTGCATATTTCAATGTTGGATGACATTACTCCTATAAGTGAGCTGTGTAGATTGTTAGAAGCTGCACATACATCCTGCACAGAATGCATGCAAGGTTATTGTTACAGAGCTACTTTAATTGCACTAAGCAGCAATAATTTGATAATAAAGTTACTTTTACGGCAAAGTATGCCGTCCAATCCTTTATTTTCTTTTTACACAATCCATTCATCTTTGAACATTTCCTTACACATCACAACACACCTTATATATTAGAAGTTTTTGTAGAACTTAGGTTATATATTAATACTAATTAAACTTGCACAATCCAGTGTAATAAAACACAAAAGTAGTAGCTTGATGAATAATTGATATTTGGAAAATCAAAGCTAATTATAAATTGTTAATTTTATACACATGCATAATGTTGCATCTAGAAAAGAGGGAAACTAAAGTAAAGCTTGTGAATTCAACAAAAATAATGAAGCATTTTATTATGTAGGACTTGGATGTCTTGTACGTGAAGTTCAAGCCATAGGGAACTGTTACATGTACAGTAATCGCTCCAAGACTCTTGAATTGGCACCTCTTTTGAAAAATCTTGGTGGTAGACAAGAATAGAATGATTAATTATGTGAATATCCCCATGCATTTTGTTTACATTATAGCAAAAATGTGGCCTTCAATGCATTGTGGCAATCAAGAGGATGCAAATGAATTTTACATTGGACTTATAAAGAATTTAATTCAGACGATACCAAAAAAAGTACAGCAACACTATAACACTATAATATTAGTTTGAAATTCAAAATTACAGGCCCATACACATTAGTTTTTCAATTAGTTACGCGCTATTTCACTTTTTCCCATACATTTTTGAATGGGCAACTTACGCGCCGTACTATTATCATATTAACACATAGCACTTTAGCTCTTTAAGCCCACACTTACTTAAAGAGGAGGTAATTATGTTCTGCAAAAGACTCCATGTTCTTGCAATAATTGAAAATAATCACAATCAACAGACAGATTAAAGCAGGATCAATGTGTTAAACGATTGTTTAAAATTAAGTCTTTTGCAATATTTAGTTTCTCTTCAAATAAATCTGTTGATTAAATTTATATAAAAGAATGCTTTTAATCATTACGAATAGGTTACACTACAACGAGGAAGTCGATAAGGGATTTACGTAACTGAGAGCAGAAGTCCCATGGATAGTGTAAATCCCATACTGACCCAACGTGGAGTGGTGTGACCAACTTGTTGTACCATGGCTCTAGGCTAAAAAACAACAACAAACACACACACACACACACAGGACAGTTTGTTTATTCACCTCCTAGGAGGTGGGTACAAATATATAATATTCACCCACAAATTGAGAAAAATAGTTTTGGACAGTTTAAATGTACCATGTTACAAACATAATTAAGCATGTAATTATTATTAATTATTACAGTTCAAAGAGAATTTTCATCAGAATTGTGCATGGATTGTAATAATTATCTCTCAGGATTGTGTATAAATCCACACATATGTACCTGTGAACAGCAACTTGTACTGAATGTAACTCTGTTACACCTCTACTGAACCAGTGTTATTTCTCAAGTTACCAGTAAACATTTCCAATTAAAAGTGTTATGCAATTGAAAGTGAAAATGTATAGTTGCCTACTAATTTAATATCCGTGCAAGAATATCTGTGCAAGAGCTCCTTGATAAGCATTTTGAGGCTGAGCAGAAAAGTAATTTATCACTAGGTATGTATTATTGAATAATGCCCTCTAATGATTTTTAGGAAACCAAATGTTATAACTCTAGATGCAACAAGAATAAAGAAAGAGGAATACTGTTTTGACCACCCACCAAACTTATTATGTTTATGCACAGCAAAGGATAACATTACGTACGTTTTTATCCTTGTTAATGTAACCATTAACATTAATGTTATATATGTAGATCTACCAGCACACTTCAGCTGCAGGTATCCAATAAAGTGACTGTTGATGCTCAATTTAAATATATATAATTTTATCATTGCAGATGCCGTATCTTGTCCAGTAAACAAGCACAGGAGGACTTATATTTTGTGTGGGATGGTAGTCCATATGATACTGCACAGATACAGCAGACATTATACTTCTTTTGTGTAGTCAAAATTAACTGACACTCAGTGGGTGCATATGATGCAAAAGTAAGCAAATTGTACCCGTATTACACTCCAGAACATGCACAAACCAATAAATAAACATTAGCACAGTAATTTTCAGGAATAGGGATGCACTCAATTCAGTGCACCGTAGTAAGCAAGCCAGCCAACTAAAATTACCAACTCAACAGGAAGCTTGGTTGGAGGCTATGGACTGGGTGACATGACAGAGAATGGAAGGTTTAATCTGATTGAACACGGTAAAACTATTTCACATCTCCAAAATAGAACTTATGTAATTACTAGTATAGTACAACTGTCCAGTAACACCATCATTCGTCTCACCGGACAATAAAATAGCCTCATGAGATGTCCACTCAAAATTATAGAATATATATTTGAAATTGTAGTTTTTACTGCAGCCCCACATTGTGGCTGAATAGTTGTTCTAGCCATATGAGGCTGTAGTTACATGACTGGCACACTCAATATAGACTTCAACCCCATTACTTCATAAAAAACCCTTGATGCTGTCATAAATGCATATTTTTGGCTATGTTGAGTTAATTTGACAATATAAATATAGCAAAGCCCATATAAGTGGTTCGTTCTGGTCTTCCTTGAATACACACAAACAATTGACAGCAAAGCTAAACATTATGAATATTATTAAAAACTGGTCAAAGTATCAAATATTAGTTTGTTTTACACAGGTCACATCAGTTAGCATGGCTACAGTTCTTCAGCAACAACCTTATCAATTATATATTTTGACGAGCTTTCGAAAGGTAACCAAACAAATGATACGTTATTGCTGTTCCAATATGATAATTTCTTGTAT
>WLWI01003242.1_pt1 | contig 13965 bp, 5 predicted proteins | sample 6701501 | NCBI WGS metagenome assembly WLWI01 (sample SAMN12718690, study PRJNA515312) | sponge metagenome | isolation source: marine sponge | host: Mycale hentscheli | place: New Zealand: South Island, Marlborough, Capsize Point | collected 2014-11-01
CAGCCTCAACTAGAAAATTCTAACTGTATGCTGTAAATATTTCATGGTGGGGTGAGGGAGGTAATGAATATTAGCTACCCAATACAATTCCAAGTAAATAAAAACTCAATCTCCATCCATGAAGTTCGAACGACTCTGTTGTTACATTGATAGTCCTTGACCCAGATAATAAGCTACATTGTTGACAGAACACGTCCCTGGGGCCCTAGCAACGCCTTTACGGGTCATTTTCTCGGAATTAACAATAATAAATTGAACAAAAAATAAGGTATTGTGTAGGGCGAAGATGACTTGTGCTTACAGCTAAAAAAAATTTTTTTTTTAAATTAGATGCCGCATTTTGGCAGATTTTCCCAAAATTGGTGATCATTGTAAAAAAGTAATTCTTCAATAGTATGTACATTGTAATAATCTGAACAGCAGAATTTTACCTGGAATTGTTCTTTGCATTATTAATTTAGAGTTTATTCTTTTCATCGTGCTGCTTTAATTTCTTGAGGAAACTTAATCTTTTATCCTCCTCTTTCCTGTTATTGGATTCAATATCCTCAATTTCTTCGGACATTTTGAACTCCAATGCTACTTTCTTCCATTGGGATAGATAGGGTGCCAGAACATTAAAATCATCTTGGTTAATACACTCAAGTAGACCTTCTTCTTCAAGTTTACAGTGAATTCTAAGATCCTCGACAGAAGGGATAGCCATTTAACCAGTCAACACCTATTCCACCACGCCTGCCACACCCCGCCCCCTTTTTCTAGACCACATAGTTTACGCCCATCACACCCCACCCCCTCTTTTTCTGAACCGGGTTTCTTAGTTTGGTGTGTAGCCAGACCCTTTATCAAACCGCTTTGCGGGGGAGAATGAGTCTGGCGTCCAACCTCATCGAGGTTTGGAACGTCCCAAGCAACCACAAGACACTGAATCAATTCTAATTATTGCGTAGATTATTGCTAAGCAACTAGACCTACCGCACACTGAATATCATTGGAGTGAAGTGAGCGAGACACTATCAGGGGTAAAACATTGGAAAATCAGGGATATTTGTCTGTTGGCAGCGAGCGAGACACTATACAATGGTGCCAAATTGAAAATTGGTGCACTCTAGGGTAGCCAGACTCTTTACCAATCGCAAGGCGGGAAAGGATCTGGAAAGTTGTGCAGCTTCCCCCTGCTAATTGGGTATATGGAGTATGTTAATTCCATTTCATGAAGCAGGAGCAAAAAAAATGAGTCGCTAAATTATAAATTATACCACATCCGAGGAACTTACCGCTATGCTGACAGTGCAAACACAACTTGCACTATGTCAGTTGACCAGACCCTTTCCTAGTCTGGATAAGCCAGACCCACGTAGCGCGCAACGCGCGCCGAGGGTCTGGGGACATGGCCATACCAAATTTGTTCTGGAAGTGGTGAATGCCCTACCTCCTTTATACCTGAATTTCTACCGCAAATTAGCCATGATCGCTAAAGGGTGAATGGGTGAATGACAAATACAGGAATTCTATTTGCGGGTGAGGAGGGCTTTTCCCGGTAATTTGCTAATGGTAATTGACCGCCGCAATAATATGTGCGGCAGAACAAATTTGGTATGGCCATGTCCCCAGACCCATTCCCAGCGTAGCGGTTCGGTAAAGAGTCTGGCTACGACAGGCTAACCCTTTCCAGCGTTGCGATTGGTAAAGGTCACACTACGCAAGACTACTATTAGTTACCTGCCGAGTCGTCTTGTCTTCTGCTATCCATTCTTGGGTACTGTTCTGATGTGTATTGTGTTAGTTTCCTTAGTCAAGCTTAACCCTGCTTTAGTGTATGCGGGAGGCTTGGCAGTTGGCTAACCGACCTACGCCTGCGGGCAGGCCTCTGCAGAGGCCGCGTTGGGCAGCGCCGAGCCGCAAAACGTCGATGAAGAAACATGACTAGTACACACACTATTCAGAATGCACACAGACTGACTGTACTATGAGAATCAGAACACAGTGGACAGATGCTGATCAGCCTCGGTTTCTCCAGGCTGTCCACTACCACATCGTCAAATGTCAAATGTGCTCTTGGGTCGAATGGTACTTCTGGAGCCAGTGCCTCACCTGCTCTCAGGCACCCAAAGAAACACAGGCACACCGTTGCCCAGTTTGCTGGCTTTGCTGTTTGGAGTTAAGTGTAACTAGTAAATAATTGCCTCAAGTTTTGCCTGCTGTACTAGCCAGGCAGTACCAGGTATTGTCAATTACTGATTTATAACTATGTATTTCTCAAGCAGTGTAACTGCATTAATTCGCCAGTAGACAATTTAAACAAAACGTTTTGCTTGAAACCTATCACTTTTAGGTCCTGCCAGATTATGCTAGCATTTTTCTGAAATAGTATAGACATGAAATTGTATGATGGAATAATTCTAGAATATAAGCATTTAAAAGAATAGGGAAAACAAGAATAATCATTCCATAGCTTATCCTTAAATATAAAAGAGATTTTTTTCTTTTCTTTTTTTAAAAGAAATGTGGTTTTTATAGCCAAGTAGTGTTGTTTTAATTAACTAAAGCTAAAACCTCTTTGTTTTGGGGTATGTATTTTACTTTTGGTAAGAAAATCTAAAACTAAGCTGTAGAGAACATGAAAAAACTAAAACTCAATATTTTAGAAGACAGTAAATTCGATAAAAACTAAATAACCTGGAGAGTGAATGACAAAAACGAAAACTAAGCCATTTTTATTGTAACCAGTTCACCTTGAATTATGTCATTATTAAATGTGAAGATATAAATTGCTGTCAAGTAAACATTCTCTATATAAAAAATATCATGCTCTAGCTATATAGCTAAGATTTCATAGAAATAAGCTATTTTGAGATCTTTGGGAAAAGTACATCAACTACTACTGCATTCTTACTTTGCAATACGTCTAGCGCCACTATGTGGCAGGCACTTGCTATTTTAATGTAATTACAGTAGTGGTAGTCACAGAAACAATCAAAGCCTTGTGTAGTGATTGAAAAAAAAATTTCCCATGGGTACTTTCTTTTAGGAGTTTCATCATTGGAGAATTTGAGAGACAAAACAAATTAAATTAATTGATATTATAACTAACTAAATCTTCTACATGATATTGAAGAAATACTAATAACTAAATCTTCAGGGAGAATGAGACGAGAAAATTTAAACCTAAACTTTCAAGATATTATTTTAAAATAAGAAAGTCTGGAATCTCTGAACCAAAACAACACTGGCTCTATAAGGCTGATCTTCATTATTGGATTAAAGCAGCTGGGTAGTGTTGGCTACTATAATTGTACTTCCAAAATGGGAAAGTAATACATGGGAGCAAAGTCAGCTCGGGCTCAGAAACGATTACCAATTATGAAGTTGAGACTCATTAGTGAGAGTCTTGCTTCACTCGCCCAATGATTACGTTACCGCTGTGACACGTGCTGCTGCATTGTTTTCAGCCGGAAGTATTCCTTTACCGAAGAAGAAACTTTCTGACTTTATAGCGGAGAAGTAATCGGACGTGGATGTAAAGTTTCTATTAATTGGCCGCAGGACAAACTTGCTCTTGCTATTTATGGATCAGCTTAGAAATGGAAGATATTCTTATGTTTCCTGCATCTTTGGAGTCCTGAATCCACAGAAGAGTCAATAAACATTTTGAGAAGACTAGACACCGGTATGCAGCTGTAGGCAGATAGTTATTACCACCTTTCTTGTACGCACTGCATATTTGGCCTTTGAGGACAAAATACGAAGGTACGCAAATTGCGTAATAGGCCGGTAATCGGTTAACACTTCATCATTATGTGTCTTACTAGTGATGTGCTTGAGCACAAATGGCGAGCGAGCCTAAAGACTATACTATTTTTATATGAATGATTTTGACTTCTAACACTGAAGCTACTGAAAATAAGGTCCAGTTTTTTTAATTTTGCATACACGGTAAAGGGATTTCAGTGCCATAGTAACAACTCTCTGCAACTGCTTGTTGAAGGGAAAAAACAACAACAAAACAATACATGTTATTTAAAAGTTTTCTTTCTTTGTGATATTCTTTAGCTAAGTAGTGGTTGTAACACAATGCTTTGACACAACTGGACATGCACCTACACAGACTTACCTTCGCGGTAGTCTAGTGGACAATGTATTTTCAAGTAAGTACTGCTGCGCACGGCTTATAACCATGACAAAGAGAGCATCGACTTACCACCGCCACTAACTCGAATAGAAATGGAAGTCTCTTAAGTTTTCAAGTTTTAACTGCACCCGCAAAAGAATTCAAAACGGTAAATAATTCCATTTCTAGGGTGATACGGGTACTGATCGATAAACCAGAGGATTCTGTTTAGTGCAATTTGGGACGGGGTCGACAACCAAACTAACACAAAAACGCGAGGGTCAAAGTACAAATATGCCTTACGTACGTCCATACATATATACAAATAAATAAATAAATAAACAAACATCCCCGATTTTCTATTGTGTTACCCCTGTAAGTGTCTCGCTCGCTACGCTCGCTCGCCAATTACTTATTGTCTAACTCTTGCTATTTAATCTTGTAATTCGAGTTTGTTTGGAATAGGCATTGTATTCACAAGTGGCAGTCTTTAATGGTGTGTTCAAGAGCAGTTCATGGCACATCATCTGATGGAAGTGCCAGTGTTCTGTTACCGAGTGAAATAGCACTGTAGATAAGTAAATATTTGTGCATATGTGCAGTGCTAGCCTTGGTAATGTACAATTTGAGTAGTTTCGGAGATTATGTCAATCTTTAGCGTAGAAGTTCTTCCAAATTACCATTCCCCTAACAGTCCCCATACCTGTTCTATTTGGGATTAATTTAACTCGTAACACTATTGAAGTAGCACTCAGCTATGCCTCATGCAATTTCAACTGCATTACTTATACTATTATTTATTATTCCCAAATAGCATGGTCACCCACTCATACACATTTATACTAGTGATGTGCTAGAGCACAAATGGTGAGTAAGCTATTGTGCACTAGTAATTCAAACCACAAGGCAAAGCAGTTTTCAAATTCAGATATCAAGGATCTGTATGAAGCAATTATTGTACAAGGCACCACAAAATAGGCTAAATTCTCTTACTTTACCTGTAATGTCCCGGCTCCTATTAGGGCATCATGCAGCCATTTTTTAAGAAACTAAAATCATGTACATAAAAGGATTTTAATGCCATAATAACTCGGCAAGCTTATTGTGACCTGATAAAATAAGCATTTCTAAGGATTTATCACTCACTTTTGACCCTTACTTCTAAAATAAGAATTTAAGAATAAAAAAGACAGTTAATACTGTAGACATGGGTGCATGGTAATCGTCCCCGCCTATAACTCCAAATGATAAGGAAATTGGTGCTTAATAAAAAAAAAAGGCACTTAACAGCAAGTGGTAACCTAAAACTGGGGCTGAGCACCAATCAGTAGTTGAAGAGATGCACTGAGCACTTAATAAAAGAGCTAAACCCCAGGAAGAAAACGGGAGCATCACAAAACAGTGCTCAACAACCCACATCTATGGTGTACTTATTTGTTGAAATGTTTCCTTCAAATTTTTTGTGCTATTCTTTAGCTAAGCAGTAGCTGTAGCTAACACACAGCTTTCACATGCACAATTGCTAACTGGAAATATCAACACGAGACTTACATTATATTCTCTTCGTGACTTACTACTGGATAATGGATTTTCAAGTAAGAATAATACTATTGCACAGGACTTAGACCTACAGCGGTCATTAGAAAATGGACCAGTATGCTACATAACTGCGTCCTACAATGTTCAGAGACAGTCTAGTTTAAAGATGTAAACAATTGGATGATACAGGTAAAGATAGATAAACTATAGGATTTGTTTAGTGAAGTGGGACGGGCTCGTACGTTCACACACACATATATACACAAACAAATATCCCCGATTTCAATTGTTTTATTCGAGATTGTGTCTCGCTCAATTTTCTCACTCGCCAATTGAGTGTAATATTTCACCGTATCACACTCAGAAGACTATAATAAATGGTTTATTCTATAGTAGATATCTTCACTCCAGTAGTTTGTACTAATACACTTAGTTTCATAGGGACATTTCTACAATTGCACACCACTCACCAAAAAAGTCAGTACAAGCATTTATTTTAATATTATTACAAGTAAAATGACTTTTGTAACAATCAGTAGGTTCACATCAATTAAATAGTGTTAAATTGAAGTTATCTATTATGTAGAGATATTGGATAGCTAATATAGCTACTTGGACATAGCTACAAAGCAAACAACCTCTGCAACACACTTGCTAGATCACTATTGCAAATATCATTTCTCAGACCATAAAGAATAATTTATTTTGGGCATACCTATCAGGTAATAGTATAGCTCTTGCAATGAAAAAGGTAGGTGAGAAGTTAACCATGCAAGGGACACTACCATTTGCTTCAAAATTCTAACACTTTGTAAGCAAATCAACATAAAGCAAAGCTACCATAGGTAGCAAGATACTTTTTCTTTGCTCACATAATTACAATGTGGTGATAGGGGAAGTACCCACACAAGCTAGCACCAATGCAGAGATGACCGCTTTGTGTTTTTTCCTGAAAAATTAGGAAAGGTAAACAAAAAGGACTTTAATGGTCGTTTTGAGTAAGTTTATTCCTAATTCAAGGGTAAATTGTCGGTAATCTCATGAAATCTGAGTGTGACAAACAGATAGGACGACTACTATAACCCTCTGGCACATGTGCGGTGAGGGTTAGGAAGACAGGGTGTGACTTAAAGATTTGGGACATGATTACAGTGGCACTTGAATTTATTGATACGTAGAGCATTGAATTAAACTGTTTGGTTTATTTAATAATAATAAAAACACTGTATTGTAATGAGTAGGTGTAGATAGGTGGGTGTGGTTATAATGGCCGCACCAATACGATCTGGCTTCCTACTCCCTGCATCATCTGAATGGTTGCTATACTCCAAGCTTATCAGAGAGTGTGATGAGTGTACAATTTACAGCACGTGTCATGAACTCAAAAATACTATTGTGAAAATTGGGAGGGAATTTGTGACAGGATCTGCAAAAACAGCCCACTTTACACACCCCATCATTTTTTTTGTATTACCATAGCAATATGATGCTTATTTACTCCATTAAAACTTAACTGACACTTATACGCAATATCGTTCGTGTGTTATAGCCGTTTCAAAGCAGAGCGTTGTAAGTAAACATCGATTTATCGTTTCAAGAAACGAACGTTTTTAGAAATTAAATTAATTCCGTATACTTTACGTGACATAAATCTCCGCTCTAATCACATACATGTCTGCGTAAGATTGAACTTCAATTTCTGTAAAGAAAAGTGAGCTTACTTCAAACAATGCACTTGGCATGAAAGAAACGTTTCTAAGACATAAAACTTGGGGAGAGCTAGAAGAAGGCAACAAGCTAAACATTTTTTTTTGGTTATACCTTGTTTGTTTATATACGTGTGGACGTACGTATGTCATTTTGTAACTTTAACCCTCACATTTTTGTGTTTACTTCGTGGCCTACCTCTTCCCATACCTCCACTAAACAGAATCTTTCGGTTTAGCAATCCCATATCGTTCAAGGAAATTTAATTGTTTACCCTGTTGTATTAAGTTGTTTTTAAACAAGACACACTTAGGTCTTAAAAACTTACTGTTAGATTCAACACTGTGCAGTAATTCTTTAGAACTTCTTGTTTTTTTTTCAAGTCACACAATGTTATGGTGAAAGGTTACTGTGGTATTGAGACCCTTTACCAGATGTAATTTCAAAAACTGTCGTTTATAGTAGCTGTGTGTGCTTGTTGTCAATAGCTACTGGTTACTCAGATAGTTAGAATGTGATATTAGAGACACTACAGAAAATACCAGTACTCAGTAAATAAGTAGTTCTATATTAATTTTGTTAGCTAAAGTATGCAACGGCTACGTATTATACTTTCAGAAATGGAGTAATAATTTTTTTTGAAGTGCTTCATTTGTGCACAGGCTCACTCGCCATTTGTGCTCAAGCACATCACTAGTTAATGTGATGTAATGTAAGAACCCAAAATAAGCAATTTTTGTACTAAAACATTTAAAATGGTATCCAAATTTAGATTATTGCAAACCTTACATTTTGGCAGTGATTCAGTAGTATTAGATGCTGCATACTTCTTTCTTCTCATTTTATCTGTTGAATGTAAAGGGGAAAAATTATATACATAGCATGCAATCATTATAATAGACATATTTCAGTAAAAATGGTGACTGAGCTTGAGATAAGCAAAGATCCATACCGTCAATGTCTTTTAGATATCCACTTTATTGACTACAGTAAGGGAAGTCACACAATCAATCAAAAGCTCGTGTAGTGATATAAACAGAATATTAATCCATTTTTATGATCCACTTTATTTTCACCAGGAAGGGTCACAAAAAAATTAGTCAAATACATTTAAAATGCTGTTAGCTAATACAAAATCACCATCGAATGAATTAAGAGGTAAATAAACGAATCTCTGAACTGTCAGGGTTCTCCAAATCATGCTCACATTAATTTATTAGAAATTTTAAAAAGTATGTAAGTAAGACACAATATGCACTTAAATTTTAATGATTTGAAAATAAACAGGCAGTGGTTAAAAAAATTCAGCTCCTATTCACAAAATTATGTACATTGAGGGATAGAGCAAGAGCTAGTAATTGGGACAGTTTATGTTAGAACACTATCCATGTAAATCCTCCACACATATAATGCTTATTGCATAACTAAAGACCTGCCACTGGTGCCATATACAGACAGATAAATGGACAACCAATAACATAGCTACTATAACCAGTATCCTTTCTGAGCTTGAACACAAGTATTGGAAGAAACATTTAAGAGAATATTTATACCTGGCACCTTGGGTACTTAATGACTCAACACTCACATAATATTGTCAAGTTAATTTTGCTATCCCCCCTTCACCAGTAACATCTATAGTAACTCTTTTATACATAGCTAAATGTTGACCTTATCTTTTTAAATTTCAGGACTGACATTTTATATGATCAACACTGAGCACTTGTCCACAAATTTAGAGTATATGTTGATAAAACACATTCTTAATTGCACCAACAATGACACATAGTAAGGGTGTTGGGCTAGTTTGACAGCTTTAAAATCCAGCAAAATACAGGGAACTAATTTTTTTTTTTACTTTAACCTATAGTATATCCAATTTCAAGTTTTTGCTGTGGCTATCGCAACTGTACTATGTAAAAAGATATCTGTAGTTACGGAGGTTTTACGAACCTATAAACATTTTTTCTTGACATTATGAAAACAAAAATTATCTGTAAGTACTACCTGTATAAAATTCATAAATACTATCAAACAGATTGTGTTCTTGTCCATTCAATAATAATCAGCAAAAATTTAGGCTATTTGCTCAAGTTACATTAGCATCTGTGCTTCACTTTATCCGTCCATAGAAAAAATAGAGCAGCTACAAAAAACTGTTTTTATACCATTATTAAATTTGCAGCTCTGTGCCCATTTTCCAGTGAACAGTGACATGTTAGGCCTTGACAAAATTTTCCTTTCTAGTATTCTTTTCTTCTTTTTATCAACAAAATAATTTTTTTGTTATAGTTACCCATTTTGCTTTCCAATAACATTTAACAAGTCACATAAAATTTTAATGAACAAAGACATAGTACGGTAATAATTTTTTGAAAATGATAGCTACTTAGTCTCACTAACCAGACCCTTTACCAATTGCTATGCGGGATAAGGGTCTGGTAGACTGACATTGAGCAGTTTGTTCTTGCTTAGTCAGCAAGTGGTTAACTGTGGTTCAATTAGTTTAGGTGTACATCGTTAAAATTTTTAAGGCGCGTGAATTGTTCAGATCAGTAGGCAGAGCTCGTTCTGTATTGCCATGAAGAAATGTTGCTTATGCAAAACTATTTAAGCATGACAAAAACCTAAGGTACCATGGCATCAATGGCCCGTGCACAAAGCTTACTGCTAAGTGAAACTTCCAACTGCAGAAATCTTAAAAAGGCTAGTTCAAGTCACTGCTTGGCATTACTAGTGGCATCATCTAAAGGAAGAGTTTTGACACAGCTGTTGGAGAGTTGTGCACAGATATACTACACACGCAAAAGTTTGAGCAGTCTTATGTCACAGGATTACATCACTTATTGTTTGTGGTCTCCCCAATTAGCGAGGGGAACTGAACAAACTGCTTAATGTCAGTCTACCAGACCCTGTTCCCGCATAGCGATTAGTCTGGCTACGTGAGACTAATAGCTACTGGCTGCTGAGAACACCAGCAGGTTGGCAGGTTGGAGAATCTTAGCCTGTCAAAGTCAGACATGAAGGGAAAATCTACCAGTGACTCTTATGCTATTTACTACATGCTTGTACATTTACTGCTTCAAATTTGTCCATTTTGCTAAATGGAATTGGTCATTTTGCTTCTACTCTTTTCTTTTAGCTATAAGTATTGCTCCATTCTTTTGTTTACTCATTTTGCTCAAAATTTTTGGAGAAGCAGATTTTGCCAAGGCCTCACACACACATAAAGACAATTCAGTGTTACACAATAATTAGCCACAAATTAACTAAGCATGTGTTAGCTTACCTGCTAGTACAAGGCAAATACATCTGGCATCTTCAGCTCTTTTATTTTTTAACAGGGTTCTCACAAGTAGACTGTACGTCAGCTTAATAGAACACTTCTGCTTTAATTCCTTGAGGAAATTTACTTTTCTATCTTCCTCTTTCCTGTTATTGGATTTAATATTTTCCGTTTCTTCAGACATTTCGAAATCCAATGCTATTTTTTCCCACTCCGATAGATGAGGTACAAGTAAATTGAAATCGCCTAGATCAATAAATTCAAGCAGATCTTTTTCTTCGAGTTTACAGTGACTCACAAGATCGTTGACAGAAGGAGTAGTGTCCATTCTACTCACACCGATTTTCACCACGCCCATCACACCACCGCCCCCTTTATTCTGGACCACACCTCTAGGTAGTCCGGCGGAGCCAGACCCACGTAGCGCGCAAAGTGTAACTTCCAGGTACATTCTGCTCGGGCTTTAGTCGGCTAGCTAGCTCTAGTTCTGGCTGTCCAGACTACTCGTCAAGTTAGGACCTTTGTATAAGCTATGCAGTAATGACTACCTAAAACAAAACAAAGTGTATACATATATATTTGACGACCATAATGAGCCCCTCCCACCACCATCGCCGCTTGGGTCCCAAATTGGCACAAGTGCCGAAGGTAAGTTTAATACTTCCTATTTGATTTAAAGATTCTGTTTACTTTTAGCTAACTAATTATTCAATCTGAAGCCGTTTCTCTCTCCTGCTCTCTTTCTTTCAGTCTTTTCAGCCCTCGTTAACCTTTTCCTCTATTCAGTTCTTTCTTCTTGAGTCATGGAATCCCTTCTCCCTATGTTCTATTGTGGACTAATGCTCTACCACACTCAGCTAACTCATTAGACCTACTGTTTAGCATTTTCATATTATTTTCTTAGTACATTCCAATGAAAACTTAGCGGGCAAGTCCGAAGGTAACATAGTGTAGCTAACTGTGGTAGACTCCATGTTAAGGAACTTAAAATAATCTAAAACTGTGTTGTTGTTGTTTTTTGTTTTCGTTTTCAGCCATTCTCGGCTGAGATATTTACAGTAATTGCAAATTTTTTCTCAGTCCTAACAGCCAATAATGTTTAATAAAAACTTAACGTTAACGTTTTGACTTCTTGCCAAAGTCATCTTCAGGGGACAATGAGGTCGAATTCTGTGTGGTGCACAATATAAACAGCAAAATAACTGGTGGGCATGCTTACTGTTTAATATAATTATAGTGAAGACACAGCATATACAGCCAGCATCCAGGAAACTCTAAACCTATGTCTCTGTTAGACTTGTTGTCTGGTGCTATCTGTATGCGTAGAGCTTCCTCGATCTTTAACTCACAATTTTTAGTGGCTCCGTCTACAACTCTTACCTCTTCCCATTTAATGGGGGGATGCTGTTGCCAAGCATGTTCTGCAATGGCTAAAATCTTCCCATCACCTCTTTTGCAAGCATCCTGATATTCTTTCACTCTTTACTCATGCCGTCTTGTTGTTTCACCTATTTATTATACTTTACCACAGCTGTAGGGTATGCTATACACTATGGATGACTGAGTGCTTATGAGAATAGTATAAAATGCAGGTTTGATATCAAAATCTCTACACACTCTCTGAATACCATCACTCAATCAGGCATGGGCTTCGAAAGTGCTTGATGGTGCTTTCAAGCACTTTGGCAAATAAATCACTTGTGCTTGTGCTTGTACTTAAGCCTATAAATTCAGGGTGCTTCATAAGTTCCTTATGTGAAAATAACAAAAGTAAAAATTGTACATTCGCACTTGTTTGTAATGGAGACTGAGATTGTGCTAGAAAGGACTTTAAAAATGCTTGACTGAGTGCTCAAAGTTTTTTTTGATAACCAAGAGCTTTAAAAGTGCTTAATGCTTAAACAAATTTCAAAGTGTATACTTAAGCTTCAAGTACTGTACAAAGTGCTTGAACCCATTCCTGCACTCAATCCTGCTACGTATAAAATAGTAAGAATATAACCTTGTTTTGATCACTATCTTTATAATCTTAGAAGGTAAACATCTTTAGAGCCTGCCCTATGGCTGCATTGTTATAATCATTACTTTGAAGCACTTTGTGTAGGTGTTTCTCTTCTTCCTTCCAAGTTTTCACTCATATTAGTTACCCTCCTAGCTCTCTGATACAAGAATCTCACACAGTATTCCTCTCTCAACATGACACAACCATTAGGGCAGGCTCTAAACAATGGAGATTACACAGATATGTTGAGCAAAAAAGGTTTGATTCCATGGTGTGGAATTGCTAACTCATCTATACACTTCATTGAAAGGAAGTGATGATCTATAGAGAAGGGGAGAGATATAGAGGTATATTATGTCTTAAGTACTGGGATAATCACTCATTATGTATTTATATAGCTATGTGTATTATTCATAAGATTGACCTGTCTTTTAAACAGTACTTGAAAAACATGATTAATTAGTTATAACAAATATAGTCAACCTTAAATTTTGCAACACAAATATAAATGGCATTCACATCCAATGCACTTGTATTCATACAAAGTTATTCCTTTTTCCTGGCCAAGTGGCTGAATGCCAAAATGAGATACTGCAAGTAGGCTGGCCAGTGCACACGTCGTCCAGAACTTGTAGACTGTGGCTTGGTAAGTTCCACTGTCGGTTGAGGAAATAAGGCCAGTGAAGGTGTAGCAGTTGGACTCGCAGTGGAGGGTGAGGAAATGCTTGGCAAGTCGCTTGAAGTGGGTGAGTCGCTTTAATTGGGAAAATCCAGTTAAACTGGCTTCAGTCTATCTATGCTGACAGCATCCTTGCGACCATTGAGATCCAGTGTGAAATACATAGATGATCTACAGGACCTTAAAGTGCCTCGAGTCGTTTATTGACTCTTTTCGTCGCAAAAACCAATGAGATGAGGTATGGAGGGAATCATTGACATGATGAGTGCTTGTGTGTCTGGATGTCCTGGTGGGTTTGCAGCGTAGGGTCTATATGGTCTTTCTCAGGCACTGAACATAGCTTGAGGGGTCATCATCATTGTTGTCGTGAGAGACAAAATATTCACCAGAAAGATGAAGACAAAAGTGTCGTACACCAATTCAGCAGTCGTGCTGCCAAGATCTTGCTTGAGAAATGTGCGGATCCCCAAAGTACAAGTAGTAATGTGTCAGTCCAGTGTTCCAGTTGTGGAGTGGCATTCTTTAGGTGTCTGTGTAAGCATTTGACTAACCAGTATTCCAAGATATGTAGTCACAATAGATAGTGCACCAAAACAGGAAAACCAAATGCGAACAAATCCCTTGGCCACTGTGTCAGCAGT
>WLWI01003243.1_pt1 | contig 13955 bp, 9 predicted proteins | sample 6701501 | NCBI WGS metagenome assembly WLWI01 (sample SAMN12718690, study PRJNA515312) | sponge metagenome | isolation source: marine sponge | host: Mycale hentscheli | place: New Zealand: South Island, Marlborough, Capsize Point | collected 2014-11-01
TCAGAAACTACGAGTAGAAATGACTCCAAATTTCGTACACAGGCTGACTATGACCTTAGCTACAAAATGTTCGTTGCAATTTTTTTTGAAAGAAAAAAATTCGGGCGCGCTGCCGCGAGGATCAAATCAGCACAGTCAACTAGACAAAACAAAGCAGAATTGAGAAAAAGTACAACGAAGGTTTTGAAGACAATCAACAAATGTAGCAGTAGACGAAGAATGGGCTCGTCAGCGACGGCACCCGCGGAGGAGTTGTGGATTATATACTTGAGGCTGAGGAGCTCGTAACTTGAACGAAACAGGCTCCCAAGGCCCGTTCTTTTTATTTAGTTAGTCCATTAGCAGTACTCTTTAGGATCCACCCTTAGTTGGAGCTCTACAAACACCAAGAAAAAAGTTAGTAATCCCTAGCAACCAAAATCCAATTATTGTGAATACGTGCGTGGGCGTTGTCCCAGCACCCTTAAACCAAAGCCAATAGATATCACATAGGTAAGGGTCGTTAAAGAGCTAGTTGGTATGTTTTTCCTGCGAGAATGTGCTCAATATTTGGCAGAAATCTTTTTAGCTGCAGTTGCTCTAGAGTTTGGTTTAGGAAAGAACAGTTTCTGACATCAAAAATTTGTAAGTCAGCAGAATCAGCTGACCGTAGTTGCCCAAAGAAGAGGAGCTAATGAAGTGCCATGTATTCCAATTTACTCAGGAAAGATTTTAGTGTACACCATTGAATGCTCCTTTAGTCATGGAGAAAGCACAGTAATTTAGCATTTTAGTCATGTTCAAAGTTAAGTACATTTCAGAGTTACGTATGCCTCGTTCCCCAAGGGGTACGTAACTCTGAGGTTCTACTGTACCTGACAACACTGGTCACCTGGTTGGTACAACACTAACACCCAGTATAACAATCCACTAATAACTAGCTCACCTTTACTCCATTTATATTCTTCTTGTTGCTAATGTAACACTGGAAGACATGAAACACATCCTCTTCACATGTAAGCTCCTCCCCCCACATAGACCTCAAGCGTTCTGGCTTGAACCGGCTGCGCAGGTAAAACAAGTAGTAATCCTTCAGTTCCCCAAAGGCCGGAGAAGAAGAGTTTCCCCAGCGCCCGTTGGGGAAGTCGTCCCATTCGGACGTCCTATAAATGTAGCTTTTGGGACGGCTGGCCCAGAAGATGGGTCTGACGTCCTCCGCTTTCCGCTTGTGGTTCACAGGAGCCTTCCATGGGAGTGGCTTGAAGGCGAGCGGATCTTCACACCACATGCCCAGTCTTTTTAATATTTCTATCACAGCCACTTCACGATTCAGCGTGTAAAAATGGATGCCATGTACCTGATTGGACAAATAAACAATTGTTATTTATTTCAAACTAAATAAGAAAAAAAAACTGAATCAATATTCAAGCCTTGAATTCCACCTGACAAAAAAGAAGGGAGAGGAAAAGAAAGAAAAGAAAAGAAAAAAAAAAAGAGAGAGAGAGAACGAAAGAGAGAGAGAAAAGAAACAACTAACGTGGGTAAAATGACCAACTTCACCGTATCCATATTGCACTAAATCATTACGACTGACACTCTTACAACTACCTCACAAATCTTCACCCTCAAAATCAAAAGGCTAATAAAATTAACAGCTTCGTGAGACTCACCCATCCTGACTTGAAGAGTTCGTTGCACATGGTGACCGCCTGGGAGATGCCGTAGCTCTGAATGGCCTTGTCATCATCCTTTATGGGTCTAATGGTCTCTTGGATACTCTCAGGTATCTCCAGTCGAGACAGCTTCGCTAGGTGACGCAGACTCTGGTAGCTCTGGACACAAACAACAGAACAGTGATGCAAGCATGTCCACTAACACTGGTGATGGTGATACGTGAGTTGGCATATCGTATTCTAACAGTGAGTCTGTATATCGTATTTAATAATTATGGAGACATAATTTATTAAGTTTTTAATGGCTAGTTCAATTAATTCTTTAACTACTAAATTAGCTATAAGTACAGTAAGATGGTGCATTTTTGAAATAATTGAACTAATACCACAAAAGTTGATTTACTATCATGTAATTAGGTGTTTTTAGTCTAATTCATACACAATTGGTAGTTTATAAACAGTTTATTAAAGCATCTTAATTCCTAATTTAATCCACCCCAATGACAGCCGGCATTGATATAGAGGCTGACTACTCGGAACGATACCATGGCAACTGAACACTACTCAGTTAGCCACACCCACAACGCTGCTATACCCGACTCACTATCTCCACCTACCTGAATGGGCATAATCCCGGCTATTATTGGTACCGTTATGCCGATACTTCGACAGTCTTCATAAAACTTGAGGAACACGTCGGCCTCAAAGAAGAGTTGAGTTATGATAAAGTTAGCGCCGGCATCCACCTTCTCCTTGAGGTGGACCAGGTCTTCCTCGTAGCTGTCACAGTCGGGATGACCATGGGGGTAACCTGGACAACGGAACAAACAAACATAATTACTTGTTGGCTTTAGTGCTGTAATTGCACTTGTCCAGACGGTCTGAACTCAAGCACATCTGATGATGCGTCGTTTGACAAGGTGTGACCACATATGCATAACAATTAAAACAATCAAAATGACCAAGTAACATGCATTTTTAAGGCTTTTTCAGAGGGCATTTGTCCCTCCCACCCTCCCTGAAAGTTATTATGACCACACGGTGATATTTACCACAGAATATTCATCAATTTCATGGAAATGAGAAACCTCCCTGAATTTTCAATAATGTTGATTTAATCTCAAATTTGGTACTAAAAAATATTGTAATTACCTAGGACAAATTTTATTATTTTTTCTTCACAAATTGAAGATGAGACACAAGGGAGAAGTCACCAATAACTATTAAGTCATTGTCCACTGTAAGACACACCCACTGTACGGTCACTGGTTACCAACAGTTAACAATAGGTGATGACAGAGAGTTAAAACTGAAACTTGCTGGCTGCCATGTTTGAAACTGCTTTTGCGGGTGCAGTTAAAACTTATGGGAATTTATTATTTATTCGAATGAGTGGTGGTGGTAGGTTAATGTACTATTGGTCATGGTTATACACTTGATGCAACACTGTTGTTTCTTACTTGAAAATCCATTGTCCAATAGTCTAGCCACGAAGGTAACTCTTGTGTTGGTATGTCCAGTGAACAAGTGTGTGAAAGTATTGTGTGTAACAGCTACTTATTAGCTTAAAAATATAAACATTTAACCAACAAATAAATATTAGTAGCTGCCTTTGTTTCCCGGCAATAAGCGACATTTGTGCTCAAGCACACACCACTAGTATATATCACAATGTAACCTTCCAGGTCACGTGTATGTAGTAGCTGATAGACTTGATAAAATTAACATCATGACATTAACAAAGGAAGACATCATATAGTGTAAAACAAAATCTTCAGTACTTAAAAAACAACAAATCAACAACAACAAATAAGAATTAAAGAATCTATGAATAGTGATTAGTGCTCACAGTGTAGGTCATGTGAGGATTGCATTCTTCTGAGTAATGATTCTAATTCACATACTTATGGGATCCCCCCCTCCCCTCCCGAATTTTTGGAAGTTATATAGTACAATAGCTAAAGTTGAATTATATGAGTAGTAAGATTATATAAAGCCATGCACGAGACCAAACACTGGTCAGTGTGAAGTATATACACTTTCGTATGGGCATGCCTATCAAAGTAGTGTGGGTTTTTAAATGGGTGTGGCTAAGTACAGCTGTGTAATGTTTTATCCCCAGCAAAAAGGAAAAAAAATCCTGTATGACACCCTGACAAATATAATTTTAAGCATTCCACTTTAGCATGTGGAATTTTATCTACTTTTTTTTTTTTAAATGTTAGGACATACATGCGCTGTAATACCAGTACAATTAGAACTGAATATGAACTAAAATGAAAAGAAATGGTGACCTTGGGATTTATGTTACATTAAAAACTAAATGTCTTACAAACCACACTAAAATCTGGTCCTCTTTTCATAAAATAAGTTGTTGTTGTTTCAACATTTAATGCCTCACCAACCCCTCCCATCTACCTAACCCCTCCCATCTACCTAACCCCTCCCATCTACCCAACCCCTCCCATCTACCCAACCGCACTGTTCCTCCACTGACCTGCCACACAGATGGTGAAATAATCCTGGTAGGTCTCTCTAATGTACTTGACCAATCCAGAACCATACGAGAACCCGTCAGGATTAGCCTCCCAGTTACATCCATCTGGAGGATCTGCAAGGAGGGGTTAAGGAAGGGGTTTTAGTTAAAAACAAGGAGGAAAGCATCAAAGAAAGCGGGAGAAAAGTGTTAGAAACCAATATCAGAATACCGTGGTTAATCAAGAGAATCAGAATTAACATCAAGAGGATCTACACAAAGGTCAGATAAGAACACTTTCACTGACTGGGACATTGACTGTATCTGGTCCATTTGTTAAGTACTTTTATATTCTCCACGAGCAAAGAAATCACTAGTCTGAATGGGTAAGGAAAACTTATTTGTTCTAGCAAGAACTACAAGGTAATGAATGACGACGTAAGAACTTGTAAAGATATAGTGAGCTACAGGACTGGAGCATAATAGTATACATTAATAATAATAAATAAATAATTAATAATAATAATAAATAAATAATTAATAATAATAATAATAGTAATAATAATAATAATAGTAATAATAATAGTAATAATAATAATAATAGCTTGGTAATTTTAATCAGCCACATTTTTTAGTTACTCTTTATCAGAAGAACAACTCTATCTACTTCCAAGTAAAGAGGGTAGCCCAATACAAACATCATAGAGATAGTTTGCTGTAGCTTTCAGTGCCTGAATACTCTAGACCATGTAAGTTAATTCTCTATTTCCAAGCCTCTCACAAGTTGCACCAGACGTCATTTCAAACTATTCACTTGTCCTGCAATTCCTAACCCAGCAATTTCAGGAATATTAACCTAACAGAGAAGCCACCCACTTCATAGGGGACCATTCCTGTACTTCCACGATCACATGCCACTCAGTCGCCATGTCACTAACTGGCACTTTAGTACCTCATGCCAGTTCTAATGGCACATGACAAGGATTAATTAAGTCCTACCTTGGAAGACAGCCACGAGAATTTAGGTACTGAACAACTGCTGCAAATTGCCTCAAAACGTTATGCAAATTTTTTGTGTAAATATCTCACCTAATCATAATAACATAGTCTAAACTTCGTGAAATGATTTCCCCAAAACACATTTATTTAATATCATCTAATATGAACTGGATAAGTATGCATAATTAATAAGACAAATTTCTTTTTGAAAACAACCCATCATTGAGTTCCACCCACCCCTACCTCCTCTAAGAGCCAGAATATTCTTTATCCCAGCCGCCTTGGCTTTCTCTAGATGCCCACGGATGACCTCTTTGGACTGATTGGCGCAGGTAAGGTGAAGCATGGTCTCCAGGCTGCAGTAGTTGAGGGCTGCACTGGCGATCGTCATGGAGCTTGTTTCCAGGTCACCGCCTGGGTTACCGGACGGGTGCCACGTCACGTCACAAAACAGGGGGCCTCCGGAGAACATCCTGTCAAACCGGTTGATCAGGTTCACAGCTCCAGCAGCAGTGCGAGGCGGGAAGAACTCCAGTGAAAAGAATCGCTCATTGTTAGATATTTTGGACTACAAACGGAATTTAAAATTATTATTAATCACATTTTCCAGTTAGGCTAGAAGACATTATATTTCAAATTGAGAACACATCTCTTCCCAACTTCACCAAACAAAAATTATTTATATTAACACAAACTAAACTGGGCTTTATCTAATGAGAGATGGGGGGAGCCACTTAATTTGGCGATATAAGATAGTTAGGCGCTGCCTCAGAGGGAACTACCGTTTTGGGGGTCCTGAAGGTCTCAGGCTGTAGCGTCCCGAGCATAGCCTGCACTGAGTTAATAGTGTCCTTCTCTGAAGGAACTAAGCAGTTTAAAGTTCCTCTGTCACAATACAAAAGTACATCAGCTATGTTCTTAACTTCAGTATTTACATCCAGTCAAGGTCATTGTTCTGACTACCAACAAGAAGAGGCTTAGATAGTAACATTGTAATTTACTATCCACTATGAATACATGTACACTCCTGGTAACTAGAGTCCAAAAGCACAAAAATTACAACCTTATTTCTTACTTGGATTTTTTCCGCCAAAGACGGGGTATTAAAAAAATTCACATTAGCAGTTGAAGTGGAAGGGGAAGAGGACCTAGTGCTGGAAAGGGAGGACTTTCTGGAGGCGCTACCAGCAGAACCTATCCCCGTATCTACGCTGTCAGAGCCTAACTTCGGCTCCGAATTAGCTCTCGGTATTCTATGCTCCAGTATCTCCAACGCCATTTCACAAGTCTACAGCCGAGAGTGGCCGTTTCTGCTTCAGGAGAGGAAAAGGGGAGAGGTAACTTAAAATTTTCAATTCCGACCTTTTCCAGTCGTAGCGCACTCGGCCCACTCACCACGGCTGCCGCGTGCTAATTTATGGTAATGATCGTTCGATTAAGTGAAGTGAAATGAAAAAAATCATATGATCGGTTTAACGGGGCGTGGCGTGGGTGTCGATGGTTGGTGGTGGTGGGGGCAGCTAAGTCTGGAGACTGTAGTAGTGTAAATCATTTAGGCGCCACCCGGCCCGTAAACTGGTTACTTGCGAACCCCGTCCACCCGCAATGGAGGAGTCAGAAAATATAGCCTGTATGAATATAAAACACTGTCTTCCAATGGGTGCCATTGCTGCCACTATCCTGTCTTCTCTGGCCTCTGTGGTGGGCAGCCTGCTGATCATTGGAACATTCCTGCGATGGAAGGACATGCGCACAGTAGCCAGAATGATCTTGGTATTCTTGGCCATAGCTGATCTATTGACTGGAATTGGATATATTTTTGGGGCAGCTATCTACTGGAAATATCAGTACAATTACTGTCATTATAATTCAAGTATTCCAACCAACACGACAGGGTATGAAGAGTATCAGCGTTTGTGTACAGCTCAAAGTTTTTTCACAACTTTATTTCCAATAGCATCATTTTTTTGGACGGCAAACTTGTCAATATATTTGTTCATTGCTGTGGGCCTCCACAAGAGTGACCTGGCAAAGAAGCTTATGATACCATTCCATTTGACTGCCTGGGGGGTTCCTCTTGTTATATGTGTCGCACTTCTAAGTTCGAATCACTTGGGGTCCTCTACTGGCCAGTCTAATGCAGACTGGTGCTGGATAAAGTCGGAAAATCAAGATTATACCACTTACTTTATGCTCGAGTTTGTAGCCGGGAAAATGTGGGAATTGCTCATAATTATTCTCTCACTGACTCTATTTTTGGCTGTCAAAATAATCATTTGGAGGAGATACAAGAAAAAGGAACTGGTGAGTATGTTAGATACTGGTTTTGATCGGCTACGTTTTTTTTGTTTTTATGGTGTTCCCATGTGTATTTTATTTTATTTAACAAGACTGCACTTTAAAGATGTTGGGTAATGTCAATTAGTGTTATATTGTTTCTGTTAGCACTTTGCAGCTGTAAGACAAATGAGCAAAATTCATATTTCAGTAATATTCTTTACTATTAATTAATGTTTGTTGTCATTTATATCTATGAGGTAATATTTAGTACTTTATTATTATTATTATTATTTTCAACAGAGTCCCTCTCCAGAACCTACAGACAGTAACTTGAGCATTCAATTTCGGGCAGTCTTCACAAAACTAGATCAAAAGCTGCTGTGGATTCCTGTAGTCTTTGTGCTGGTCAGAATATGGGGGATTGTTCGCTTCTTCTTGTCGGTCCCCCCATTGGCCAAGGGCACTGCGGACTGCCATAACCTCTACAGCCCCGGTTTAGTTTATTTTCAGAGCATAGGAGATCCAGGACAAGGATGGTCTAATGCTCTGCTTTTTGTCATTTTCAACGGCAAAATCTTCCAGCGGTTGTGCCCGTGCTTGTATTCTTGTTGGGCATCGTTCCTAGTGCAGTGTGAGGTGATTAAGATCAAATTGAAGAGAAGTTTTACCGGGAGGAAAAAAAGAAGAATGAATCGCAATCACTTAGTTAAGAAAGCGATGTTAAACAGTGGCATAGTGGCATACGAGGAGGAGAGACAGTCACTAGTCACAGACTCGGTGAAGTCTTCCGTCGTTTATCAGTCTATAGCTGCTGAAGATTCAAGTCTCAAGAAGAACAATCTAAATGGAAAAACATCGTCTATTAATGAATCAACTAAGTGATGCAGTCAATTTTAAATACTAGGCTAATGCAAGTCACTTTTATTTTTATTTTTTTATGCTCGCAATATTTTTCCATAATCTGTGTATTTTTTTCAAAAATGGCCTTCTACCAACCAAAGTTTGTTTGGTTCACTTGCTTTTGTTTATTATGTCCATACATCATACATACTCACAAACTTCACTTCACGTGTTACCAATTCATCCCATCCTTGTTTGTCTTTGTGGAGTACTCTGGTACTCCAGTGTGTGTGTGTTTGTATAGTGTAGTTTGTAATACTACGAAATGGATTTAATACACCATCTGTGCTTCTACCTGTTGTTCTAGTCCAAGTGAGGGCAAGATACACATATATACACGGACTGTGCCTACCGTATCCCACAGTATCATCAATAATGAACTACAATGATTCTGCAGGTAGACACGGCATATTTTAAGAGCATTTGTCTCACCAATACACAATGAAAGATGAACCGATTTTAACTAGATTGTTATGTATGTATCACTGTCTTCTCTATCAAGTGGATACATATTTTAGTCTAAGTCAGACTTGAAAACATAGCTAGAGAAACTTGGATTAACAATTTTCCCTATTGATTTGATTCCTGAAATTCTATTTCCTGAATTGGGTGTGGTTTGTGTGATGTCATGCTGAGAACAGCTACTCTGGTCTGTAGTAGTCTTACTATTGAGATTGACCATACAACAACTTGTACGAGTTAGTTGTTCATGGCCAGCACTAGCAAGTCTCCTTGTGCTTTCAGTCTACTACTGATGCCAATCAAGAAAGCATGACTTCTAGTGGAGAATTGGAGCCACACCTCTCTACGAACCTGTTGGAAAGAACAATAAATCCTCTAACGACACTCCTGATGATAAAGCCATAATGGTTCTCATAATAATGGTTTTCATAATAATGGTTTTCATAATAATGAGAGACTTCGACAACAAACTGGAACAGAAACATGATCTTATAGCTAGTTTACCGCAGCCATTTCTCACGTACAGCAGTATTCCTGGATACAAGGATCAATGTGGCAATTATGAAAAATTAGGTTCACTGCTTGTGATTGGGAATATTTACTGGTGAAATCCAATCAGTCACTCAACAGAATAGACACAAGTGATTCATAACCTGTCATGTTGCTTTAATCCTGTTTGTACAAGAGTGTGGGTCCTAGAGACTGTGTTTTTGAGTACATGTAACAACAATGATGCTGGTAAAGTGTCAATTATTCCATCTCACGAATAAGTAAACAACATGAATGCCACTATGTCTACTGTAGTAAGCAAAACTGATTCATGGCAAATAGCCAACTGAAAGATGGTGCTGGGGCTAGTTCTGGAGAAATGTGCAATGCTCTTTAGACACTTAGAGGTTTATTTAAAAATAACATAAGTCATGCTGTAATATCTCATGAGATGGAACAAGTGACATTTTCACCACCTTATTGTACCTGTACTAGAAAATCGTTGGACTCGTACCCTTAGACAAAACCTTCACATTCAGTAAAAAGGATGGTTTAGAATCACTTGACAGTCTTAATTTCACAGTCGGGTGTAGCAAGACCCTTTACCATAACGCTACGCGGTATAAGGACAATTATGCAGTGGCCTGCGGGATTCTGCTCGCAAATTTTAGAATTATTCTTTTTTTTTTTTATTCCAAAAGAATAGCATAATATTATTCTAGAAATGTTCGTATTATTCTCTTATTATTCTAATTAGAAATAAGTGAAATTGTGATGATTGCAGTGGGTATGTTATGAAATGAATGAGTAAAACTCTCAGTCTCTTAAATAAAGTATATTTTTTATGTAGTTTAGAGAATAATTACTTGATAGCAATATATCCTCATTTAATGACATAATTCAAGGTGAATTTTTCACAATAAAAAAATTGCTTAGTTTTTGTCATCCACTCTACTGGTAGTTTTAGTTATCGAATTTATGTCTCTAAAACTAAGGGGCTTTGTTTAGTTAACTAAAACAACACTAAAAGTCCAATGAGGGTCACAAGAAGTTGACTTAGGTTAACCAGGAGCCGGAGACCCTGCATCCCCGGAGCCGGAAGGCCGGGAAGAGGGGGTTCGGTAAAGGGACGTAAGATGGGTAGCAAAGGGGGTTAGGTAAAGGGACGTAAGATGGGTAGCAAAGGACAGAGGGCACCAAGAGTGGGTGGAGTCACATGAGAAGCCACGTGGCACAAAGACACTCTGAGTAAGACAGGACAAAGCATGAGCGACGGGGATAATCTGTCCCACCACACCCACCCACCCGAGAGAGTAGTGATAAGTAACAACAGAAAAAATAAAGGGGGGGGGAGGCAATTTCCTTCATGGTCTGCAAGGCCTGAAGTGATAGTAGCTGCCCCAGTTGGGAGTTGAGACATTCCCCGGTTGTAGGTGAGATCTTCTCCTCCTTTCAGCCCCACCCTATGATATTCTTCTGCCTGGGGCTGTATTGCTTTGGAGGCTAAGCTGACTCCTTCGCTGTCAGCTTGTTTTGCCCATGGCCAGACCCCTTCCTATGTTGCCATGGGCAACACCCGCCTCACTCTGATTCCAACCCTTGAGCTACTACCTTGCCCACATCCTTGTCTTCCCTATCATCCTTGTCTTCCCTATCATCCTTGTCTTCCCTTTCATCCTTCTCTTCCCTCTCATCTTTCTTTTCCCTCTCATCTTTTGTTTCCCTCTCATCTTTCTCTTCCCTCTCATCTTTCTCTTCCCTCTCATCCTTCTCTTCCCTATCATCCTTGTCTTCCCTCTCATCTTTCTCTTCCCTCTCATCCTTGTCTTCCCTCTCATCTTTGTCTTCCCTCTTCCGGCACACTATTTTCTGCCATTACAGTGCCACGCCTACCCACCACAACTGCAGCCAGGTGTGTCCATAGTCTATACCAGTACCAGGGCAGAGGCTAGTTGGGCGGAGCCCGACCTCTTCTGAAGGGAGAGGTCGGGTAACAAGCCTATACCGGGTTTGTTCTGCTGAGTCAGCTAATTTCCTTAGCATTTAACCACACTTCAATCTGATTGGACTGCAGGGAACAAACCCGGGTATAGGCTTGTTACCCGACCTCTTCCCCCAGCAGAGGTCAGGCTCCGCCCAACTAGGCAGAGGCGACGAATGGTTAACTGCTTTCAACTCTAATCCACATCCCCAAATCAGCGGTGAAGCAAGATTATTCGGTAAAGGGAAGCTCCAAGGGCATGTTATTTTTTTGTTTTTTCCAAGGGCCGAAGCTGGAGCCCCCCCCCCCCCCCCCAACCTTCCTATGCCATGCAAATGTTTGATAAGGTTTCTTATTAAATTTTAGTTAGCTCCAGCAAAGCATGTCTTCTATGTCTCGTAAAAATATTGAATGAATGGATGAAATAATACCATAATTTTTTAGAATAGATCAGGCCGTAGTTCTCAGTGTATATAGACATAAAGAAATTTCGCTCAAGCCTTCACTAGTTCCTCATCCCGAGCGAACGTTGACGTCATTTTGTGCTGGCGTCTCGCATTCCTGACGCAGTTTGGAGGTTTGTTGGTAAAAGGTGTATGTGGAAGTTGTTCGGGAAACAAACGTACTTGCTAGTGAGAATTCTGAAGTAAAAAAACTAGCTACAGCTTAATCTGAGTAAGTTGAATGGTATATTGGAGAGCAAACTGAACTATTTATGTGTCTTGAAACAATTTCATGGCGGAGGTGGAGCTAAAGTATTTCTATTATCCCAAGCTTGATACCTGGGAGGAATCTAGAAGATTCTTGAAATTAACAAGAATCCAGGAATACCAAGGAGAGTAAGTCATCTTCATAGCTACTGATTCAAGAAGACAAAATGGTGAGATAAAACAAGCAAATAAAGAATATTCAATATGTCTGTATTAAGTTCTGCCTCAGAGTATTTATTCTTGTCCCCTCAGGATAGTTTTCCCGAGGAAACATTCCAGGAATGTTATGCAATGAAGAATGAGGAGGAGCTACAGGTTTGGGATGAAATGGAAGTCACAAGGTCAGAGAAAACTGGCCGACTCGATAAGAGTGAAGCTACTCCATCATGTCTTGGAGACAACATAGATCCGTGTACTGTGTACACACTTGAACAAGATGCGAGGGAAATAGAAGGCACAAGGGAAGAGAAGAACTTAGGAGAAGTAAAGGATGGAGTAGAGTTGATGGACACTAATGGCAGAAAATAGTGTGACGGAAGAGGGGATGTTAGGGAAGACAAAGATGAGAGGGAAGACAAGGATGATAGGGAAGAGAAAGATGAGAGGGAAACAAAAGATGAGAGGGAAAAGAAAGATGAGAGGGAAGAGAAGGATGAAAGGGAAGACAAGGATGATAGGGAAGACAAGGATGATAGGGAAGACAAGGATGAAGGGAAGAGGATGATAGGGAAGAGAAAGGTGAGAGGGAAGAGAAAGATGAGAGGGAAGAGAAAAATGAGAGGGAAGAAAAAGACATGTGGGAAATGAAAGCTGTGAGGAAAGAGGATTTCACTACAGAAAAAACGTTAGGGAAAAAGAGCATATACGGGAAGAGAGGAACACAAAGGAAATTAAACAAAGGAGAGAAAATATTGACAACAGAAGTGCAGCGGGAGAAGCCGTATTGACAAGAACCAGTGAGACAGGAGTCACAAGGAAGGCATGGAAAGTGCCAGTTACCAGTACTACAAGGACCAGAGATGCTACTAAGAATATGCAAGCAAAAAATGCATTGCTGATATGCAGTGGAAAGAAGGACAACAGGTCTAGGAAAGTTAAAAGTAACATGACACAAACAAGGAAGGAAAAGAAGACGTCAAAAGATGAGAGGAAAGCTGAATCGACACGCACATTAATACAAAGAATAAAGGCAATAAAAACATCTAAAGTTAAAAAATCGACAGAAACTGTAAATTCAAGCAAAGGAGAAAAAGTTGCATATGCCAAGGAAACCAATTTAAAACAACCAGAGACAAAGAAAACAAACGAGATGGAGGAATCACCCAAAATTGAAGCTGTTAGAACAGAAAATGAGGGCAATAAGACAAGAAACTTGGAATGCAATATCATGTGGGTTAAGAAAGAAGACAAGAAACTTAAAACGACTGCCAGATACATTATGGCATGTGATCTCCATTGTCGGACAAAACACTGAAATATTTCTAAATAATATTAACTCTTATAATGTCAGCTTTGGAATCTAAAACAATTGTCTATGTAATAGTTAGAGCATAAGCGCTTAGGTACTGGTGGATTTAGTGCACTGAAGCCCAAGGGCGGTAGGCCTTTGTGCACTAAATTCACCAGTACCTAAGCACATGCTCTAACTATTTTAGATCCCGTTACCCATGCCCAGTTTCCACTAGCAACTTTGTTTATCAGCATTTTCGCAGAAATGGTATCAAGCGAATTTCCGGCCCAAAATTAAAAATTCAATTAAAATTCAATTGAAGCACACTGGCAAGTTTACTTTAGCACTAGTGGTGTGCTTGAGCACAAATGGCGAGCGAGCCTAAAGACTATACTATTTTTATATGAATGATTTTGACTTCTAACACTAAAGCTACTGAAAATAAGGTCCAGTTTTTTAATTTAGCATACAGGGTAAAGGGATTTCAGTGCCATAGTAACAACTCTCTGCAACTGCTTGGAAGGAAAACAACAACAACAAAACAATACACGTTATT
>WLWI01003244.1_pt1 | contig 13947 bp, 5 predicted proteins | sample 6701501 | NCBI WGS metagenome assembly WLWI01 (sample SAMN12718690, study PRJNA515312) | sponge metagenome | isolation source: marine sponge | host: Mycale hentscheli | place: New Zealand: South Island, Marlborough, Capsize Point | collected 2014-11-01
GAGAATACAAAATAGCAATAACGAGACTTGAAAGTGAAATCAACAACCAGAAACCACAAAATATACAAAGTATGGGATCTCAAGAAGCAACTGCGACAGGAAGACGTAATGAGGTGAATAAAACTAATAAAATACCCAGTAAAATAATTTTGAATGTCTATCAATATCAGGAATAGTGTGCTAAAGTTGGCAAGATTAATAGTAATAAAATTATATAAACATTGTTACAGTAATACTAATAAATGTAATAGTAATAATAATAATAAACAGTAAAGTGACAATAATTTGCAATTAGTTTAGCCCTATCTACTCCGACTTTCTTCTACATTTCAGGCATCTTTTAGAATTTGAATTTGACTTTTGAATTTCAACTACAAAGCAACTGCCAATATCCACAAGCAAACAGTCAGGCATATAAAGTAGGTAGCTATAGCCTTATAACAAGCAAGTAAGCTTCTAAAAGCCTGAAAATTTACCGGAACAAGTCCATCGTATAGCAGGTTTCATGGAGACTCCGAGGAACTAGCCCAATCTATTGCTCTCGATGTCCAGTAGAAAAAACACTGCCTGAAAAGCATCTATTGACAGCTAAAACAAACACGTCAATTAGTGTATAATGTGTTGATAACTAGTTTGTTAACCTCTAAAGCCTTGTAAATTTTTTGTTAACTCTAATCATCAAGACAGTGTACAGATTTTGTTATGGTTGTAAATGGACTCTTTTCACCCTGTGAAACTTTATCCATATTCTTCCAAAATGCTGAGGGACTCACTATAGGCTTCATACTTTCTATTCTGAGTGTTTGAAGTCCGTAGGCAACAAAAAATTTGGGCGCTCAGCATAATGGAAATTCTAAGTATTAAAAGTAAGAATTTTTACATCACAATATCGATTACTAAAAGGTTGTCGTGACATTCAATATTATTTTCAATTGGGAAGGATAATTAATTATCATGTAAACAGTAACCATGGCAACAATGTGACCAAATTACACTTAATAGTATATCTTTACAATGATTAGTTAAAGTATTCGTACAATACTTATTTGACTGATTGTACTATACTAAGTTAATATGTACTTGCAATGTCATTGTAATATAGACATTCACACGAGAACTAGACTGGAGGCGTGGTCCTGACATGCCAGTGGCGATAAGTGAGTACATCCAATCAGTAGAGATAAATGATACAGTGTATGTTGGAGGAGGATACACTGACAGAGATGAGGATTCCCACATAGTGATGGCCTACAACAGACAGTCCTGCCAGTGGCACACTCTACCTCCATACAGTACCTGGGAGTTTGCTATGACTACCATCAACAACAAACTAGTTGTGGTGGGAGGAAGCAATAGAGAGGACTCTGATAGCAGTGAGCTAGGAGAGTGGCAGCCTGACAGCAACCAGTGGACATGCCCCTTCCCTCCTATGTCTACACCTCGCTATGGGCCTTCAGCTACTTCATATAAACATTGGCTTGTGGTGGCTGGTGGTTACCATGGAGTTTGTTTACAAACTGTTGAGGTACTTGATGTATCCAACATGCAGTGGTCCACTGGACCATCTACACCAATACCATGGAGGAGCATGAAGTCTACTACACTAGGAGATACCTGGTACCTCATGGGGGGAGTGTGTGAGAATTTGGGTTGGAGTCCTGATGTCTACAGTGTTTCTCTGGAGGCTCTTGTTTCACACTCCTCATCAGACAGTTCCAACATATGGAACAAACTATCTTCACTCAACTGTATCTGGTCCTGTCCACTCAACATTGGAGGATCTCTACTGGCAGTCGGTGGTGAGGACATGACGAGTGAGAAGCCAGTGTCCACCATCCAGCGCTATGTCCCTGAGACTAATACCTGGGTCCAAGCTGGACAACTACCACATGCAGTACATGGCTGTACCTGTATCATGACATCAGACAAGTTCCATGTTATGGGAGGATATGATGGAATGAACAAGTCAAATGAAATTCTAACATCAATTGTTGCACTTTGATGATATTATTCTTGTGTCGGATCTCACCACCACATCAATATTATATAATTCAACTATATACCTTGAGCTATATATCACAATTCTTAATTTTTTTTGTTTGTGTTCGTGTTTTTTGTTCATATTCAATAACAGCTCTAAAAAATTTTCAGTATAATAAAGTGAAATCTATATTCAATTAAACATAATTCAAACGATATGACATAACCCTACATGTATTATGACATTAGACTGCAATAATTTATTGGCAGTCTAACATGTATATATATACTATGGGTTGTAGCTAAATGGTAAGGTTTTAACAGTCAGCTGGCTATTATTGCTATTTTTTTTATTAATTAGTAAATCATATGGATTGTTGCTTTCATGCTATAGTTATATTCATCCATAATAGTGTCATTTATGGACATTATATTCTATTCAGTCTGGCATTTCATTTCTTACTATCTCTAATTTATTTCACTATGCCACAAATGAAATTTCCTACATATGAAAATTGTACCTGTCATATGTACAATAGGTGTAGATGAGGTAAATTTCTTTATTTGCATACCTCTGCAATCTCAGAAATTCTACCATTATTATCCTTAATCTTATGTTAGTTTAGCTGGCTGACCCAGGGATTTTCATAGTAGGAAATTAAAGCACAAACTTTATTCTAGAGCAGTACATACATGAATACATACTCAGATCAGCTATAGAACAATGTATAGAATATGGGCTTATGAGTAATTATTCAACACTTTACCACAATTAGAGATCTCATTACAAAGTCTCAAACAACCACAACTAATATACAATAAACCAAAATTATATGCATATAATTCCAATAACACACTATAATGTATTTTAGAAAAAAAAATGTTACCTGTAATATAAAAACTATAATTATAAAGATTGTCCAAACATGCTAATACAAAGTGAAAAAAAAGAAGAAAGTGCAGAAGTCTCATAATGTGCACTCCATATAAATAGAATGGCTTAAAGTAAAAGTATCAATAAATAATTACATACCAAAGTGCATCATTGGTGTTTATGCATACTACAGTGCTGAACAAAAGATACAATTAAAAACAAACAACAATTTAAAAAGTAAACAAAAAAACAAATAAAACACAATATAAAAATGTTTAGAAGATTGAAGAAGTTGCCCTAACTTCTTTAAAAAAAATTTCATAGTAAGAATGGAGTGGATGGTAAAAATTTATAAATGTGGCATTTTATCCAATAATACAAAGATAGAAGTGAAAACAAAAAGCCACTTATTTCTGGGTGTGACCTATTCCTGATGGGTGTGGTTTCATTGGTGTCTGGCCTGGTCTGAAGGTCCAGTGTTAATGCTGAGAGAGTTTTGAAATGGCGGCTGATTCTGTCCTAGTACAGTCACCACATCATCCACCTTGTCTAGGGCTTCAAAGAAAGGAATGAGTTCCAGCAGCTCTGTGTCATTAGGGTCATCAAACCAAGACGTAACTGTAACCTGAGAAAGAAAATTATATTACTTGTAAAACCCAGTGCATATAACTACATAGATCATCATGTACTCTAAATTTCAATGTATCATAATATACACTGATAATCATCCATTTTAGGTAAGGTATCTTCAATCTTACAGCATTGTCCGGGTGGAAAATGTAGGACTGTGGTGAATTGTCAATGATAACAACTTTTCTCAAATCCCTGCCAAGACGACTCAAATCCTGAGGAGGAGGAGGAGGAGGAATAGGAGAGAGGAGGAGGAGGAATAGGAGAGAGGAATTAATAAAAGTAAAATGTAAGTGTTATTGGATATAAGGGTAAAGAAAGCATTAAATACAAGTTCACTGGAAATTTTAGAGGAAAACATTAATTGACCCAATCAGAACAAATAAATTAATCATTCAGAATAATCACTCCCGTAGAAAATAATATCTTTGATGAGAAGTTTGACTAACAGCCATACATTTATAATTAATATTCAATCTACGTTGAATAAAGAAAATAAGTGTCAACTAAAAAAAGAATCTAATTAATAAACTTAGAAATAAATACAGCTAATGACTAATGAAGTGTTTTCTTGTTGTGGGATACTGTCAGAGTTAAGCATTACAACAACTGATACAATGATAGAGAATCGAATAATACCTTCTTGGCCCCACCCCTCTCACCTTCACATAGTTGCCTCGGTGATACACACAGTGTTCTCTGAAGAGCCTCCCAGAGAGAGAATGATGTATATCCAGCAAATCTGACACAGGGTCTGCATACTGTAAAATATCAGGGATATGATAATTCAAGAAAGTAGAACAAGAGGTCAAGAAAAATAAAGTCACTTCTCAAGTGCAGAAACTGGATTCTTAACTGTGACTGTTTAAAAGAAGGCAGACACAGAATGAGAGTTCAAACCGGTTCTACTAAATAACTAAATTGGTAATAATCACTAAAGCAATCCCACTGTAGATCAATTCCATGCATATAACTATGTGTTTATATTCTCTTAAGTTGAAAAATTAGTAATAGTTGAGTAATAGCAAAACAAAGGCTTTGAAAAGTGAAATTATGTTATCATAATTACTAAGTTGGTGAGTTCCAGCACTGATGGTAGTAAAAAATTTAGGATAAATTGAACTCAAGTCAATCTACCTTGTCCATACTAACCTTGCTGAGACTTGCTGTGAATAGAATGCATTCAAACATTTCTCCCATCCTCTTCAAGAACTCATCGCAGTACGGTCTCTTCAGCACGTACACCTGATGTACGACGCCGTCTATTTCCACTGGGACTACAAAGTCTGCATTCACCACAGGCTGCAGACAAAAGGGAAGAAACAATATGATAAGAGAAGAAGTAACAAAGTTAAAAAGTAACGTGACAAATGATATATTGAATAGTTATACAATGTCTACAATACTCTAGTGTACCAAATATACTCAGAAGTTCATTCCGTAGTTCATTTAGAACTAGGTCTAAGGGAAATCAAATTGTAACATAATTCGTAATATCAGCTTTAGTATAATACTTCAACCTTATTGCAAAAAGGAAAAAAATTAAATAAATAAATTAATAAATATACAAATAAAAGAAATTTTTTTTTTTTAAACCATAAAAAGGATATTAGAACTAGTGATGTGCTGCAGCACAAATGACGAGTGAGCTGGTCTGCTGAATTTAAATTTGAATGCTAGCTGCTAATAATTATGTTTGTTTAAAATATTTTTTAGTCTATTGCTATTTTTTAGCAGCACACAACACTTTTATACATACTTGTTCACTGGATATACCAGCACAAGACCTGCATTGTAATCTCCTTGTGACTTGATTATTGAACAAAGGATTTTCTAGGAGTAAGCAATCAAGTATTAAAAGATGATACGGGTAAGGATTGATAAACTAACAGTTTTCGTTTAAGCTGGTTCCCTTTACAAAGTACGCTGCGTTCAAAATGCTCAATTGTACTAGAGATCTAGTAGATATAGCATTACAATGTATTATCTTAGTGATTTGACTATTGGTCTTTCAAGTAAAAACAAATCTGTGACGTAAGGCGTAAGCTGTGACGAACGGCACTTTGACAAAGTTAACTTACCGCAGAATAAATGAACTCGGCTAATTTTGGAATACCTAACAGCGAACCTCTCTCCCATTCTGTGTCCATAGCTCCTTGTCGTTTGTTCTTCTTTTCCTAGCATTATTTCAAAGTCTATTCTCCTGAATTTCTTGTAGCCTCTGGGGGTGGACAAGCATTGACCTTTTGAACTTTGCCATATATATAGTACTTATTACACGAGTCAGAGTGTGATATGGCGAAATATTTCATGAGCAGGCTATGTTATTTACACGAGTCAGAGTGTGATATGGCGAAATATTTCATGAGCAGGCTAATTTATTTTCATGAGCCAGAGGCGAGTGAAAATAAAGCCTGAGAGTGAAATGTCTAGCCATATCACTCTGATGAGTGTGATAAGTGGTTTATTCCACACTAGATATCTTCACTACTGTAGTTAATACTAGAGGGAAGCCTAACTCACAGCATAAGCTACCCACACTCCCAGCTGACATTTTAGCAGCTGCTCTAACCCTGTTGAATGGCTACACAGGAGGAAGGTAGCCATTAAAACCAAGAAAATTGACAAGTTTGGCTGGTTACTATAACTAGGTAATGAGCTTACAGCTTGAATTATCTTGAGTTATTTCTCAGATTATGTACCTGAAGGTATCATTGTGAAGATATCTAGGGTGGAATAAATAACTAAATAAATATATACATATATATGTGTGTGTGTTTTTTTTGTGTGTGTATACCAAAATCTCAATTGAGACTCGTGAGAGTCTTGCTTCTCTCGTCTCGCTTCTGTCCCACAATTATATATATATTATTAAATTGAATGATGTCAAAGTGTATGCATTAACTAGAGAAGTGGCACGGGACACATTAGCATTAGGATGGCAGAGCTAAAAGAAGTATTGAAAAACTTCAGGAGAGTGAGAAAGCTCTGTAACGATGTTCCTAGCCAGTACAACTAAATTACAAACACACACACACACACACACACACACACACACACACACACACACACACACAGGGCAACCTGTTGTGCTCCAGCACTCACAACATACGCCCATAAGGGAATTCACACCCGATTAATCATGTGATCCATTTAATGATATTCACGTTGTAAAAGTCCCACATGATACTCATTACAATGTGGCACATATGTGACAGGATCTGAGAAAACAGCCCACTTCGAGCAGAACATGAAACTGAGATACAGGCAAAAACATCGAGTTGGGCATAAAAATTGGAAAGCATGTTTATTTGTTCATACCAATCTAAAACCCTTTGCCTACCTTCTGACAAAATTTGAAGTGTCAACGACAAGTATTTCATGGCGAGCGTGTCATTAAAAATGCCGCACTCCTTTCTCTTGCGGTCTTTCAAACGCGTTTTTCTCAATTTTTCCGAAATAGCGTGGTAGAACAGGCAAAACTTTAACGGCTCATAACTCGAAAACTACTGATAGCCTGCTAATTAGTTATGGCTCATTTTGAAGGAAATTTTAAGGAGTACATAGCAAATACAAAAATAAAATTTTGATGGAGTGCTCCAAGTGGGCTGTTTTCTCAGATCCTGTCACATATTATACTTATGATTGAGATCAAAATAAGAAAAAAATTAAATAGCTTCAAACGAGTTTTGGAAATGCACAAGTTATGTGCTCGATTAACAGTGACCTAATTATTGCTATAGGCTTGAGAAATGCTTTATAGATATAAAATAAAAAATTTCAACCTGAATTTTAAAAGCTCATTACTTTTTATTACAAATAATATACTTATTGCAAATAACATCATTTAAAAAAACTCAGACAATGAGACAATAGTGGCTTTTATCAGTAGCACGTGCGTTTAGTAAAAAAAAAAAAGTCCTAAAAAAAATAAAAATAAAAATAAAAAAATAAATAAATAATAAAAGAAAAGAAAAATTACAGAAAAAAAAAAGTTGTATTCATCTTGTGCCTCCCCTGTAAGTGTGTGTAGTGACCACACGAGTCTTGGCACTCCTAAAGCTTCCCTCCTCATGGCCATTCTGTTGTGGGATACAGACTGAGGCTTCTCTGACCAACTACTAGTGGATTACTCACTTGTGGGGGGAGGACAATGACGATGAAAAGGGGTGTGTCACTAATTTCATTGTTGCATTCATGAGTGAGAGAGAGAGAGTGTGTGTGTGTGTGTGTGAGTGTGTGTGTGTGTGTGTGTGTGTGTGTGAGTGTGTGTGGTGTGTGTGTACTAATTCTAGCTAAGGTGACTATAACGCAATTACTTGGATCACTGTCTCAGAGTATCTATCTCAAATCACACATACAAACTGAGGGCAAGAAAAAAACCCAACAAAAAAACAAAACAAAAAAACAGCAAAAAACAAACAAGCAACAAAACAAAACAACAACAACAACAATAAACAACAGCTCATCCTACAGCCAACATAAAAGTAGCTCACTCCATAAGTACCTTGAAGGAGCTGTGCACTAAAGTCTCGTCCAGATCTATGATGATACATTTCCTGTCTTCATCACCTGGCTTCCTGGGAGGAAGGAGGGACTTGTCATGCTCCACATCCTGTAAACAAATAAACAATAACAACAACAAACAACAAACAACAACAACTTATTTATATATCTTTAATATGCCTATTTTTTATGTAATGCTTACTCTTCAGGTGAACTGAGCCTACATGATAAAATATCAGCTTACTCCAATCAACGCTGCTGTTGGACACAGAGGTGTAATATTTCAAGGAATGCTAACTCAGCATTCCTTTATGATAACTAGGACTTGTGATAGGGCACAGCACACACAAACATACATTCATGCCACCCACAAAGTCAGACGATAGTTTAATTAGGTAAAGCCCAGACACACTAAATTTAATTAAGGTATGCATAATATCTGTGAAATACGGCTTACAATTGCAGCGTTTATTGTGTGCAACATAAAACCTTTTAATAAATTAACTATTAATACATGCCCAATTTCAATGTGTTATAGACTCTGACCTCTTGTGGGAGTGGCACCTCATTCTGGAAGGTGGTGGATGCAATGGGCGGGTCATCTTTCTTGAAACATGAGAACAGCCAACTGCACACGCACCATGTCTGACCGTACTTCTCCGGCTTCTTCTGGTGTCTGGCCATACCTCTTGCACGTCCTGACACTGCCCCATTAGAGGTGCTAGCATTGACGGTACCTAGGATTGTAAAAACATTGAATATAATATTTAGTGAAGTACGTAGAAAAATAATAATAATAGAAAAAAGAAAAAAAAAGAAGAAAGAATGAACTTTCTTTTCTCAAGGGATCCAAATATACGTATTTAGGCTACACTATGACATAGAGATTGGTATGGAATTGACACAAACAAGGGTCAGAGATCCAAGGATAGTGCAATTCCTGTAATGACTGAATGAAGGGGTGCAACCTATTGCTACATGGCTCTGGGCTATAGCAAACGCACACAAACTGACGTTGATTGGACGTTTCACTTGTTCACCTCCCCAGGAGGTGAGTATGAAATGTATTCACCTCAAATTGAGCAATCTGATTGGACAGGTTTGAACGTAAGGTGGTACAAGAAAATTTAAATTATTTCAAATTATGTATATTGCCCATCTCATGAGAATGAGTCTTTAGGAATCTGACAGACAGACAAAATGTCTTGCCACAGAAGGACAAATAAAGAGACTTCTACTACCAGAGGCCATACATATACCACTATTACATAGTAGCTGTGCTAACACACACTTCTGTCACTCAATGCAACCAAAAGTCATGAAATGTAAAAAGAACACCACTTCTTCACTTATGGTACAGGTCTTACTTAGGTGTTAATAGCTGTTACACCATCATCCAATTCAACTGAATTACCACCACTTCATAAATTACTAGTGAAAGTGTTAATAGGAATTTGGCATACAAGTACAGGAATAGTGACTAAACTGAGTAGCACGACATACTATTCTGAGCAGCTTATTGAAGGCTTTGTCATTACAATGATATTCTATGTATACTATCACTATGGGTAGTCCACAAGAAGTCAACCAGCAACTACAACCCTTTACCTAATACCTTTCTTCCTCAGATAAATCAGTGATTAGCCGATACCAAGTCAAAGTAAACAGCAATAAAAAAAAACTTTAAAAAAAAAGAGAAAAAAAAAAAAACTTTGAAAAAGCACAGTGCTTGTTCTCAAACACTATGCCATGAGTACACTTTCATTTTCTTTCTGTCTGTCGTGCTATTGCAAATCATTTGATTGTAACTGACCAATACATTGTAATAGTAATCAAATTAAGCAGTTCCAAGCACGGCATAATGTGATGCCACTCCCACATGTGTTTCATCGCGACATAATGAAGCGGTTAACGAGGTACGACTTCAGCAGTGACGTTATGTCTCGCTCTCTGCTGGGGAGTTGGCGTAACAGAGGTTAATAAGGTCATGAACACTGGAAGTGTGACTACACCAACCAATGTCAGCCATCTTGAAGAACCTGTGCATGCTTAGACTAAAAAAAAATTTTTTTGTGTCTTTCCTCTGCTGATGGTGTTCTTTACGTCTTCATTTCTAGGGCAAATTTTTGTTTATTTTTTGTTTTGTTTTGTGTGTGTAAACTGCAATGGTGCATGCTCCCTGTTCAATTCAAAATCTTATTCCCATAGCTATCCAATCCATTACTACAATTCATTTAAAGTGAAGTTCACCATATCATTACAACACAACATAAAAGTAGCTTTATAGGTCAAACCTCAATAACAGCCACTGCACTTTATTTACGTCCTTACAACAACAACTTCTGCTTATTCTATGCCATTTGATATATTGAAGTATAGTAAAGCAAAGAAAATGTTACTTAAGTTAAATGCTGAACAAGTTCCTAGTAAAGAGAGACACCAGCACCTCATACAAGTAGTCATGAGTGTTTGATGTGACACTAGTAGACTAGTAATTCACATGACATGAGATTGCAAACAATAACTACGCCAGTCTGTGACAGCCACCTCCCGGCTCTATGCACTAACTTCCTCTCTAAGTTGTCACTCATGAATGAATGACACAATGAACACAACAGGCAGTCAGCGAAACTAGTAATAATGAACGCTCCAAACTACACAGGTGTGACTAAACTCAACATATGATGCTCTCATTGCTGATCTTCGGTGGATATTTAATTAATATATTTTGTTCTAATGAACTGCTTCTCATTACCTATAGTGTAACTATTGAACATTAGAGCAAGGTTGTCAAGCTTTTCTAACAACTTAGCTAAACAGCTACAACCACTATCCGTGAAATTTATGTCTTTTTTTCCATTATTATATTTTGTTCTTTTAAGACTTGGAAAAGTTTGTGATCTTCTCATAAAATATGTTGATCAGTGTACAGCTAATGTTTTACTTGTATAAATATTCAATATTACAACACAACATTCCTTCCACCGTATCTGACCACTACATTTCATTGCTCTGTTACATACCTAATTAAAGGTGCACACATATTGTTACTACAGTATACATCCATTCTGTAAAGTTAGTACCAACCAGTATCTCTACATACATGCATCCATCCGCCTGGCAAATTTGTAATGGTGCTTAATGTTTATGGCTCACATTGGATGACTATTTTAAATCTTCTGTGCTCATCGGGTGTTGTAACTGTTTATGACAGTAAACCAGACTGTACGCTCAGCAATCAAACAAAAAGACAAATAGCCAGTGTTTTAATGGCAAATGAGGAGGCTATTAACATACAGATTGTATAAGTTCAAGCTCAGATGGGTACCAGTGATTGTGGACTGTTTTGCTTAGCATTTGCCACCTCACTTTGTGCAGGTGTTAATCCCACAGAAGAATGCTATATTCAAAGTGACTTTCGTGTTCATTTATTTAAGTGTCTTGAAAACAGGAAAATTACCCCATTTCCAACGAAAGAAAGAAAGAATAAAGTTGTTATTCTTCATCACTTTACTGTGGAAGTGCACTGCACTTGTAGGCAGCCAGAATACGGTAGAATGATATCATGTGATTATTGTCTAAAATGGTTTCGTATTAAAGCTCCGAAAGCTACCTGGAATAGAAGAGGTTGTATTTGGTATTGTGTGTCATGTTCACCTCAAATGAAACTAAAATAGCGAGCTAGCTGCATATTCACAATGTCTTGTATCATTATTATTTTGTTATTTCTCATTTAAATATTAAATTGGCTATCCAATTGTTAAACTCCCACTATAGCAAATTGTAAAGCACTGTACTTGATACAATCTGAATAAAATTCCATTGGTTTGTTTAATATGAGCGTTAAATTCTGCCATTAGATAAAACAATTGCTAAAGTGTCTGAGTTAAGCATTTCAAACTATTATAGAGAACTGTAAGAACTATTAAACAGCTTTTGGCTGAAACTTACAATATAATGTAAGGTTATAGAGCTTGACCTTAAATAGCAAACACAAATGGAAGGTAGCTTTATGAAGTGAGAAATTAGGCTTGGTGGGGGGACCCATTTTCCTTCCATAATAATTATACAATATTAGACATTTTGCCCTGATGGGGGACATTTTGCCCTGATAGGGGACATTACACACCAGGGCACAATGTCTGGGGGGACACTAGCCCTACAGTGAAATGTCAGGGGACAGTCTACCCTAAGTTACATTGTCCAGCTAGGGGGACATCTCGCTAAGGGGACCTCTGACACCACTTCAATAATAGCCGCAAGTTATAAAAACCACGCCCCAACTGTCTCTATTGAACACGCCCGCTCTCGATTTAGGTAAAGCTTTTTACACCTGGCAGACTACGGCAAGTTCTTGACTGTTCACCTTCGGTACGAAATCTACTCAAATTAGTTACCAGTCTAAAATCGGTCTTCCTATATTCAGTGAACAGGTTCCGTGTCGAGGTCTCTTCTGTGAGTGGTACCCGATTGGACTCAAAAGGTTAAATGGCTGCTAGGCTTGCCAGGTCTAGAACTTTCAAGGATGACCCACAGCTTCGCTCTTTTTACCTCAACAATGTGACAGCGACTGGGAAAACTCTGGGCATAGGTTCTTATGGCTCAGTACTAGAGGTATGTGAAACTAACTGGCATATTGTTCACTGGGTAAATACTTAGCTACAAGCTTTAGACAATGACTAAGAAGATGTATAGTGAACAACTGTATTTTAAAACTATTAACCATAGCTAATTTATCATTTTATTTAGATGTTATAGTTGAAAAGATTAGATAACTTAATAGCAAAGCACTTGGTGTAAAGTGAGAGCCATTAGAATACGACTGCTTTCATTAAGAGAAAACAATACTTAATTTAACCTGCTGTTCAACATTAAGCCTTAGCCTACAGCTTACAAATTATTGAATGTATTTTACTATTTTCGATGTGCTCGCGATTACTTTAATTGAGTTACTAACTCCCAAATCATAAAGAATGCTGAACAACAACTCCAATCATTATGACATTCTTTTTGTAACTAAATATATATGAGATAGTTGAGCGAGCCAAAATGGAGTTGAAATAGAAAGCAGATTAGTACATAATCAAGATAATTACATTTATTTATGCATGTTAAATATACAAATGTGCGAAATATAATATTGCCTGTGTTTATTCATGTATAGATCAAATATGAGGAAACTCTCTGTGCTGCAAAACAAATGCATGAATTATTAGTGCAAGCTGGCAATGAAGGAGTTCAAGACATTATTGGAAAGTATCGACAGGAATGTCAACTCATGGCAGGTCTCAGACATCCTAACATAACTTATCAATAATGTCTATTTGAATAAATGCTATATAAAAACAATAATAGCACAAATAAACAAGATAATATTAAACAAATATAATAATATCAAATGGAATAGCAATTCAATTTTTTGTTTTTATATAATGTAAAATGAGAGGTAACATCTTACACTTAGCTTTCATAAATATTAATATTAGCTAATTGCACACTCATCAATATAGAATAAGTTTTTGAAGAAAATACTAGCCAATACACAACTGTAATGATTAAGTTGTTAGTATATTGTTGTTACCTGTGTTAGAGTAAACAGAGCAAGATGTCCGAATGAGAACACATCTAGAGATGGTCCATATCTGTGGCTTTCACTTAGAGCCTCTGGCGGCATGTACACAGTCGTTCCAGGAGTCTTAGTCAGAGTCTGTGCTAGCTGACCTGGTCTAAACTTCACAACGCGTGAATTGCCCAAGTCCGTGATTTTGGCACACAGAGATGAAGTTAGGAGGACATTCCTAGCTGTTAGGTCTCTATGGACTATTGGAATAGCTCGGCCATGCAAATACACTAGTCCACTGCTAGTGTCAGTGAGAATGGATATTTTAACTGCTAAAGGAATATTAGGAGAACACTCCAGCAGGTCGTCAACACTCATTTCTAGTCTCTCCATCACA
>WLWI01003245.1_pt1 | contig 13946 bp, 8 predicted proteins | sample 6701501 | NCBI WGS metagenome assembly WLWI01 (sample SAMN12718690, study PRJNA515312) | sponge metagenome | isolation source: marine sponge | host: Mycale hentscheli | place: New Zealand: South Island, Marlborough, Capsize Point | collected 2014-11-01
GAGAAAAATAAGATGTAGTTTATAACATTAGTATGAGGAAGTGTTATAAGAGTGATCTTATTACATTATTATAACTATGTTATAAGTAATTGTAAATATCCTATTATATTGTGCATTTTTCACAGTGTAATGCACTATTCCGCGGTGGAAGATTAGATTTTTCCGCGCGCGTCCAAACAATTTGGGAACGAGAGGGTTAAAGGAGTCTAAAGAGAAGCAAAGGCTAAATGTGAAAAAATCTTAGTTGTCCATCGTTCGATCTCCTGGTGACAATAATTATAAGATTTTTTCACATTTTGCTTTTGCTTCACTTTAAACACCTTTCAGTTAGAAAGTTTTGATGTAGTTATAAAATATATTTCAAATTTTTATTTATTACTCATTAATACTTTTTTAGACATACTATTCATAGGAAGTCTGTGTTTATAAATTCCATGTTAGAGAGCATGCAAAACGGAAGGATAATTGCCCTATGTTATATATATAATATAATTAAACAACTAGTTGCAAGCTACTAAAAGCATTATAAACTACATTACAGTTTTTCATACATATACTCTCTTGTTATTGAATATTGAAACAATGTAGGTAATGATAGAAATAACTTCTTTATTACATTTTATGATTATTTGGTTGTTCTATATATTTTGCAAATCCATTAGTTATTTGTTAATATGTATTGAATATTGTTTAAGTGGAGTCATATTATTATATAATATATTTATATAATTATTATGTATATGGTACAATCTTAAGGTAAACTATGTAATGGAAAATTAATTTTTTTAAATTTTTAATGATTACTAGAAATTATGTATGATATCTGAACCTCTTTCCAAAAAGGTCAATAAGTGAAGGAAACAAATAACACTTCATTAAAACATTACTATGATAACAATTTTATATTAATATTATTATTAATATAATAAGAATTCATAAAACTTAACCACTGACCAGCAAATATCAAATTAAACGACTATACAGTACAAAATTCAAATCTGTTAATACAATTTTCTGTGCAATATCATGAAACGTTTTAGAAGTTTTTCATAGCTATTATAGAGCCTAGTAATATTATAATTTATAGCATACACTGATACACATGATATTGGTTTATTAATTATTACTGCTTTCAAATGCTTTGACATAATTCCTTCATAATAATTTTTAGGAAATCCAGATCCTGCATGGGAACTAATACTGTACAATACGTTCACATACAATTATGTTATGTAGCCTCATTAGTATTATATCAAAACTTAATTAGCTAACACTGACTGTATACTTATGTAATTCTAAAGTTTCTAGTTTGAGAAGTCAGTCTGACTATAAACAGTTCCATTTTAGTATTCAATCAAGGTACTACTCTAGCAGTTCAGTGTAGCTTTTTTGCTAAGGAAATAGATATGAATTATAATCATTATTTGGATATGATGAAGTGAATATACACTAACTGAGCATAGAATAAAAAAATGAATAAAAGTCAGCTATGATTAGGACTCACAGTGCTATTGTTTTAAACTTAACGATAATTTTACAGCTAGATATTAAAGTTGTTGAGGGAAGACAAAATTATTTTTGACTCAAATTGGTCTCTTAAAACTTAACTTTTGTCACCTTTGACCCCATAACTCATCAATAAAATTCAAAATATTATAGATAAATTTTGCATATTTCTGACAGGCATTCCAGATAAACCAAGTATAGTGAGTTTATGATTTAAAAGCTCTTCTTTGATGACATCATGGGATTATAGAATCATTCCTACGATATCTGTTAATTTCACTATTACTCTCACATTCTTGAGTCCCAGTAAATTGAAAGACATCACTGAGTATGTGACTGATACTGACTCCTATAACTTCACACTGGAAGGAGTGAGGTCATGTGATCCCTTTACCATGTGTATCACAGCTACTAATATAGTAGGACAAAGTCCACCTTCATGTGTAAACAAGACTCTACCTTACATACCTTCTACAAATGACATTGAATATGTACTATTTAGAGAGGGGGACTCCTACTCATTAAAATTAACTGTACAGGTAAAGGGTACAAGAGTTTTGTTTACAATGTAATTAGCTTTTATGTTGATTAATAGATGCCAAGAAATTGTCTGATTGAAGAAAATAATTTGCTAACAGTTGAGTTGAAAAATGAAAATATCTTGATATCTTCTGATGTTTTTCTTGCTATTAATTCAACAACACATTTAATTGAAGGCATAAATGAAACACTTGCTTATAGACTACTCATTACATCAAACTCTAGTGTTGGATGGGGATCATCAGAACTTTTCTCATTCCGTAAGCATGTCTTAATATGACGAAGTTGTTAAAATGGAATAAATGTTGTCACACCCACATGACTTTGTGAGACAACATAATTCAGTTGTGATTTATTAGTCATTACTAGAGTGGAATGATACATAACTTGTGATCTATAATTTATATGCTACAGTATTTATGCAATAGTAGCCACTCGTACTTGTCTGTTTTAAATGTAGTCGATTTCAGTGATTTTAACATATCATACTTTATTAAATCTTTTGTTACCATTTTTTAGCATTTATTATTTGCTGGTATAATTTCTATCAAAAAAATCCAGTATAAAAATTGTTTATCCATGTTGCCAATGTAAGCTCGCTTTAATACACAGTTTTCCACTCATTTTTAATCCTTGATCATAAAAATAGTTTAATAATTATAGCATATCTAGACAGGCATTTATATACCGTGGAATCTTCATAACCTCTCTCACATAATGATGTTGTGAATTAAACATAACATTATTATAATAATGCATTTACATTTGTATGTACATCTTTAGACTTATGCTGTATCAGGTGCATCAGTATTTGCCTGAGTGAAAAATACAGTGGATACAATGTGTCATGTATGTATGACTCTGACTGTAACATTTCTGTGTGTCGATTCAATCTCACTGGTAATAATATGATGGACATCGAAAGCTCTGTTCATCCAGGAGGACTTACTATTATCAGAAATACAAATATGCACAATTATGATCATATCAAAGTCAGTGATGGCAGCATTAATAACATGATGTGGCATGGACAATTGTATAACATAAATGATTATTATACAAATGAATGCCAGCTACAAGGTAATACTATTTTATATGTATCTTCAGAGCACATTATTATTAATGTATATGCTTGTATTGTCACACAGTGATCGAAGCTATCAGTGGCTCTTCCTCAGCACTAACATATGTACTGATTACAATAACTTGTATATCAGTGGTATTGTTAATTTTATGTGGTTTAGGTAAGAACATTTGCTTTAAATGAGAGGCATCATAAAGGATTATTATATTAATTTTCGAATTTTACTCCAAAAAGCACAAATAATTTTATTGAGTAGGTCAGAATGCTGTTGCTTTACTGTTTCTAAAAAATAGATAAGCACTATGTACATAGCCACTAGGTTTAATGTCTTTTACTATTTAGGTTTGATGCGTGAGAAAAAAAGAAATAATGGCAGGTGAATATACCTTATCCTAACTACATATTTCTTCATTAATACCAGATTTGGTTTTTGCAGAACAAAGAAAAAAAGAATAGAAAGTCAAGTGAGAATATTACTTCAATTTTCATATTCATACTAGTTATATAAGCTTATAAAAAAAAATAGTGTTGTGCTAATCATATTAAGGATATGTCATATTCTGACATTGTTGTATTGTGAGTTTGGTACTGTTATCTGCAAAATGATTTTTAACTTGGTAATTTTATTATTGATTTAGAACGTATTTGAAGACAAAGTCAACAAATCTTTTGAAATGAAAAGTACATCTCTTACTTGCAATAATGACGTACGTTGTGGCATAAATCCATCGTATGATACTGTTAACATCCCAAAAGATTCTTGCACTGAATCTTCCACGTCAGATGATAAAACTCCATGTTATGAAACAATTCCAATAAATAATTAACTATGATGAAGAGTGAATTGTTTTTACTAAAGCTATATAAACATGTATGATATCCAAAATTTATTTTAAGATTTTGTACAATAATGTCTTTTCAAAAAATTTTGTTTATAATTAATGTGTACAAATTTTAGTTCAGTGTATTATTAAATGTAAGAGATAAAAATTGAACTAAGGCATTAGTGTACCATAGTTAATGAAGCCTTGAATTACTCATTGATGACAATTATATTTCTGAATGAATGATCCAGGAATAGGTATACTTTATGCTCACTAATATTGACCCTAAATTGAGTCTGTTAGAGTATCCACACAACATTGTGTTGTCAGGTTAATACAAAGTACAAGTTAAGGTAGATTATATTTTTAAGTATGATACTCTAGACTGAAAACATTTGGGCATATGCAAATAGTTTCCCAATGTTTACAAGAGTTAATGATGCACCAGATATGAACATATTTCAAACAGGAAGATTGTTAAAGAGATTAGAATAAAAATTAGGCTACTCATGTAGTGTAGGAACAGGTAGTAGGTGGTGGTCTGACCATGAACATCATTAGATAAACGTCAAAAATAATGGTTTTAATATTATTAAGAAATGACCTGTCCACATGACAAAAAAGGGTATGAATTAACTATTGAAATAACTGATTTACACAAAACTGAGATATAATACAGCTTCAAATAACTAAAAATGTCTTTAGGTAATATTATGAACAAACAATGCATCTAGTATTACGCATACCTTTACCGACCCACTTTCAGTTTTATTCATAAAGTTAAAGTATTTTTTTATATCACAAAAATTTTTTTCCATGCTGGAAATATTTACAATGTAGGTACATGACTTGTGAAAACTCACGATCTCACACGGTGTTATATACAATGCTATATTGCCAAGCTCTCTACCCTCTTCTATGCTAGTTGAAAGTTGACACAGTGTGACTATTGTACTTAAAATGCTCTAATTTCATCAACCATCATTATCCAGAAGCCAAAGAAAACAGATTGTCAATAATGACAGAATACCAACTGTGTTCTGTAAATTAGTAGTGATTAGTAGTAATAGTATATTGTGGTAAGTAGTTTGTTGTATTGGTTTTGCAAACGAATTGATGTCATTAGCCAATCAATATTAATTTCAATTACAAAGCGTAATAATCATCTGGGTGACCCTGTGCCCCCACAAGCCATCTTATTCAAACTACACTTAGACCTCTGATTTTATGATAATCTGACACTAAAAAGTGTCACTAACTAATAATTATCTCAAACTACAAGTCATTCTTATTAGCTTATGAAATTTCATCCTGAATAACTCAAGGATAGGAAGCTCTATTGCTACTCTACCTGAGTGCTCATACATAAGGTGGCCAAAAATTGGGGTTGGGTGGGGGTAGGGGAGAAAATAACCCTGATCTGCTGCACTGACTACGTAATTGGGAAGACAGCCCGAGTCTAAATTCGGACCTAGCTGTGTAGCCAAAGAGGCGACCTATTGCGACCTACATAACAGTTAGAGTGAGGTACCTTGAAATCCCGCAGATTTCCATCGTTACAGCACTCTAACTTTTTTAGAACAGAAGAATATGCTAAACTAAACTAACTACGGAGATGGAACTGAACAAACCAACGAGTAGCTACATGCTACGACATAATTCTCATCACAAATACCGTTAGCTAGTTGAAAAGCCCGGTCAGCGCACTCAAAGGTACACGAAAAAGATATATAAAAAATGAAAACAACCCATAAATGGTAAGTTACTATCTACAGATTTATCCATTAATTTTTAGCTCAGCCATTATAAGGACGTCTAGTGTATTGAAGGGATACATGTACTTAAACTAGATAAGGGGGAGGAGCTACAGGTTCAATTACAAAGGAAGTATGGTAGCGGAAGTTACCTTAGAATCGACCAGTACTAAAAAATCCTCGCTCGATTATACGGCCATTTATGTTCTAGTTGCCAACGCTCACTGCTTAAAAAGAAATACGTCACAAACCGTGGAAAGTTCAGTATGCAGCACTCAGTTGGTCTGTACACTATGTTTTTTCTACTTAGTCTGGCTCTTTACTTCTGTTTGGTGATCAAGGAGGGTGAAGCACAAGGTAAAGCAATTTTAGTGTTGTCCTATTGGAAGTATTACTCAACTTTATAAAGTAGGTATAACAATTATTGATCTGTCTCGGTTAGTGTTTACTGCCGATTATTCACTCTTTATTACAAAAGTGACTAACATTATATTTGCCACAATAATATGGCAATATAAATTATTGGCAATATAAATTATTGCAAACTGTATACTAATAATCGATACATAATACGCACATAAATAAGACATATGTCTCATATTAAGTGCATGTATTAACCCTATGCCAGCCGAATTGCAGGGACAAAAAATACAGTATTATACCCCATCAGCTAAAAACTCCTAGCACTCTCATAGCAACCTATACACTTCTAGCAGTCATTCGAAAGCTCCGAGCGTGCTCTATTTAATGATCTCCGGTAAAGCGTTGTCAATTGAACTGGTAACGTTTTATTAGCAACAATTGAAGTTCACACTTGTATAAACTATTTATTGGTGTTGCTGTTGTTTTTAGTTGACATTACTCCAACTGGATCACTATATATTCCCATCAACACACAGAGGAATGTAACATGTCATTTGGAAGGAAACAACCCTATAGTTTCTTGGGGCATTGTTCTGAATGATGGAACTCTAATGGTGTTTGTACCAGGACAAGTATCTACAATTCCCGGTTTTGCTGGAAGATATGTGAATGGCGCATTCAATACAGTATTAATTACAGTAAACACAACAGAGACATCAGTGACAGGATTGAGTTGCTCCAGCATTATTGATAATGTCATAGTTCCAAGTACTATAAATGTGACTATTTATGGTGAGAAATTATGTGCATTGAAAGCATTATATTTATACATTCTAAAATAATTATCAAGTTCTGACCCTTCATACAAACTGGATTAAATTTTTTCACTTAAAGGGTCTAATGACAAGCAAAGGCAAAGTGAAACAAATCTTAGTTGTCCATCGTTCGATCTCCTGGTGATAACTAAGATTTTACCCATTTTGCTTTTGCTTCACTTTAGACACCTTTTCATTCGAAAGTTTCGATGTAGCTATACAATATATTTAAATTTATTTATTACTCATTAATAATTTTTTAGACATACTATTCATAGGAAGTCTGTGTTTAAATAGTCCACGTTAAAGTGCATGCAAAAAGGTTAAAGGATAATTGCCCTAATAATATATATAATAATATAATTACACATCTATTTGTAAGCTACTATAAGCATTATGAACTACCTCACAGTTTTTCATACATATACTCCCTTATTATTGAATATTGAAACAATGTAGGCAATGAATGCATTTATTAGAAATAACTTCTTCATTACATTAAATGATTATTTAGTTGTTCTATGTATTTTTCAAATCCATAAACTTTCCATTTTGATAACATTGTTTAAGTGGAGTCATAATTACTATATAATATTACATTTATATATATTATGTATAGTACAAATAATGTGATCTTAAAGTACACTATCTAATGGAAACGTTTTTTTATAATTTTTAATGATTTCTAGAAATTATATATGATAGCTGAACCTCTTTCCAAAAAAGTTCAATAAGTGAAGGCAACAAATAATACTTCATTCATCGCCACTAAAACATTACTATGATAACAATTTTATAATAATATTATTATTAATAAAGAACATTTCATAAAACTTAACCACTGACCAATATTATCTAAAAAAGATCTATTAGAAGGGTAATATCAAGTTTGTAGGAAGGAAGAAAGAAGTTCAAGTCCTAACTACTTACATTTTGCCTTGGGTAGGCATACATATAAATGCATGCATTTTGGCTGTGAAATGCACTGCTGTATTCAAATCAATTATCAAATTAAACGACTATGCAGTACAAAATCAAATCCACAATACAATTTTTTGTGCAATAATTATGAAACTTTTTAGAAGTTTTTCATAGCTATTACGGAGCCTAGTAATATTATAATTTATAGCACACACATGATACACATGATGTTGGTTTATTAATTATTACTGCTTTTAAAAGCTTTGACATAATTCCTTCATAATATTTTTTAGGAAATCCAGATCCTTCATGGGAACTAATACTGTACAATACGTTCACATACAATTTTGTTATGTACCCTCATTACTATTATCAAAACTTAATTAGCTAACACTGACTGTATATAAACACATTAATAAAGCTGTATTTCTAGTTTTTCCTAAACACTTATGCAATTCTGAAGTTCAGAGTTTGATAAGTCAGTCTGACTATAAACAGTTCCATGTTAGCATTCAGTCAAGGTACTACTCGAGCAGTTCAGTGTAGCTTTTTTGCTAAGGAAATAGATATGAATATAATCAATATTTGGATATGATGAAGTAAATATATACTAAATGAGCATTGAATATGAATAAAAATCAGCTATGATTAGGACTCACAGTGCTATTGTTTTAAACTTAACGATAATTTTACAGCTAGATATTAAAGTTGTTGAGGGAAGACAAAATTTTATTTTTGACTCAAATTGGTCACTTAAATTTATATTTTGTCACCTTTGAACCCATAACTCTTCAATAAAATTCAAAATAATATAGATAAATTTTGTATATTTCTGACATGCATCCCATGTTCTCCCAGTATATTGAGTTTATTCCTGAAAAGCTCTTCATTGATGACATCATGGGATTATAGAATCATTCCTACAGTATCTGTTAATTTCACTATTACTCTCACATTCTTGAGTCCAAGTCAATTGAAACACATCACTGAGTATGTGACTGATACTGACTCCTATAACTTCACTCTGGAAGGAGTGAGGTCATGTGATCCCTTTACCATGTGTATCACAGCTACTAATATAGTAGGACAAAGTCCACCTTCATGTGTAAACAAGACTCTACCTTACATACCTTCTACAAGTGATATTGAGTATTTATTATTTAGAGTGGGTGACTCCTACTCATTAAATTTGACAATACAGGTAATTGTGTACAATATTATACAATAGTTGCTAATTATAATTGCTCTGTTATTGTTAAGATGCCAAATTGTCAAGTAGAAAATAGCAATTTGATGTTTGTTTTGCTTCAAAGTCAAAATGCTACTCTGCCAACATTGTCATCAGAATTTGATGTGGTTAACTCAGTACCAACAGTTACAATTTCAGGTTTAAATATAAAATCTGTTTACAACTTAACTATTGTATCTAACAACAGCTTAGGAATAGCATTTTCTGTATCTCAACAATTTTGTGAGTTAATTAAAAATTGCTTAATCTCACATTTCATTTTTAACAATTATTTTGCATTAGGTACAAATGATATTGCAGGAGTTAATGTTTGTTCTACAATGAGGACTGGAATATATAACATATCATGTGACTATATCATAGGATGTAATTATAGTGGATGTTCCTATCAATTATCTTCTACTAATAGTACTATCAATGGTTGAAAGAATTATGAGGTAGTGAGTGTTGATGTAAATACACAATATAACCTCACTGTTACTGATATTAATGGAGAAGATGTGATTTCAATGCAACAATTGTATATTCATTTCATATTTTTATGCTCACCTATAACAGGTCAGGAAGACAAAAAAAAAATTTGTAGTAACTATTATCAATGTTTTTATGTAGATGTGGAAACTACAATTTTCAGTTTACTTACAATTGATAATAATAACATATTAATTACATCTGTAACAGTTGGAGTAATGGTGCCTTTTTTCATGATTGTAGTCATGGTAGTGGCTGTTGTCACTTTTGTACTTCTAATCAGAAATGGTAAGATACTATGATATGGCAAGGATTACTATTTCATAAATGATTGTGTTGTCACTAGATAAGTTTCCATGTAGAACAAGAGGAAAGTAAGTATACAACAAATTTATATGCTAATAATTTATGAAAATATACTTGTATGAAGATCTGATGCAAGGAATACAAAAGCTGCAGATGTACGTATGCAAGAAAGAAAAATATTATAGCTACACGTGTCCATAAAATACAATTTATGTATTTGCATCTTATAGAGTTCTTTAATATCATTGATATTCTACAAGCATAGCCTAAGTGTATTATCGAGGAAACATGTTAAAATACATTGTACTTTTTTTAAATAGAAGTAGAAATAAAATTAAATAGAAATCCAAAAATATGTGAATTTTAATGAGCCGATATTCAGTTATTGTAACTTATAATTTATTTGTCAAAATGAACTGTAAATTTATTAAATCGGTGTATAAAATTAGGAGAGAAAATAATAATAAATAATAATTAGTGATATGCTTTCACGTTATATTTAGATTTGTCTTTCAGTATGACAACAATGTATCATATGGTGTAGTTAATGTCATTTCTACTCCATCAACCGATGACTTCACCTGTGAGACTAATCTGTCATATGACATCGTTAAGAAAAAATATCATTCCACTGTATCACGGTCTAGTCCTGTTCCACTTTATGAAAGTGTGCAATAGAACTATGTTTGATCTTCTTGACAATGATTCACTTATATTTTTTGTGTTAATTTATCATTAGTGTATTTATGGTACATGTGTAGTACTCTAACAAAAATCACAATTTATTATATTGTTAGTTTAGCTGTTGTGAATTTGTTGCAGCATAAACTAAGCTGTAATATGTATGATGTTGTTGAGTTTTTCCGTCTTCCTAGGTATATTTATGATAATGGCTAAGTACGTGACACTTACTTAACAAACATACAGCAATCCCTTACCTATAGCATAGCTTGGAAAACTACAATTTAAATTTTTGTACATACTCATCCTTACATGAGTATTCTCCAGTGATCAGTTTTGAAAAACTCATGAAGTTGTTTCTTTCATAGGAAATTAATAGTTTGTAATCATAGGTTGGCACAATGGTCCTCAATTAGTTCCATTTTTGTAGAATTAAAACAATGTTTTGTCAATGTTTTTTTTTAATTCATAATAAAGTGACCAATGCTTGGTATCAGAATTGTATATTATGTTTTCATTGTCCAAAAAATGTAATGATGTCATGTGAAGGGAGGTATTAGATGCATATGGCATTATCCTCTATAATTGAGCTCAAATGGAGATCATAACTTGTTTAGTGAAGAGTGTAGCATCTGTGGTATTCCTGAAAGTTATTATGTCATTAATTGTAATACATTATTAATAATAGTGAATTTAACAACAACATCAATGGCAGGGTTGAGTTTCCAAACCTATAAATAACATAGTAACTTAATTATTGTATATAAATAGTAATACATGAACAATTACAATTATCTAGTACAATTTTTTTATTTTTTTATTTTAAATTACTTCGTGTGTTGTGGTGACTAAGATAGATAGATAGGAAGATAGAGATTGTTTATACTTCCATGGCTGACATATGCATTACAACACTTGTAACAAATTGCTTTTTAATTAAGTATTTAATATTGGATTATGAAAAAAACAAGTATTATTTCACGTTTTCTCAACAATGTTATTGTTTTAATGTGACATCCTTTGCATATTAAAAAATGTTAAAATCTCAAATTTGTTTTAAACATTTCTCAAGGAACTAGCTAAATAAAAACTACACTCATTGTGCGTTATAAATTTGCAATAAAATTCATATATATACTGTTTAAACCACTTCTTTTAAAATATTCTCACTGTTTACAGCATTTGTTATTATTTCTCAATTTCATCAGAAATTAGTTTAAATGAATAATCACACTAATGCTAATACATTGTATACCCACTTTCATTTGCAATAAAAAAGTTAAAGCATTTGTATAACAATCGCATAATGTATAATAATATATATAGTACTTCTTACATGAGTCAGAGTGTGATATGGCAAAATATTTCACGAGCAGGCTAGTATATTATTATTATGAGCCAGAGGCTAGTGAAAATAAAGCCTGAGTGTGAAATATCATGCCATATCACTCTGAACAGTGTAATAAGAGGTTTATTCCATGCTAGATACCTTCACTAAAGTAGTTTGTTGGTAACTCTTGGTGTAAAGTTGGCCTTAAAACTCTCTAGGAGCTCCCCATACTCCAAGCTAATATTTTAGAAACTGCTCAAACCTGGTTGGATAGGCTCCACTAGAGTATGGTAGCTGTAAAAACACTGAAAGCTGGTAAGCCAGGCCAGTTGCTATAACTACTAGGGTAATGAGCTTGCATACAGACATGAGATAACACCATGTGATAACATTAGTTATCTCACTGGTCATGTGCCTAAAGATAGCATTGTGAAGATACCTAGCGTGGCTTAAAATAATATAGTTTGTACCTACATAATTGAAACAAAAAAAACTTAGTTATTCAAGATTTAGTAAGACTTGCTGTTATTCTTTTGATTTCTCATGCTAAATGATATCAAATTAAAATAAGAATATTTGTAACAGCTTATTGGAACTGGTTTAACTTAAACTCTAGAGAGTAAGTATAGGATAGGCAGCTACTAATAAGAGAACTGTTGTTAGACTAATCATTTTCAGCAAGACAGGCCCGCCCCTCCCCCTAATAAATGTGAGTCTAAAAGAGTGATACAAAAATGATGAATATGTGGGGCATAACATATACTTGACTGATGGATGATAAACAGTGAACACTGACCGTGCCATAAGAGAAACAAGTGTCCCAGATAAGTTGTAAAGTCACCCTTCCCATTTATACTAAGCATGATTATATGTTAAAAAAAGTCATTTAAGTTAACGCATTGTAAACTATCATATTGATTATGAATACAGTGTAACAATAGTAAAATTAACTTAAAGTGTAGTCACACCCAATTTATCACAACCACACCCATTTCATAAAAGCCACACCTTTATTTTGTCATAAAATATATTATTGGTTAAACCAAGCAGCTTATTGACACTTGGGTCGAGCATGAGAGAGTGAAATAAATATAATAATAAATGAATTTAGCTAATTGAAAAAAAATACAACCATAAACTTGCACCTTTATTTTACATAGATGCTTGTTTAGATATAGTTTACAAACACTATCAATGTCCATTTCCATTTCATAATTGATATTGATCTGATCTATAGCAGTTAGTCTTTCTTCAGTTTAGTGTATCTCGTAAATAGTTGCGAAGCCTACGAAGAGTTGATCTTGAGCGTTCACAAGAACACAAACTTAAAGAAAGAGTGGCAAATAGTTCAATAATGTGAAAATGTTAAGCAGAGCATTTGCATCACATTCTTTCAATGTCTCACTTAAAAGGATTTTTGGTGATCATTTTGTGGGACTTGAAACCATTTTAATTTCTAGTGATGAAGCTCTTCTTTAATAAAAACATTTGGTATAACCTCAGACTAGACGGCAGTAAGTGGGTACAATATAATCAAATGAATAAGTTGTTTCCAAGTATGCAGGCAAGATAATTGGTAACAGGTAAAGATCGCTAAAGCATAGGATTCTGCTTATTGAGCCGCGTTCCGTTCCAAGGTACATTCCGTTGAGAATGCTCTGTTGTCCAGAGCTCTACTATAGATAGCATTCATTTAGTAATTTAAAGGGATATCAAGTAAGAACAAATTAACCAAGGTAACTTACCACCGCCACTTTAATAGAATAGAAAATGAACTCCATTGCTAAAGTCTGTAAGATTTAACTACGGAAATCTTTCCTCGTTTCCATAGCTCTTCGTTTGTATTTTCAGGCATTATTTCGAAGTCTTTTCTCCAAAATTGCTTGCGCCCTCGTATAAAAAATTTATAGTAAGTTTTTATAAATATCTGACTAAATTTTGTTGTATTTATCTTTCAATATTTTAATTTAATGCGTAAACAATTTAATTCCAAGTATTAATATACAGGTAAGAAATAAGATTGAAATGAGCTTTAAGCCACCACTTTAAACAAGCCTTGAATTAGCTACTCATTGATGACAGATACATCGATGATTGAATGA
>WLWI01003246.1_pt1 | contig 13943 bp, 13 predicted proteins | sample 6701501 | NCBI WGS metagenome assembly WLWI01 (sample SAMN12718690, study PRJNA515312) | sponge metagenome | isolation source: marine sponge | host: Mycale hentscheli | place: New Zealand: South Island, Marlborough, Capsize Point | collected 2014-11-01
GGGGGGGGGGGGGGGGGGGGGGGAGAAATTCCATAGTCTGTATGAAACCCTGTGTAGTGGGTGTACTACTTAGTAAATAGCAAGAAGCTTTGCCTCTTATGCTTTTCTGGTTCCTGCTGAGGCTGTCTCTGTATTTACAGAAAAATGTCGGAGTAATCCTGACTCGAAGCCATACTCGTGCAGTAAGCGCCAGTACATGACTCCCATGGGCCGGGGAATAAGCAGAGCTAAGAGTGGGGAGGCCTTACCTTAGGGGCGGAGCTCCTGTCCTAGGACGGTTACTCGGGGTGGGAGCTCTCACTCTAGATTCGCGCGCCAAACCCTCAACCGCTCCGCTCGGTAGGGTCTGTTGACCCTAACGTATGTGTTTGGTGACTTTCCCCTGGATTTCAGGGGAAACATATAAATTGTGTATTGCTTATGATATAACTCGAGTGAGCAATAAAATCATCGCAAAGTTTTAATGTTGGTAGGGACATTGAGATTTTGTGGCAGAGTTTATTGCAGTTTAGCATTTGTTCTTTCGAAGTTGGATATTTTTGGTATGGAGGTAGAAAGCTGCTGTCACTTTTGCTGTGGAGATGATCTTTCTGGCGGAGAGCAGAAAAAAAGGAGAGGAAGGCTTGCAAATACCAATTTCAAAGAATCACTCTCAGTATTAGTCTACCTTGCATCTGAGAGCTTGCATTGATGTGTCTATAGAATGCATGATGGATACATTTTCAGGAGCTGTGTTACAATGCTTGATAAATGTTCAAACCTCCACCAGAAGATCAGCAACAAACTCAGAACTGCATTGCACAGGTTGCCCTCTAGTAGAGTAGCAGCTGATCAATCCCCAATTGCTAGGCCAGCACGAAGGTCACTTAGCACAAGGAGGACTAGGATCTTCACCAATGGTAACATCTGGAAGCACTGAGTCTCCAACTATGGTAGTAAGATAATTTAATTTTTACGTAATGATTAAATGTGTAGAAATAGTAAAAAGATGATAACAACAATTAACAAACAAAAAAACACTGAATTAATTCAAACATAAATTAAACAGAGTTGAAATTAAAATTTTCAGAAGATAGTATATCATGATCAGGTACTTTGTTATCAGATCAAATTTATATTTATGATGTGACATAAAAATGATATTGTAGGCACGTGTTCTAAACAAGTCTCAAACACAAAAATCTTATGCCTTTACTTCAACTAGAATATTATTATTTTTACTTAAACTCAGTTTTTAATATTGTGTGCAGTACTATCACTACAAGAGAATGTTAACAGTTATATTGATTGTGTCTTCACTTTTTTGTTTTCATACATGTTTCTATTTATCCCTTTTTACAATGATTATTGCATTTTGCAAGATTTTTGTTCTCATTTCTTATTTTTTTAATAATATGTAAAACTTTTTATTAGCTAATAATAGTTTGTGGCTTGATGAGATCTTAAAATCACTCTAATAAATTTAATGCCTTGCAATATCCAACAGCAACCCCGTCAAGTACAATAAATGTCTTTTTGGTTTTCTCTATTCTCCAATATTATTATAAGCGCCCCTTTTGGTAAGTGTTCTCTTTTGTTAAACCCCCTCTGTGTTAAGTGCCCCTTTATTATAAATGTCCGTTGTTCGTTAAACATCCTTTCTTTGTTAAGTGCCCATTTTTCTCTGAGCTTTAAGCAATTTCTAGCACTAGTAATTGGAATGGGTACATGCCCTATCCAGGTAGAAGACAATAACTTAGGGACGACTTTGTAACAATCAGCATATATTATAAAGGTGTGAAAACTTCGATTAATGGCAATTGGCTATATCATCAACTTGATGATATCATAGCTAGCATTACTCAACAATGGAGAACAATTTAGAAGAATCATAGAGAAAATACACGTATCAGCTTTGAATAACACTACCAGCCAATTATATCTGTAATCTTTATGCACCAGAAATTATGACGCTGAAAGCTCATCACTTGCAGCTTTTGTGGGTACACAAGTGATTCAAAAGTATAACCTGGGAGCAATTCATTACAGTGGTAGACTCAATGTTTATAGAACAGCATCTGAAGTTGAGGTATACCAACAATGATCTTCATATCCATGGAGTTCAAGATATCTCAACTGGATGAAGCAGTAGAGTAACCTCATGCAAGGTCTCACCTAAGTGTGCATCTCCTACAATATACAAGTCTTAGCAGCTGTAGTTTATAAAGTCACTGCTAACTTTCCTCATGAAGTGGTACAAGAGGCTGTAAGGCTTCCCAAAAGCAAAATGTAGCTCACTATGTGGTGTGAAAGATGGAGGTCGGAGAGAGGTGTGGGTTTAATATGCTCTCATAGGTTCACCCCTTTATATATATAATTTATTTACTCCACCCTAGATATCTTCACAATGATGTCTTTAGGATTGCAAAGATCATTACCCTTGTAGTTATAACAACCAGACAGATTTGTATTTGGTTTTTACAGCTACCTTCCTCTGGTGTAGCCTACTAAACCCAGTTAGAGCAGCTGCTAAAATATCTGCTGAAGGTGTGGGTAGCCCCTACAACTAACTTTAGGCTGTGAGTTACCCTTCCTTTAGTACTAACTACTAACTACTAGTGAAGGTATCTAGTATGGAATAAACTACTTATTACACTTGTCATAGTGATATTAGCTTGCTCTTGAAATAGTTCACCAACTCACACTCCAACACATGTAATAAGTGCTATATATACTATATTAAAGGCAAATATTCTGCACACATTTATCATTTAAGTTAACAGCTCCAGAGTGCAGTGGAGTAGGAAGTGGGCAGGAGGGGCAAGGGGGGCCAATGGGCACCCTCCAATAATTCTCAAGAGGTGGCCTGGCCCCCCAAATAATTCCCCATGCTCACCACATCAGATGTTTTACACTTATGATGAGTGATCTCTATAATATTTTGATTACATACTAATATAAAGCTCTAGTGTGTGAAAACTATGAGTTTCTAATTCAGCTGCCAATACGATAGTTCAATGCGTTACTCTCATTTTAATCAGCCTCTACAAAGCTTGGCTGATATGAGACAAAAAGAAAACTTAGCCAAACATTTTTTTCCCAGAAAGCTATTACTTCAAGACTAAATACTCAGGCATACTTAACTCAGTTGCCACATAGTATACTTTGTATATTAAAAGCTGGACATCTAAAGTGATGTCTGAATTCTTTAAGTGAAGAAACTGTGGAGTATTAACATAATCACCTTAGTGGTTATACTTTTCTTTTTCTATTTACAGTTTTCTCTTATTACTGCTTTCAATACTCTTTACAATAATTTTTATGCATGGTATTTTTTAGAACCAAACTTGAGAGAAGTCAAATCAACACTATTGAATGTGTAGAAGAATTTCTCATTTCCATAAAATTGATGTTAATTTTGTGGTAATGTAACCATCATAATAATTTTAAGGGGAACAAAGTCAGTTTCAGGGGGGGACTAATGCTCAGGGGGGACTAGTGCATTTCAACAATACGATATTAACATTGCCCCTCTCCCCCCCAATATATTTCATCTTCTTACTCCACTGACTCAGTGTGATTATGATATTACCTAAATGATAATTTGAACAATCTTTCCCTGACCATTTAATAAACTTATGATTCATTTATAATATTGTCCCAAGGATAGCGTATCCAATAGTATTTTTATTTTTATTGACATTGAATCGTAATTTGGGAAAAGAATTACTGATTGAATGTTTGCAATAACTGATATCTTGGTAATGGTTATTTAACATAACCACATCCATAGTACAGAAGTTGGGAATATTCTGGGGTTCATTGAATTACTCTTCTTGCTGTTATTTATCCATTTGGTACTTGTGTTCAATTACAAGGTTTTTTAAGAGAGTACTATTTTGAATAATTTATCATTATAGAGATACTTTTTTCTATAGATGTATTTTCTTGAAATACACTTGATAATATTTTCTATCAATGCCATCATGGCAGGATTGAGTTTTTTTAACTAATGCCCATTATATAAAAGCAGTAGCATTTACCGAGTTTTGAAGCAGTACGATTGAAATGGTCACTACACTTTTCTTACTGGTTTTTCTATCTATAACCTTTAGAACTTGTGTGGTTCACCTTGATCCTTGTAATAGAGAAGATTGTTTTACGTTTACTAATTATACAAATGATATAGAGTGGCTGTTGAAGGCCTAAAATTTGTAAAACCTGGAAAAAATGGTACCTAGCTAATTTTGGTATCAATAAAAGCAAATTTTAATATTGAAAAACATATCCAAAATCCTCCCAAATCCACCTTGGGGAAATCAATTTACACCCATTTATAGTAATGTACCACTTGTTAATTAAACCTGCACTGGACCTGCACTGGACCTGCATAGTACATGTACTTTTAGCACTTACCTTTCTAAGGACTAGAGTGGAGACTAACATAGCAGTCTTCTATTGTTGCTAAAGGCTTTGGAAAGAATCTATCTATGTCAAGTAAGCCATTAAGATGTACTGGCTAGAATGTTTTATCCTGTAGCTCTTCTTATCTGTAAGTGTTGCTGAGTTCATTCATGGCAGAACAGCATCTGTTTGGAAAAGAGCTGTGAAATCTGCAAATTAGGGTTTGACAATGAAAAACCAGTTAGAGTAACTAAAAAAGGTATGTTGAGCCTCATCAGTTATAGTGAAAAACGTGGCAAGTCAGAACTGCATACCTACTTAACTGAGTGTGTCAGGAAGACACCTATTGGAGCCATTTTAGTGCACCAAGATTGTCGCAGAGATTTCACTGACTCAAAACGTGGGTTTTGTAGCAGTTCAGAAGACCAGCCTTCAGCGAAAAGGCTGAGATCTAGTATATTGCCCTTCAATTGGAAAGAAGACTGCATGCTTTGTGGTAGATCTGTTGCAGTGAATAGTCGTCACCCAGGCAGGAAACATGTCAAGACTGTGAGAAGGTTCTTGAGCGTTGTGCCAAGAGGGGTGACTCTTGGGGATCTGAAGTTCAAACACGCCTTCATGGCTGCATTGATCTAGTTGCCGCAGAGGCTGTCTATCATGCCTTATGCTTCTTGCAATTCATGCTAAGCAAAGAACAAAGTAGCGCATTGTAAACCCCAACGGCTCATGGTAGACCAGAGAATACTGGTATGTTACAATAGTTCAAAATGCTATGTCAGTGGCTTGAATCTGAAGCTGGTGCAGAATTGTACACACATTCTGAATCGCATGTTAAGATGATAGAATTTTCTGGTAATGAATCAGATGTTTATACTATCAAAAGACTGAAGCAAAAGCTGCAGGAGCATTACAAAGAATTTATCTTTTTCTCCGACATTGAAGGCCACAGTAATGTTGTATGCTACAGAAACATGGCAAAGTACATCATTTGAAAAGTGGTATTCAGAAAAGAAAGCTGACATAGATGATGAAGCTGAGCGCATAGTCACTGCTGCAGCAAAGATCATCAGGGCCGAAATTAGAGATGGGAACTATAATTTAAAGTCTTACCCAACCAAAGAAGACATAGTTGACCTTGATCGAGGTAGACAATGGATACCACGTCACTTACAATCGTTTTTGAAGACAATTGTTTTGTCAGAGTTGAAGCAGAGCAGTATTGGGCATTTTATTGTACAGTCAGCTTGAAGAGCAGTTATAACCCCAACGCTCTTTGGTCTTGGTGTTGAAATGGACCATATGTTTGGCTCAAGATGGCTCATTTACGAAATGTCACGGTTGGGATTCTCTATAAGTTATGATGAAGTGAACAGATATAAACAGTCTGTCATACAGAGTGAAAGTCTTAATAACTTGCTTACCAAGTACTATCCCGGCACATTTACTCAGTGGGTTGCAGATAATGTTGATCCCAATGTAGCAACATTAGACGGGCAAGGTAGCTTGCATGGAATGGGAATAATGGCTATTTTAACTCCCAAAGATTGTGGTACACCACTAATTGCAAAATCAAGAGTGGTCAGTAGACAAGAACATATGAAAACAGATGAGTTAGTGAAAGATAAAGGTGTACCAATTGTCCAATACATTGGTCCACTTGAAAGAGGCCTAAGGTCAGTCATTTTTAAACCCACAATTGAACTACAAGTTCCATACACATTACCGTCCGAAGTATATTCTGATCTACTTTGGCACTCTGGATGGATATTCACTGAGGCAGCAAAACCAAGAACAAACTGGTCTGGTTTCATGCAGCATATTTTTTCTGGTCAGCTCTCAGCTCCAAGATCGGAGATACTTCTATTACCAATAATTGATTTAAATCCATCTGATGGGATTTGTGTTTACTCCACTCTCCTCTACATTCAAGGGCAGGCTGAGCGACTGAATATACCTACCCCTTGCATCACGTTTGATCAACCTTTATGGCACAAAGCAGTTGAGATTATCAAAGCCAAGTCCATGAATACAGTATGCAGACTTGGTGGATTTCACACAATGATGAGTTTCATGGGTAGCATTGGTGCAATGATGAAAGGCTCAGGACTGGAGGAAGCATTGGAAACATCCTATGGTCCCAATGCAGTTACTCACATGATTTCAGGAAAGGCTGTCTCAAGAGCACTACGTGGCCAATTTCTTGGTAGAGGCTGCACTGGTCAATAAGTTAATAGATGCAGTATTACCACATGAACAGAATGAAGGCCATATCCAAGGCAGCACTCTTGATATCCTTAATGAAGATGATGATATCAACACTTTGACAGTTGGTGGTGAAGTATTGAGTTGCACTTCGGAAAACAAACTTGAAGTTGGTGAGGTAGACAAAATCCACGAGTTATTCCAAGGAATAAAAGAAAAATCTATGCCATTGTCCAGTATTGCCAATTCAAAGGAACTGATAAAACTGGAAAGTTGTTTACTCAAGTACAAAGCATTGCTAGCTGACAAATCACCAACAGCAAAGTTATGGCTGCAGTACCTAGAATATGTGGAAAATTTAAAATTGTTTATTCGAGCTGAAAGAACAGGAAATTGGAATTTACATCTTGTAGCAGTTGGACAGATGATGAATCTGTTTGCTGCAACTGGTCATATCAACTACGCAAAAAGTTCCTGACTTTATCTGCAGCTAATGCGAGAGTTACCAACCAATTTTCCATGGCTCTATCAGTGCTTTACGACACATGGATTTCATACCGTTCGCAGAAGTAGCAGACACTGGGCAGGACTGTGGACTGACTTGATCACCGAACAAGTAATGATGAGATCCATCAAGAGCCGTGGAGGACTAACAAGAGGAAAGGGAGTAACTGAATCTGTTCGCCTGCAATGGATTTATAGTCTGCACAAGTGTGCTGGGGTCCACGATGCTATGACTACAATCACAAATTTGAAGCACAGGACAAGCGAACAGCACATTGAGTTGGGAGCTTCAAGGAGCAAACGTGATTTTGATGACTTGACAAAGATTCAAGAATGGTTCCATCAGCATGAACCCTTTAACTTGAATGAGAAAAGATTGCGTTTTTTATCATCTGGTCTAGCTACTTCTAATGGTAATGGTGTGAATTGTGACAAGACGGAGCAGATTGGAGCAAAGATTCATGAGCAGTTGAACCAAATAAATTTTACAGAGAAGCAACAATTAAGAGAAGTCACCAAGTTCGATCATTAGATCATCTGCTTCCAGGAATTGAATTTGACAAGAAAGTCGATATCAATCCAATCCTTCCATTTTCTCGGCTGATTGCTATTATACAGAGAGATGAGGACATGGCTTCATTCTTTAAATATGAGCTAACAACAATCCCAACTTCCTTATTCAAGGATAACGCAATGCGAAAAACTGACAAATCCCGTTTAGTGCAGTCCTTTACACAAGGTGTGCAGCCATCAGAGCGAAACACACAAGCTATCCATGTCCTTGATGGTGGTGCTTTACTTCACAGAGTGAAGTGGAAGAAACATTCTACATACAAGGAAATAACAAAACATTATGTGAATTATGTTCACACCAAGTATGGAAGTTGTTGCATTGTTTTTGATGGCTATGACCAAGGACCGTCAATAAAGGACCGGTACACAAAACATGTGCAGACATTCAGCTGGCTGAATCAATGAGAGCTTCTGTAGACCAGCAGATTTTTCTTTCAAACATGAAGAACAAGAGCCAGTTCATCACGTTGCTGAGCCACTGCTTGAGAACTGATGGTCAGATACTTAATAACAGTACTGGAGATGCTGACACCATGATTGTTGGATCTGCCCTTCAATTTACTTCTCAAGGGAATGCCACCACTTGTTGTAGCTGATGACACGGATGTGCTTATTCTCTTAATGTACCACTGGAAGGAGAACATGGTCGACGTATACTTCCTTTCTGAAGCAAGAAAGTTACAGAAGAAAGGCTGGCTGGTATGAAAGATACATAATCTTGTAATGAAAGCTGGAGAGGCAGTTATACCACACCTTCTATTTGTTCATGCCTGGAGTGGTTGTGACACAGTGTCTGCAATATTTGGGCAGGGAAAAACAAACTTGCTTAAGAAATTAAAGGAATCAGAGGAGCTGAAAGACATATCAGTTTTGATGAGTGACCCTCAAGCAACTGCTGAACAGATTGGCGAAGCTGGCATCCGGGTACTTAATTCCATGTATGGTGGCAAGTGCAGAGATTCCTTGACAGGTTTAAGGTATGCTAAGTGCATGGAGATGGTCGCATCAAGCCGAACATCGCTCAATCCCCAGAAGCTTCCACCTACAGAGAGAGCAGCGTATTTTCATAGCCTACAAGTTCATCTTTCAAGTAATACTCTGGAAGAAGCTAGTCAATAGTCATGATGACATGAATCCTAAGCATTGGGGTTGGAGACTTGATGGTGGAGTGTTCACACCAATCATGACAGACTTACCTGCAGCTCCAGAGAGCCTGCTGAAGTTTGTGCGATGTCAATGCAAACTTTCATCCAAAAGACCATGCGCAACTAATGTATGTACATGCCGTAAAAATGGGATCAAGTGTGTCACATCTTGTGGAGGTTGCAGTGGTGAAGGTTGCACGAATGCTGAGGAGGTATTATTCGATGAGGATGAAGAAATTTGATAACAATCATAACAGACTCATTTTATTATAGCTACCATGGTATATTGAGAACTACTTGTCCAATTTTGTTCCTGTCCAACTATGTTGTGTGGAGCAGTTTCAATACATTTAAGCAAACTCTCCATCCAAGGACACAATGTTTTTTATTCTGATGAGGCTTTCATGGGTGGAGCATTATTTATTAATAATTCCCATAATATTGTTGGGGGACAATAATACTTTTAAGAATAATGTAGCCCATGAAAGAGGAGGTTCAGTGTATGCTGAAATTAATTGGATATAACAGATTTTCTAATAAGGATAGTACAATTTTTGCTCTCTCTGGAGGAGGTATTGCTACCAGCAATTGCACAATAATTGTAAAAAAATGAGACATCATTTTAAAATAATACTGCATATATTGGTGGAGCTATATGATTAATAGTCGGTGTGAGTTAAATGGCTTCACTAAGTTTTTAAATAATTCAGCAACTCATTTTGGCGGAGCAATACATATGTTTAATACAGTTTATCATGTATATGGTAAAGTAATAATTGCAAATAATTCTGCAAGAAATGGAGGTGGAGTTGTTTCTCTACATTCTACAATGTATTTTTATAATATGACAATGATTATAAATAACACTGCTAACAATCGAGGAGGTGGAGTATTAGCACACAGAAGTAATATATTACTCTACAATGATATTCAAATAATGAATAACACAGCAAACAGAGGTGGAGGAATATTTTTAAAACGTATCACTACTGATCAGTTAAACTTACACTCTATAACCCTGTATTCACCAGTTAATGTCATTATTACCAATAATACTGCTAAAGATCAAGGAGGAGGCATGTTTATTCATGATGAACTGTATGACATAAGTATCTGTAATGAGGTTACTAGTGTAGTAACTAACTGTCTCTTTAAAATTAACAATACAGATATAGACTTTTACAAGACAACATAGCTTCTCATACTGGTTCAGATATTTTTGGTGGATATTTAAGGAAATGCCATGAAATCTTTGGTTTTAGTCCTCTATCTAGCAATATGCTTATAGAAATGGAAAATATTAAAATATCATCTGTTCCTATTAAAGTTTGCTTGTGTAAAAACCACATCATGTGCTTTTTCACGTGCTAGCAATAATAGCAGCTATCCAGGTCACTTCCAGGAATAAGCACAACAGCAAGTTCACTATCTCCACCAAGTAGCAACAACTCTTGGCATTGGTTCCAAGGAGAATATTCTCTGCCTCCCATTTTTTCACAGCACACCACTGAATCATCCAAAGTTTTGGCATGAATGCGTTGGAAAAAACAACGGATTTTCTACAGTAATGATTCTGATTCTATAAGTGGGCGTGTCACCGCGTATCTCGTCTGGCGTAGGTTACCCTTTACCTTATATTATTGGGGGCGTGGGGAAGGTAATGGTCTGGGGACGTGGCCATGGTCAGTGCCCCACCTCCCTTATACCTGAATTTCTACCGCAATAGATGGAGATTGATTCTCCGACTATCTTCTTTACTCAAAAGAGCCATACTTGCTAAATCTAGCATAGGTGGTTGACGGTATAAGAATTTCACCTCCCCCTATAATAGATGGTAAAAGGTCGGCTACGCTAGACTATGTGATGTCATCATACCTTTGCGCGGCAACACTTCGCGCCGCTTCTATTAACTGGGCGAAACCCAGCGTAGACACTGTTTTGCGGAACTGCTGTTTGTCTTTATTTTGGACTGTTAGTTAAGACAGCAGGAGTGGTTGCTCTGGAGTTTCACATTTGCCTCCAGGCAAAGAAGGTTACCCTAATCGCTATCGCAGCAAACGGGTGAGTTACTAATGTGTTAGTGGGAGGTAGGCTTTGCCCAGTGGAAAATATGAAATCCAGCTTAAGGCAAGCTTGTTCTCCAATTCATTCCCATTTGTTAGATTGGTTTTATAACAATTCATCAGCTAGCAATGTCTTATATATAACTAGTGAAAAATTAAAGCAATATTTAGTTTATAAAGCATGCCTACAAATATAGACCTTGTTCTAAACTAACTGAGATTATGAGGTTAAGCTAATATCCATACCAAAGACAAAAAACTCGGGAGTTCCTTAACTTATTTTTAAATAGGAAACACCAAACTTGAACAGTATCAAACTCGAAGCCAATCTAAGCAGAGCTGTTATTGTTCTTACTCACAATTTAGCAGTGACTTGGGTTAAAAATTATGTAGTCTTCTTTTTTTCCTGATGTTTAGTCATTCACATGTTTATGTTTATAATTATATTCTACCTTTGTTTTGTTTTGGAAACTTACAGCTAACTTATGACAGAGTGCCAATAATGGAGGAGACTGATACTATAGAATATCTTGCAATGCGCAACACGAGGCCAAAACTGATCACTGGGCTTCAGTTTGATATGAATGATTTGGCCAGTTCTCTTAATATCCAGGGGCTAATAGATGATACATGCTATGAAATTGTCACTCAGTTTGCTTCTCCACGTACAGAAGTTGATAAGGCAGAAGAAATGGCTAAAGCACTTATAAAATGTGTGAAGAATTCTAGAGAAAAATTTAATCAATTTTTAAAAATTCTCTCTGAACGTCGAAGTCACCATGACTTGGAGCAGATATTGAAGAATGAATACAGTCGGATCGGTAAGCGTTTACATAAGTATACAATGACAGAATTACAGTAGACCCTCAGTTATCCGAACACCTCAGGAGCGAGGGTTATTTGGATATTTGAAATGTTCGGATATTCGAAATAAGTCGTCTTGAATGGGGTCTTAATCTATTATCTATTTAATGCACAGCAAAATTCCAATGAATATCATTATAATTCCCAGAAATGGTGTTCGGATTAGCGAGAGTTCGGATAAACAGGGTTCGGATAACTGAAAGTATACTGTACCTGGTTTATAAAAATGGACGGAGTTCTAAGTCTTAAATTGCATTTTCATGGTTATCTGGTAACACTAGTGGATTATCTTTGAGTGATCATGCTTGCTACACTTTTTTTTATTATATAAATACATCTAAATATTCAGTGGTCCAGAGCTACTCATGGGTATGTGGAAGCGTTTTAATATGTAACTTAATATGCAATTTTTAATGTGGGAAAATATTAAACACTCACATAATTATGGAAATTTGTATGGAAAATATCCAAAATACAATATTATATATAATATATATAATGGCCATTTTTTTTTGAAAATCTACTTTTCAAACATCAATATGCTTACCATTTTCTGTACAGATTTTGTGAATGAGATTAATTTAACTCTTCTGACAAACTGATCCTATTGTCAAACCCACTAATTCAATACTTGGGATATAATTCCATAAAATAGCACAAAACATCCACGTAATATAATAATGCAAGAGAAAGTACAGTGCGTCCAGCTTAAAGAGTAGATAGTCCTGTATTTTAGTAATGCTTGCTTATTCCTCTGTAAGTGCAGATGTATGAAAGATATAGGTCTATAATTTAATACCTATATGTGTTAATGTCTATAAAACATGTTTCCAAAATCATTTTGTGGTTTTGTGGTTATTCTTATGGTTATACCTGACAGAAGTGAATGCAAATTTTTAAACTGTTTAAGCCATAAAAAGAGTAAATTGAAACCGGGTGTCTTCAAATTTTGCATACTAAGTCCATAAATTATGAAGTTTTATTGGACCTAGTTTGGTCTGTTAATAAGGTTCTGTTTATTTTTAATTTCAATTTTTATGGAAAACAAAGTATGCAAACTGTTTAAGCCAGAAAATATGCTATTTTAAACCGGGTTCCTGGAAATTTTGATATAACATAGCTTAATAGTTATATTTTATCATATATAAATCTGAAAGTCATATATTGAAAATTATGTGAAATATAACAGTTTTTGTACGAAGGTAAGCATTCATCTGGTAATTGTTGCTAAAAGATGACGTTTTGCAGAAAATCGTATCCTAACGTGACGTATACGTGACGTCACCACGTTGAGCATGCGCATTTACGAGAAGCAGCAGCTGGACACAACGCGGGTAAAAAGCGGGGGATAGGAGTCCTCGGTTTTTCTTTCCACGTCTAAGGGATCTCTTATATTGCGATGTATCTCTGGATAGTGTCGTTGCTGGGCCCAGCTTCGGCTGCCAGCGGAAGTTTATTCAACGCCGTAAACCCTAATAGCATTTATTCGCCGTGCGGCACTCTCTAGGTCTCTTGGCAGAGAAGCTTCCAAACACTTGGTGTCTCTATTTGATGAAGAATTCGTTGCTCATGGGTAAGTATTTAATTTTATATCATTGAAAAATAGAAAGGGTAGCTCTTTTATTAGTAACTGAAGCATTTAGCTAGCATGTTATCTATCTAAAGTGAAATTAGGGTGAATATTGTTGTTAATTTGATACATGTAGCTAAGGAAATTACAATCATTTGTTCATATCATTCTTATTAGTGTAAAACTCTTTATAATGCCTGGCTGGTCTTGTTAGATTTTTTATTTATTTTTTCCAATTGGGTTTACACTTTCTTTTTCTCCAGGAAAAATCACATTTTATCCATTAATTTTCAGGGTTCTTGGAATGAAGCTACTGCTACACAGTGTAGCATGGAGGAAGTGATCAGAACCGATCCTTGCTGATTCCCAAAGGTTCGGAATGCTCTTAGTAATGTCCCAGATGCATGCACACTCATGCATATAAGGAAGTAGGAATGGGGGGGGGGGGGGAGAGGAGGACCCTTCAATTTTTTGATAGGGGTTGCTAAGCCCCTCAACATTTCTTTGTGTGATAATGGAGGGGGGATAAATACCTCCCTAAAAAATGGCCTTCAAAAATCCCAGCATGGTATGGTAGGATTTTGCAATTAACACACACACACACACACACACACACACACACACACACACACACACACA
>WLWI01003248.1_pt1 | contig 13940 bp, 7 predicted proteins | sample 6701501 | NCBI WGS metagenome assembly WLWI01 (sample SAMN12718690, study PRJNA515312) | sponge metagenome | isolation source: marine sponge | host: Mycale hentscheli | place: New Zealand: South Island, Marlborough, Capsize Point | collected 2014-11-01
GGTCCCCTCTCTAAGAAATCGGAAAGACAAACAAGATATCCTGTAGGGAAGTGTACTTAGTCTGATAGGGTAATATCCTCAAGTCCTGACCCTTCTTGACGATATTACGCAAGCCCGAGAGGTAATCTGGCTTTTCCGTATCCCTATTTAGGTCATTTAGCTTACCGCGTCCAACACTAAGCACACCGTATCCGCGCTCGTCGCTAAAACGGAACGGTGAGACTTGTGGCATGGAGTGTTCCTGCACCACAATGAAAGCGCGGTGTCTCGGAGTCACTTGTGAAAGGTCAGACTGCATTCTGACAAAGGATACTTATTCTGCTAATAGAAAATAATAGTAGCTATAGCTACTCGTCCTTAGACCAAATATGGTGTGCCAAATTTGTCCTGCCTAGCATATCAAGTGCAATTGATAAACTCATTAGAATGTGTGGTCAGTGGCACTGTTACTTACACACCACATTTGATGTCCTCACTCCACCTTACAAATGGCTAGCTTGTGTGTATTCAGTCATAAGCTAGCTACATGAACTTCTTTAGGTGAAGAAGATATAATAATATATTATATATATAATAATTATATTATAATATATTATAATATATACAATAATTATATATATATATAATTATTGTATATATAATATATTGTAATATATAATTTATATATAATCCAATATAATATAATATAATCCACTAGAACTATATAGCTGAAGTATTAATGTTGTGTTCATAGCTAGCTACATGGTTGAATCTTTTTTTTTTTTCATTCTTTTTTTTCTTTTTTTGCGTTGTCCCACACCAATTACACCAAAACTACTGGCTACATTGAAGATGTGTGGCAATTTTCTGCCATTATGAGTGTGGGGAGATCCGCAGAATCCTTTAACCCAAAGGTTATTCCTGTAGGAATGTCTTAGATAGTTGTCATAAAATTATAATCTAAAGACTCAGGACAAGTAATTGACAAGGAACACTGACTGCACATGGCTTAAATAGATGACAGTGAACAATGATATACAACAATGAGAAAGTTCTAGATTAGTGTGGCATAGCGCCCACAACTTAACACTACACACACAACAATACAATTAACAAGTACAATGTTCTCATGACATACACAGACAACCAGTAAACATGTTTATGACTAGGTTCTCAGGTGGACAATAAGTATTGTCCATCCTTCAGTTCTGATCATGCATGCTCTCCTTGATCTTCTTCTTCTCTTGCCTTTCCTGTGGGCCTACGCCCACAATGAGCACATAGCTAATTGTGATAACTATCACTCACTATTTATTCATTCCATTAATGTGTGAATGTTTGTGCTGTGCATGCAATATATGGCTAGCAATAAAGTTGCTATGACAATCTTGGCCTTGGTACAATCAATTAGGGGGAACTTATGCTGACAAAGGAGCTCCTGTACTCTCCAGTTTGTATTTCCTGCTGAGTACTACAAAAGATGTGGTTTCAATCGTAAACTATTGCATCATTATGACTGACTCAATAAATGGCTAATGAGCTATTTCACGCTCCATTCAACAAGTTTTCATAGGACTAGCTATTTGCTATCCTTAAGGAACAGAGTTAACTCAAGGTATAGTATGTTCATGTTTTGTATATGTGGTATGCATGAGTATAAAGTATTATTATAATAGCTAGCTGGTTGTAATAAATACTTACTAGAATTATACACAAGACATGAGTTCTAATTTTAAGCTCTTTCCTCTCTCTCTTTCTCTCTCTAGCAACTTTTGATTTTCATACAAAATACTTCTCTCCAGCTCATGATAGCTATAGCAGCAGGTCAACGTGATTTATCTAGAACGTGTCGATTATGTAGCTACTGGACATGAGTAAGAGACCATTTTCCCGAACTGACTTAAACTGTATTGGAATGGGAATGTAAAAATTGGAGGGGCACAACTTCATTATTTTGAATTTACATGATATTGCTTTAGCCCAATTTCCATGATGGTCAAATCTAACCGAATGGCTAACAAAACAAAAAAAAACACTTAATATTCTGTCATTACTTGGTACAAATTATGTAATTTCATAGTGTAGCTACAGCATCATCTGTTGTTTGTTAATGAATGTGCAGTCTCGTAAACATTGGTTAAGGTGTCCAAATTATTTAGAAAACATTGCAGCTAGCTAATCTTGGAGAAATACTCATCAGAATGTTGGGAAGGACTTAAGCCTTAGCTACCATAATTTGGGAAGGCACCCTCCTCCCTAACCCATCCCCTTCTCCCTTTCACTCACCACCCTTTCCAGTTCCTACTCTACTGCATTTGAATCACTTGGCCACTCCAATTTATAGGAATCACTTGGCCACTCCAGTTATAGGAATCACTTGGCCACTCCAATTATAGGAATCACTTGGCCACTCCAATTATAGGAATCACTTGGCCACTCCAGTTATAGGAATCACTTGGCCACTCCAATTATAGGAATCACTTGGCCACTCCAATTATAGGAATCACTTGGCCACTCCAATTATAGGAATCTCTTGGCCACTCCAATTATAGGAATCTCTTGGCCACTCCAATTATAGGAATCTCTTGGCTACTCCAATTATAGGAATCTCTTGGCCACTCCAATTATAGGAATCACTTGGCCACTCTAATTGCACATGTGCTTGTTTGATTACATTATCATCTTCCCATTTGAGGAGCATGATGAGAAGCATATTCTATAAATAGCCATAGCTGCTGGACAGTATGAAATAACTAATATGTAATAGCTAAGTTTTGCCAGAATTGGATGTTGCTTTGTAGCTAGAGACTTTACAAAAGAATATTCTTCAATATAATGGTAAGGAAAGTTGCATGTAATATATTGGTTTGTTAGGTTAGCATCATCTTTAATCAGGGTGGTATACAAGAAAATGCCAAATTATAGAATTATTAATACCTATTAAGCTAGAAAGTTATCTATGATGATCTTCTCCTCCCTTGCTAGCTAGCTATAGTTAGTTACTTGCCCACATTTGCTTTTTCAATTGGTAATTGTTTAGAGGATGAAAATTAGTCTTTTTTTTTTGTGGTGTTATCAAGCATTTCATTTGCAAGTTGTCCCAGCTCTTACTTCCACACACAAGAAATAGTTAGCAGTTAGCTACCACGAGTGTATGTTTCTGTTCATTTGCAATGTCATCTTTCGAAATAGGAATACTGTATATTCAACCACAATATATTCATGAGTTACCTTATAATGAGACTGCAGTAAATAAAAATAAAACCAAAACTCCTTAGTGGTGTATTTTACTTTTGAAGAAAACTAAAACTAAGCTGTAGAAAACATATTTAGAAGACAGTCAATTGAATTACATTTAAAAACTAATTAGTACAGTGGATGACATAAACTGAAATTAAGCAATCTTTGTTGTAACCCATTCACTGTTTAGAGTTGAAATGTAAACATATCATGCGATGTTGTCTGCACCTACGTATACAGCTAACTAGGTTCAACTTTTGAAAACTGCCTGTATTAATACTTGGGAAGGAAAGCTATGAATCTGGTTAATAATGACTTACCTTTAGGACAGAGTCACTGCCAATCAATCCATTATAAAAAAAACAAAAAACAAAAACAAGTGGCATATTTATCCTTTGTTAAGTCAGCCTGAAAAAACAACAGCAACAACAGAGGAACCTGTGTGTCTTTCTACCACTCCAGTTGTTCTTTCACACTTCATGTTTGCAAAAAAAATTCTTGGCGTTGCATTTAACATTAGAATTTGATAAGTAAAATTAACAACTTGAACGTAGTGAGTCAAGACATTGACAGGTGCATTGTGGGACAAGAGGTAAAATATAGGTAGTGATTCATTGAAATCAGGACAGATGAGTAGGGACCTATGCAGTTCGCTAATCCTGTACCTTCATGCACATAGAGGTTAGTCTCGCATAGCCAGACCCTTTACCAACTATAAACACTACTAGTGACATGTTAGGTTTTATCAACATTAAAACGGTGTGGCATTATAATATACAGCATAACTAGCTAGAATAAATCAATTATAAATGTTCACAATGGGAAGTATGACTACGAAAAAGACAACAACAAAAATGTCAAGAGAGATAGTCTTGGAGAACTATTAAATGCAACGTTTCAAGTTTGTTCAACTTATATACTCATGTAGAGAAGAGAATCCTTTAATAGGAGTCTTGATATAGAAAACATCAGCACCAGATGTAACATTCCAGTATACATGCATCCACTCGCTGTTGCCCTCTAGAGCATCATGAGCCAGAAGCAAATTATCGTCATCCACTTCCTCATCCTGGTCAAGCGATGTGAACTCAGTGAAGATTTTATATGTGTTGCAATCATAATTGCATATAATTTTTCCCAACCTTGCATACAGCCACACCAGTATTGTTCTGTTCTTGGTGTAATGATAAAGCTTCAGAGTTGTGCAGAAAAGCATCAAAACAGCAGCAAATGTGAGTGTTCTGGCAAAAAAATGAAAAAATATAAAATCATTCCAACAGAACTTGTAGAATACTTTTAAAAAAAAACAACAATTTAGCAATCATTAGGAAGCTTAAAAATGTAATTATCTCACATCAGACCACGGAGCTACACGTACCATACCTCTAGCATGTGCTAGTGATTTTGACCACTCTTTACCAAATTTTACATGTTATCTAACTGTGTATAATGTTAATTCTGCCGAGTCAGACAGACATTCGCACTTCATCAGTGTACATTCCATTACTTACATTTGAGTAGAACTCATGGCCCTCTGCTGAATTCTGATCACGTTGAACAGGGCTTAATACCTGTTGATACATAGGAAATGCACTAAAGTGAACAGGATGTGGCTTTAAGGCAATATTTTCCCGTATCACCTGTGTTCAGGGTTATCACGTTGGGTTATTAAGTCCCCCCAGGTTATACAAGTATTTATTACACAAGAATCTAATTACTATGATATTCACACATGGAGCAGTACATAATAAATTTATTATTCATTGGATAGCTATATCAGACTCCGTGATTGTATCAAATGAATAATAATATTTACTGACTTTCACATTAATAAATCAAATGTTGTTTTTTTTACATTACATGCACCCCAGGCAGCAAACTATACTGATTGCAGCTTCTTTTTTCTTTTCTTTTTTCACTGAAGTGCTCGAGTCAGTTTAAAGCTGAGTTATGACTCCATTGGATCTGCTACTGATAAAATTAAAAGGGACTAATTAAGTGCTAGTTACTTGTATTATCAGTGACAATTGACTGCCCCTTGCTCTCTTTATCGTTTTTTTAATACTGTAGCTTTACTTACTTGCTCGTTAGTTTACGTACAACTGCACCAAGAGTAACTTGGAGGCTTCACCCAATTATTTGAGTGTGTCCTATAGGTCTTATTGTCAAATTCAAATTAATTCATAGCATCCAAAGCATGTACCTGTGACAGCATCTGGAGTAGCAGGGGTGTAGCTCACCAAGCATCAAGTATGGGGAGGGGGGAGGCAAAGTTCATTACTATTGGGTGTACCACTCATGTGACTAGCTATAAACATGAAAGTCTGGCATATTATTCACAACAAGGAAGGGTTCCCTGCAGTGAAATGTGATTAGACATCCCATGAGATATATTTATAGTCTAGCCACGGCAACTAACTACTGGCATTTAAAAAATAATCCCAAAAAATAACAGAGTCCATATAGCTGTTACAATTTCTGAGAAATTGCACAATATCTTACAGTTTACCCAGCTGGGCTATGTAACCTATATGTATCAGAGTGGGCAGAAACTTGAGAGGAAAAGTAGCTTAAAAGTGAACATGCTCACATGGTACGTTGTCATTACTAGGGCTTTGCACTTAACATAGCAGATGTTATATTTAATGAGAGACTATGTGGCTGGCCAGCATAGGGTATTCATAAGTCAGATCATGTTGCATCATTAGAGAGTCTCATGACTGGTCATCATGTGACTATAACAAATATCATTACAGTGCAGTGCATTTTTGTGGTTTTGGTCATTGTACCCATTGTGTGTATTCATAAGCCATGATGTACCAAATTTTGCATAGAACATTAGTTAATTCACTTCAAGTTTGATGTATATTTCTCCACATGCAAATATTATCAAATAGTCTCCAAGTTACCAAGTTACCAAGCCCCCCCCCCCCCCTCATTCAAATTAATATAAACCTGAGGGTTAATGTAATTCATATGGTTTCTTTATACTGAATTAAGATCAGACATTATTAGGCTGTCTTTTAATTTGATGGTATAAATTTAATTTAAATGAAATGGGCGTGGTTTGGGTGTGGCCACTAAGTTGCCCCCATTTAATTATCCTGCCTATGCCCTATATATCCAGAGGTGAGTGAACATAAAGCCCAAGGGAGAAATATCTTGCCACATATCACTCTGATGAGTGTAATAAGTGGTATATTCTATGCATTGCAGCAGGTTGTACCAGGGTTGGTAACTCATGGTAAAGCTGGCAGTAAACCCTAAGTGTTACTTCATAGGGGGAATCCCCACACCTCCTTCCCCCCATCCATTATTTTATAATATTAATTTTCATGACCATTTATTAGCTTCTCAGTGTATTTATATTACTTTAGTATTTTTTAATCGTTACTTAAATTCAGACACGAGATAGTTATAAGTGATTCAAGTGGAAGGATTTCCTTCTACTCCTCCCACACTCCAGTTGATATTGTCATGAGTAATTGCACAATGTCTTTAGCATCAAAACAACAATGAGTCAGCAGACCACACAGACATTGCTGCTTGTATGTTGTAGCTACCTCAGCATGTGCAATAGTACTGTGTTGTCTCGGTTGACTTGATTGATCTGATTCAGTATGTTTGTGCCTTGAATCAAAGAAAAAAACGCAGGTAAGATATGTTATTTTTCTCACTTTTGCATAGGTTCAATTGACTGAACAATTTGTCTAACAGTCCATCATACACTTTTGTACAGTGTTTTAGGACTACTTTTGCTGCTGTTGTGGGCATCTTCATTTTCCTATATATAGACAACTCAAGATGAAAGGGAGCAAACTAGCTTAGTTGCAGTAGTATAGAACTTGTGACGAAATGTTTAAACGTGGGCAGTGGCTTTTTATAAAAGCTATCTCAAATGACTAAGTTGTATTCAATGGCAATTGGAATCTTGTGTGCTAGTATTCAATATAGCTAATAGACTGAGACAATTGAAGTGGTAGTAATAGCAACTAATGTTGTAACTGCAATCTACTAGTTGTCGGGTTATTGTACAATATCTTGCTATAATTATATAATAGTGTAAGTCTGGTATTTAACAGTTGCACAGCATCATATACCCAAAAAAATAATAGCATCATTAAGCAATACAGCATCAGCAGCTCTGCATACAATAATTTATTCAATGATTAGCTTGTGCAAACTATAAATAACAAATGACTAGTTATTTTGCTATGCTAAACCTGATGTTCCTTTTCACGCCGAAGTTAATTTGCCATCAGGCTCCATATGAAATACATAGATTGTGATGCCTATGTGTACTGGCATTGTATTCAACAAGCATTGTAGTAATGGCATCTTTTATGTGCATTCATTGTTTAAAGTCTAGCTTTCATGCAAGTATTGGGGGAAAAACATATTAATTCCAGCTATATTGTAAGCCTGTATATGCCATACTGTAAGTAGTACTAACGATCAGGATGTGTACTGAATTCAAAGTGTATTAGTAGATATGATTTTCTTGTTGCCATTATAATTTGTTTTTTTTTTGGTTTATTTTGGTACATGAGAACTTAAAGGTCGACCATTTCATTTGGCCTATTCCTTATAAAGTATGCCCTTATTTCTTTTACCAGTAGAGAAACCACATAACTGAGTGCAATTTCTTATGCAATACAGGATCCTTCTAAAAATGTCTTCTTCTGCTGTGATGGTACAAATAACAAAGAAAATTAATTACAATTCCAGTTTATTATACTTAGTTCATACTGTGTATATCTCACATAATGAAAGCATAAGATTGTATCTTTCTAACTAGTTTACCAATAAGGATTACAGATATAGAAGTGTTTTGCTTGTTCTTTACAAGTCATATGCCATGAAATGCCATCTCAAAGTATCTGCCACACGTTAAATTTATATGATAACTGCTGCATACGCCTCTTACGAAGTGCCATAATTGTTGCGTAAGTCAAGCTAGTAACTATTTCATGTCAAAATTAAAGATCTGATGTAGCCATGAAATGATAACAATGGCCTGTAATGAGTCAATAATAGTCCGTGGAAATTTTTTAATAGATATAGCTATATACATAAAAGATCTATACATTTATAGCTAAGATAATTATAAAGTTAATAATAGTATTTTTGTTTAACTGCTGCTTGAATGGTGACTTGTTCTAATAATGCTCAAATATGCAGCACTTCATTTGAGTCTGCTGACAGAAAAGGCTGCGATTTAATATTTGCAATGGTTGAATCAATATAGTAATTTGTTTTGTAAGCCATGTTTCAACCAGCATTACTTGAGTGTCCAATCGAGTCCAATGGAGCAGCATAATGCTTCAGCATAATCACTGTCAACAGATAAGTCAATAGCACAAGCATATCCACTTGACTTCTTAGCTATTGACTGCATTTTATTTCTTCTATCATGTCTGCTGTGCCTTCTTAAAACTCGCTTCCAAGGTGTGTAAGTCATCACAGTATTGTCCAAAACAGCTTACAAGCAAACTGATACTTTCTCTTGTAATGTAAGATTATTTTAAATATAGTTACTAAATCCACTTTTATTCCAATGAGTCCTTCTCTATTCTTCAAAATGAGAATGGGCTAGTGTAAGTGTAATGATTGGTTAGGTTCACTGCCACAGGGATCACCACTGGTGAAAGAAGATTGGTTTTAAATGATTTATAAAGCTTATCAGGGTTAAAGGGTTATCTCAACTTTGAAGAGATTCAGTTTCTATTAGTTATTGCTGTCAAGAAGGACATGCTGAAAATAACAATGCCCATGTATAGTGTGTTGATAGTATTGCTACTATTCTCACAAATGAGGAAATACCCTTCGACACATCCCAAAATATATGACCTGTAGCTTTTCAATCAACAATTGCATTATCAGTTACCAAATAGAGCACAGAACTTCACATTTTCATAAACAACTGGAAGTTATAGCTATCATCTACCTAAAGGGGTATATGTGATAGCCATTTATTGCGTGTAATGATGTAGTAATCATTACCAGAATATATATGAGCCAATGAGTAGCAATTTGTATTTGTTTTATTGTTCTAAATCTAGGCACTTCCAAAAAATGAATAATCATATTTACATGGCAGTTCTTTATCAGCTCCTTCGACTCTGTAGATATTCACCGTAAGTAACCAATTTAATACTTATTTTTACATGTGGACTAGATGTAATATTATTACTGTATAAAATGGACTCTAAAATTTGTGTGGTCTCAGTGGCCACATGCAAAACTACATTCATTCACTCAAGTGCTTATGCAGCAGGATAGACAAATGAATTTACTAAAGTCTAGAGTAAATTGATCACGTGGTGCAGCCTATATAAATAGTTTGTGTCTCGACAGATGAACCAAGAAAGAATGAAGCTAGACCTCCACCTCATCGTAAAATCAACCCTTTGCCCCCTCCCAGTTCCCGCATACAAATTCGTGTATGCCATGTAGTCATGTTAAGCTATACTTGTGTCTTCATTTTGGCTTCTTTGGTGGAATTGCCACTACGCCATTTTATCAAAGGTTTAGTTTATGTTCTTTACTTTGTACATAGATAGCTCTTTGAATATTGCCGGCCAGTGAATGAAATCTGCTGCTGATAGTTAGCTTTTAGTTTCGTTGTATATTTATAGGAATTTAATAGTACGATATAATATTTCAGAACAATTAGAAAAAAAGTGAAAAAACATGCTAAAAATATCGCTGTTACACTCCATAAGAAATGGTACTGTGTAGTTAAATATATCGAACAGAAACCTACATTTATATAGCAATAATGAGGTCGTGGAATGTACATTGTACAATCACTTTATTATAATACTGTTGGAGCCACAGACAGTCACTAACCTTATTCGGTTTGAACCCTATTCACACTTCATACACTCATGAACTCTGTGTATACTACAACAAACTCCTTTTTCACAACAATTATCACTAAATTCACTCTGTCTGCTATTCTCTGGAATATAGTCTGGAACTCTCTTTCTCATTCTCAGTCTACTCACTTTTCTCTGTTTTGCTACTTGAAACTCTGACTTTCTTTACTGTTAAACTCATTGCTGCTATTTGATTATTAGTTAGTTTGATTGTATAGATATAGTATAGATGTCTTAACTTGGGGCATCATACAGTTAGACAGAACTTGTTTGTGTATGTGTGATGAATTGGTGTTGATTGACCTGTGTATAGCTCAGTCTGACAACCAAGTCAGCTATGACAATGCTCATCCCTATTATGTCAGAGAAAGATAAAGAAAAAGAATTAAAAAGAAGGCTAAATGAACATGATACACACATGATGGCAGGTTTTCCGAGCGCCTGACGAGGACGAGGAAGGCGCTCGGAAAACAAACCCTGGTATAAGGACCAGGGTGCCTGCTGTAACATAACAATTAAAGACGAATTAAGACATTCCATGGTCATGTTAGGATAGCGTAATACATAGTTTTTAACTCTTTGGGTGGTCTGCTCCTCAGGTGGTAGCCGTGGCTTGCTTCTAGTGAAGGAGCCAGTAGATATTGCAGTAGTGCAGGTAAGTATGGTGGTCAATTGCCTTTGAAACCGGTCTGATGTCCAAGATGCCTTCCTTCTGGTACCATTCTTGTTGAGAGCTTGATGATACTATGAACTTGATCTTGATCGTGTTGAGTTGGGCATTGAGATGTTCAGGGCAGCTGTTTCTAACTCCCCATGAACAAGTTTGCCCAGCCATGGCGATGCCCTTCAGCTGCTTAATAGTCTTTCCTGCAAATTGGAAAGTGTTGTGGCCAGTTATCTTTAATTTTCTTCTTTCTAATTCTTTTTCTTTATCTTTCTCTGACATATAGGGGTGAGCATTGTCATTCCAGCAGAGCTGACTTGGTTGTCAGACTGAGCTATACACAGGTCAATCAACACCAATTCATCACACATACACAAACAAGTTCTGTTCACAGGTCAACACCAATTAATATTAATCATAACACACACGAACAAGTTCTGGGTATATATCAATCATCTCTTCTGAGTTTTATTCATTCACCACTAGAAGGCCCAACAAGCCGAAATATTATGGTTTAAACTTAACTTCTATCTCTTGAAGGGATCACACTTGGGGTAGCCTAGTAGCAGTAGCTACAATCTAACACAATCTCATCAATATGGCTTAAAGACTGGAATAGGTGAGTAAAATACTGAACTGCAGTGGATTTCAATATTGTGCATGGAGGGAATAGTCAACCTTTGCTGACATCATTTTTTGAAACACGTATATTTGATCAGCACTTATCAGCATTATGGAAAGTCTTATGTGCTTGTTAAGCAGCCTGTAGTGCATCTCATTAAATTGCATATAGATATATAATGTAAATTGTTACACATAAAATAGTAAATTAAGCCTTAAATGAGGTAAACTTTAACAACAACAAAAAACGGTAAAAAGTTTACAGGTACCATAATCATAAAAATAATACCATGACATGACAGAAAAAATACAATGTTCAAGTTAATCTACTTATGTAGAACCAGTCAATGAATTAAAATGTTTCTGTGAATTACTACCACTTGGTGTTCCAACACTCGTCACAATGGGTTCGGAAACTATTTGACTGACCAACTGCTGCATATTATTTTTTATAGCTTCTGTTAATTCATCTGATAAACTATAAGATAATGTCAGAATTGTAAGTTCCCATGAATAATTCCCCTGAATAAGATTAACTTTTGTATCCCATGGAGTAAATTCCGAGGATATTTCACTGATTCCTGGAATACTTTCCACAAATGTCATCCATTTATCATAACTTGAGTGTGCAGTCACTAAAATCATGTCAGCTGTTTTTCCCAGTTCGCATACTTCACTCCACAAAGGATGCTTACCACTATATACAGCATTAGATTTGTATGAGTCTGGCAGATTTCTATTATAAGGAATGAAAGCCATTGTTGGTTGGGTGGCCACAGGCCCAGTCTCATTGTATGGCCTGAAGGCTTCGTGAGGGGTAATCCAGAACACTTTTATGAGAATTATTGTTACTATTAGAAGTACAGAAAAAACAAATAATTTATCGGTCTCTTTCTCATCATCCCCTTCTGCTAATTCATCTATGCTATCCCACGTATGATTATCAACTTTTTGGGGAGTGTTCAAAAAAGACTGCAGTGCAATATCTGTTTCATTGCTGCTGAACGAATCATGTTCACAAAATAAATTGTGGTTAATTAAATTTTGGTGTGCCATACATTGCAATTGAGCACATTGTTCACAAGTGCTGCTTGATGTCTTATAACTTTGGGATAAGACTATTCCATGCGCTTGTTTTTGCTCGACACATTCCAGGAGTGCATCATCCTCCCATTTCATTTCCTTTTGTTGAAATGCAATGCATTTACATTTGAGTTTCTCATAGTCTATCTTATCACTATTAGAATCAAACTGTAAGTTGGAACATAACATCGTCAAATTCATGAAGATGTCCATCTACTAAACCAATTGAATAACAACAGTATAAATTTATATTGTCCTTTCACCCTATTAGCTTTAAATGATACACAGTTCTCAACGTCTCTCATAAATTGAATAGCTCTATGGTTACTTTAATAGTAATGATAAAAAGTTAATCTTACATATTAAAAAAACGTAAAGCTCAATTGCTTTAATGACTGAGAACCTTGAGTTGAGCCAAAGAGAAGTTACATCAGATACAACCTACCATGTCATTAAAATGTGTAAAATGAGATGTATAGTATGGACTAATTGGCTAGTGTAATTTTTAACCTATGGTTTATGCACGAGGGACTACTACAAGGTCACTAATTTTAAGGTCAACATGTAAAACATATTCACAGCAGCATGACTCAGCAACTAAAAGCATGGTCACATGCTGTTGATCTAATCATGGGATCCATGAATTTTCCAATCACATTTTTAGCTATGTATCAATAATATATATATTATTATAGTTTACATATAACAATGTGGGCTTCAACAAAACCAAGAGTGGTCCATGCATTTTAAGCTTTTACAAGTGATGAGAAATAAGTCCAGATACAACATTGTAGGTAATTTTGTTGAAGCTATGCTAAAGACAAATAATGCACTTAATTTTACAGTACTAGGTGATGATTATTCCACACTAGTAAAAAAAAAAGTGATTATCTACGTAAAGTAGTTTGTTGTTTACGTTTTTCGACCTACTAAAATTGACTTACACGAGTTAACTATAGCTAACCAGTGGAATAAAATTATACATGTGCTGGTAAACTACGTCGCTTAAAAATCCTAGCTATAGCTATACCTTTAGCAGTACCACGTCATCCGAAGATGACTGGGTTAATCGCAAGACCCATAGTACGCCTCGAGAAGGGACAAAAATATGCCCGATAGCATCAGTCTTAAAGGGCCTACTCAGATGATTGCGCAATTACTGACGTCATTAGCTTTCCTTACTGGGGGTGCTGCTGGTAGTCCAGCGCGCTGTCACGAGAAAAATCTGGGCGTGACGTTAGATAAGGGCGTTTAGGTAGACAATGGAGTAAGACGTAATCTAGAGAATGGCATAAAGCTAGACAATGGCCTAAAGCTAGACAATGGCCTAGAGCGTTCCTTTGCAAGACTGTTGGGAGACGAGCGGTATCAGTACCACATGCAGACGGAGAAGCACTAAGTATTTATTTGCAATCTAGGTCTTTACGGCGTGTAGCTAATAATTAGTCTGGCGTACGTTAGCTTCACCGGAC
>WLWI01003249.1_pt1 | contig 13939 bp, 10 predicted proteins | sample 6701501 | NCBI WGS metagenome assembly WLWI01 (sample SAMN12718690, study PRJNA515312) | sponge metagenome | isolation source: marine sponge | host: Mycale hentscheli | place: New Zealand: South Island, Marlborough, Capsize Point | collected 2014-11-01
ATGGCTCAACATTCAACACCTAATCCAGAAAAACCGGCTTTGGCTTCGTTCGCTACGCTCACTTCGCCTAAGCCAAACGAACATCGCTAAAGAAATAAATTACAGACCTCAGGGTACACTACCAATACATGACAGGTGAAGAGTTTGCTATTGAACATGCGATGCCAAATCTCTATTTTCATATCACAACGGCCTATGCCATTTTGCGCCACAACGGCGTAGAAGTCGGCAAAAAAGACTATCTTGGTCCGTTGCCGTACAAAGTCTAAACCGTCTCAAATTAAGGATATGATTATGGCGGCTCTCACTCCTGTGCGAACCGCCATAATCCTAATTAGCTACCCTTAGGCGGACTTTTATCCTCCTCCTTGAGGCAATACCGGCCCTAAGGATCAGTGATTGGCTAATTTTTCCACCGCCCGCTCCATTCGAGCAATTCCTTCTTTGAGATCTTCATCGCTGATGTTGATTGGCGGCGCAAGGCGAATCACGTTTGGTCCAGCAACCAACACCATCAGACCTTCATTCATACACGCGGTCAGGATTTCTCTGGCTTGGTCTTTCCATTTATCGGTGAGCTCACAACCAAGCAGTAAACCTTCTCCTCTCACAGCACTGAATAAGTCACATCTCGCTCCGAGTTCCATTAGTTTCTTGACCAAAAGCTGACTTTTTCGTTCAACATCCGATAGCAAACCCGGCGCGGTTACCAATTCCAAAACCTTATTCGCTACCGCACAAGCCATTGGGTTACCCCCAAAAGTGCTTCCATGAACCCCCACCGCAAGGCTCTTCGCGATGTTGTCAGTCGTTAGCATTGCGGCGATAGGAAAGCCGCCCCCAAGTCCCTTAGCGGTAGTCAATATATCCGGTGTGATGCCGAGCTTCTCATAAACGTACATCTTTCCTGATCGCCCTACGCCGGTTTGAACTTCATCAAGAACCATGAGTGCAGAATATTGATCACAACACTCTCTAATCGCTTGAACAAAGTCTCGGCTAGCTGGGTTGACTCCTCCCTCTCCCTGTATTGGCTCTAGCATCACACAACAAATCTGGTCTCCCTTTTCCTCAAAGAGTCCTCGTAATGCATCAACGTCGTTAAATGGAAGGTGCGTGATATCACCAGGCTTAGGTCCGAACCCATCGCTGTACTTAGATTGCCCTCCGACACTGACAGTAAAAAAAGTTCGCCCATGAAAGCCGTTGTAAAAAGCGACAATTTCCGTTTTCTTCTCATTATGATTATCAAAAGCATAGCGTCTCGCTAGCTTTAAAGCAGCCTCGTTGGCCTCGCCACCTGAGTTACCGAAAAAGACCTTTTCAGCAAAGGTTAGCTCACACAGACGCTGAGCTAACCTAATCGCGGGTTCGTTCGTCATCAGGTTACTAACATGCCAAAATTTCTGTGCCTGATCGTTGAGCACTTGAACCAAATCAGGATGCGCATGACCAAGCACACTGACCGCAATACCTGCAGCGAAATCCAAATAGTCTTTTCCCGTGGTATCCCATAGCCAAGAACCTTTAGCCCGCGCTGGAATCATTTGCATTGGCGCATAGGTGGGCATCATAACCTGATCATGAGTCTCTCGGGTTATAGAAACCCCATATTGAATAGCATGGGGATCAACGGTCACTGGTTGATGATTTGATGGTGGCACGGACATGATCTTAAATATTGGCAAAAATTGTAAAAGTAGTGGAATTTTACCTGCATCAATAGGAAAATATCAGGTCAAATGCAGACTTTCTATTAGGGTGGAATAGTGGAGTTTGTTAGCCCTACTCCCTCGCCATATTGCGGCCTTTGCAAACTTTAGCGACCAGAATAATATAACCGATTTGTCGAATTAGAGAACAAACCATGTCAGAACAGCAACCAGAACGTGAATCAATGGAAGTTGATGTTGTTATTGTCGGCGCCGGACCTGCGGGGCTTTCAGCCGCGTGTAAACTCATGCAAATGGCACAAGAGAAAGAACAGGAGTTAAGTGTTGTTGTACTTGAAAAGGGCTCAGAGATTGGTGCCCATATTCTGTCTGGTGCGATATTCGAACCACGGGCATTGAATGAGCTTTTTCCAAATTGGAAGGAGATGGGAGCGCCTTTAAATACCGAGGTCAAAAGGGACAAGGTATTCATGTTTAAAAACCAGCAAAAAGCAACCAGTATGCCACTATGGATGGTACCCAAACCCATGCACAATGAAGGGAATTACATTGTGAGTCTAGGCGAGGTCTGTCGTTGGCTTGGCGAGCAAGCGGAAACACTCGGGGTAGAGGTCTTCCCGGGGTTTCCTGCCTCAGAGGTGCTGTTTCATGCAGATGGTAGCATCAAGGGTGTTGCTACCGGAGAAATGGGACGGGGTTCAGATGGTGAAACCAAGCCCGCTTACGAACCGGGCATGGAATTACATGCCAAGGTCACCTTATTCGCAGAAGGATGTCGTGGACATTTAGGCAAGCAACTGATCGATCAATTCAATCTAGATCAGGATAGCCAAACCCAACACTATGGTATTGGCATCAAGGAATTGTGGAAAATTGATAGCGACAAGCATGAACCCGGTCTGGTCGTACATGGCGCCGGATGGCCCCTGTCGGAAAATGGCGCTACCGGCGGTTCATTTCTCTATCATCTTGGAGACAATATGGTCTCGATGGGACTCATTACCGATCTCTCCTATGATAACCCCTACATCAGCCCATTCGATGAACTACAAAGACTCAAACACCACCCCGAATTCAAGCAGTATCTGGAAGGCGGTGAGCGGGTTGCTTATGGTGCGCGAGCCATTACCAAAGGCGGTTTAAATGCATTACCTAAAATGGTATTGCCGAACGGCCTACTAATTGGTTGCGATGCGGGAACTTTAAACTTTTCAAAAATTAAAGGATCACACACTGCGATGAAATCCGGATTGGTTGCCGCAGAAACAGTGTTCGCTACACTAAATGGTGAAGGTGAATTAAAAGACTATGAGGCAAACTTTAAACAATCTTGGTTGTACAAGGAACTCTATAAGTCACGTAACTTCGGAGCGGCTATGCACAAACTGGGGACTTGGCTCGGCGGTGCATACAACTTCATTGATCAAAATATCTTCAACGGCAATCTACCATTCAAACTCACGGACCCGATACCAGATCACGCTTCGCTTAAACCAGCTTCAAAGTTCAAACCTATCAACTATCCCAAGCCTGACGGGACATTGAGTTTCGATAAAACCTCCTCGGTGTATTTGTCCAGTACGAACCACGAAGAAGATCAGCCTGTTCACCTCAAACTGACTCAAACAGCCGTTGCGGTAGAAACTAACTACGGGACCTACGCGGGTCCAGAACAGAGATTTTGTCCAGCAGGGGTCTATGAATTCGAAAATACGGATACTCAGCCCACATTACGCATTAATGCCCAAAACTGCGTCCATTGTAAAACCTGCGATATAAAGGACCCTACCCAAAACATTAACTGGGTCACCCCAGAGGGTCCAGGAGGCCCAAACTACGCAACAATGTAGGCTCGCATTCGTTCGAATAAGCGTACTCCCTCAAAGTTCTTCACTTTTTAGCCACTCATTGCTAGTGGGGCTACTGGCTGCCTTTAACTACAGCCAGTAGTCAGCCAGATTAGGCCAGCCGGAAGCACGACGTCCCTCAGTTAGTGGCTAAGGCCTTAATAGCCATAGTCACATTTCTGCCTCAGTAGAATCAGTAAACTGGGAACGCAACCGTGACAATCCACGAACGGTTTCGATGCAATATCTAGTGATCGCCATGTAAAATCGATATTCGATCACAGTGTCCAAGCAAAAGACTCAATAGACACCCTAAGGCCTTGGTAACATCAATATCCTTGGTAACATCAATATCCTTGGTAACATCAATATAAAAAACTGACCTAATCTTTGATTTGAGAAACTAGCTGATGAAACAAATACTGATTATTGGTGGTGGCATCATTGGATTGTGCATCGCCGAGAAATTATTAAGTCAGGGACATCAAGTTTCTCTGATTGAACGTGAGCGAATTGCCGCCGGAGCTAGCTATGGCAATGCAGCTGGGTTCGCGTTCTCAGAGATAATGCCAATGGCCTCTGGCGACATGATAAAACAATCAGCCAAGTGGTTTCTTGATCCAAACGGCCCTTTTTCAGTGGTTGCGAGAGACCTTCCACACACCGCAAACTGGCTACTTCGTTTTGCTCTCGCCGCTCGCAGGCCTGCATTTGAACAAAGCTTAAAAGTCCAATCCCAGTTGATGCAAATCGGGAATGAAACGCTTCCCCTTATGTTATTGCGGTGCGGTTTGCAACCCATGGTAAAAACCACTGGCGCACTGTATTTATATGACACCTTACATCAATACAACGCAGCTTTAGTACACTGGCGATTACGAGAGCGACACGGAATAGTCTGGCATTCCTACGCAGAACAGGCGTTACATGATTTTCAACCCGGTCTATCGAAAAAAATCCACGGGGGTGTTCATGCGCCGAATTATCAGGCCGTGGCTAATCCATACGATTTCTGTCTGGCAATTCATAAATACTTGACCGAAATGGGGTTGAACACAATTTATAACAATGCCATCGCCATTCACCCTGGAGAAGGTGGTTCAAAGGTCATTTTGGAAAATGCGCCACCGGTCGAAGGCAAAAAAGTCATCCTAGCAGCAGGTCCATGGTCCGGTCCTCTTAGTGAGTCACTGGGTGATCGCGTGCCGCTCATTGGTGAACGGGGATATAACACAACTCTTCCCAAAGCGGCCATGCCTAGTCTCGATAAAACTTTCTTTTTTGGCCCCCATGGTTTTGTGATCTCTCCGCTCATCAACGGCATTCGGGTAGGTGGTGCATCAGAAATCGCGAAAATGGGGAGAGAACCCAATTTTCGCCGCAGTGAAACCATGCTACTCAAAGCAAAGGAATTAGTGCCAAGTTTGACGTTGATGAAGGGACAGCAATGGATGGGAATGCGTCCAACCACGCCGGATACATTACCTGTTATTGGTCTTTCAAGCAGAGACGCCAATACCATCTACGCTTTTGGTCACGGGCATCTAGGATTAACTCAGGCAACCGTCACAGCCCAATTAGTACAAGAATTAGTCGACGAAAAAGCGAGTACCATGGATATCACCGCACTGAACGCCCAACGATTCTAGTTCAAATTCCCCAGTACCCTAATTACGTATTGAGTCACAGAGCGGTTGCGTAATTCTCAGAAAATCGCCACCCCAGCGCTCTATTCAATGGTAGGGTCGCTCGGCGGCTAAATTTTATGAGACACTATTGTTTCATAAAATAAAAACTATTATCATATCCGCTCGTAACGTAAGCTACTCCAGCACATCACTGATCAACTGGAAGCATAACTCTTGGATGGTATTTCTTTGACCTATGGAAGTTGGAAGCCAAATCGGTTCATCCATTCGGCTTTGGAAATCTATTCTGGATCGTCATGGAGGAATTCTCGTGACCACAACACACGTTTTTTGGCAATAAACCCAACTCGAACTTCACAAAATGTTTGATACTGTCTTCAACGACCAGCAACTAAACAATTACTATGAGTTATCCAATTATTGGGTATACGTCATCGCGCTCGGTCTTTTAGCCCTTGAGGCAATACGCCTTTTGCTAAAGAAAGCCCTCACATGGAATATTTTTGGTGATGCTGTCGCTAATTTCATCACATTATATGCCTTTCTTGGGATATCGTATTTAAGCGTCGCAACGTTTTACATTAGTGGATTTTACTTCGTTTATGAGCACGCCAGCTTCATCCACCTCCCGACCAATCCGTGGACCATACTCGCCTGTATCTTACTGGCAGACATTGCCTATTATTGGGAACACCGAATGATGCACAGAACAGGGATCGGGTGGGCAACCCACACCGTCCACCACAGCTCTCCCTACTTTAATATCTCGGTGGCATATCGCTTTGGCCCATTAGACGGAATCCTTCCTTTCTTTTTCCACTTGCCGCTTGCAGTAATGGGTTTCAACCCATTGCTTATTTTTCTCAGCGAATCGCTGGTGCAACTGTATCAAACCCTACTTCATACAGAAGTCGTGAAAAAACTCCCTAAGCCAGTGGAGGCCATCATGAACACCCCCTCCCATCATCGTGTTCATCATGGCTCAAACAAACAATATCACGACAAAAATTATGCCGGCATTTTCATTATTTGGGATCGCCTGTTTGGGACATTCGAAGAAGAAAAGGAAAAGGTAATTTACGGCATCACCAATCCGATAAACTCGGTAAATCCATTTACTATTTTTTTCCACGGGCTATATCGCCTAGGGGGGAAAATGATCGCTGCCAAAAGTTTGAGAAACAAAATGGGGCACTTTTTCCTACCTCCAGGCTGGGAGCCAAAAGAAAAGTAAAAAATAGAAACCCAACAATGGATATGGGCGAATAGAACTAAGTAACTTCTAGAGGGTCTTTTGGGAAATATTGGCCCTAGCGGTCCCTTAACAACCGACGCAAAATTTTTCCAGATGGTGCTTTGGGGATGGCTTCTAAAAACTCAACCAGCCTTATTTTTTTATAGGGCGCTACCTGCTCGGCGACAAAAATCAGAATATCTTCTACAGTAACGTCCTTTTTCTTAACGACAAACGCTTTGGGTAACTCCCCTGCTTCCTCATTAGGCACGCCAACTACCGCAGCATCAGCGATGGCCGGATGTGTTAACAGTAGTGCTTCCAGCTCCGCGGGGGCGACTTGATATCCCTTGTATTTAATGAGCTCCTTGACACGGTCTACGATATAAAAATAGCCATCTTCATCCGCATAACCAATGTCTCCGGTATGGAACCACTGTTCTTCGTCGATACAGGCATTGGTTGCATCGAGATTATCTAAATACCCTTTCATCACCTGCGGCCCTCGAATACAGACTTCCCCTGTGTTTCCCTTAGCAAGAGTGGCACCGGTTTCAAGATCAATCACCTTCATTTGCGTATTACAAATAGGAGGGCCAATTGACTCTGGCTTATGTTTCCCTTGCGCATCAGGCCCCACATTCGTCACTGGGCTCGTTTCTGTTAGACCATAACCTTGCACTACCGTACAACCAATTCTACTCTCAACGGCTTTTGCTAATTGCGCACCCAATGGGGCCGCACCAGAGAAAACCAGCTTAACTGACGATAGGTCATAATCGTCAACCAAGGGGTGTTTAGCTAAAGCAACAGCAATGGGGGGAGCAATATAGGCTCGGGTAATTTTATGGTTTTGCAGTATGGCAAGAAACTGCTCAAGGTCGAATTTTGGCATCGTGATCACAGTGGCACCACGATGAATTCCTGAGCTCATGAAAATCATCATCCCATAAATGTGATAGAAGGGTAATACAGCAATCAACCGGTCATGCTCAGTGGTTGGTGAATAGTGTTCGATACCTTCAAACTGAGAGATATTCGCAACCATGTTGCTGTGAGTAATCATGACTCCTTTAGACAATCCCGTTGTGCCGCTTGAATACGGTAATGCAAGCAAATCATTCGCAGGATCAATAGGAATCTGCTGACCCAACTCGTCAAACTCCTTCAGGTCATTAAAGCTACCCGCCTGCTCGTTATCCGTATGACCAAACACCAAGATGGAATTAATGGGAGAGGTCGCCTCAGCTTCTATTGCAGCATCCAGTAATGCAGGGATCGTAATCAACATCGTCGCTGACGCATGCACTAGCTGACTAGATAACTCGTCCGGGGTATACATCGGATTAATAGTTGTGACTATTGCACCCGCGTAAGCGATCGCGTGAAAAGCGATGACATAGTCCGGCGAGTTTGGCGCATAGATTGCGACAACATCGCCTTTACTCAGTCCCTTGTGAATCAGTCCGTTAGCAACTCGCCTCACGGATCGCCCAAGATCCTGATAAGTCGTCACATCACCAGTCAATCCATCAATTAAAGCTGGATGTTGGGCGAGCGTCTTTTGGTGTCTTAGTACTAATGGCGTCAATGGGCAATTTGGAATTTCCACATCGCCAGAGGGACTGTTAATAATCAAGGGATTTCTCCTAGTTGTCAGGGTCGTCGACGTCATACTGACCACTCATTCGACGACGAATCAGTGACCATGAGAGCCCAGCGGACAGCACGCCACTTAGGCCGATCAGAATTAGCCACGTCAGGTTGGCATCACCATCAAGCGAGACCCAGCCCTGATCCACGAGTAGCCAGAAAAACAAACCGAAAAAAATGATTGCTAATAGAGTACCCATTATCCCTAAGGAACGTAAGGTCGCGCGTAAAAATACCGTCCATCCAATCAATAGCACAACACCAAGAAAAGCCTTCAGAACCGAAAAGTTATTGATGTCTTCCAGTAATGGTCTTAGCGCCCAATAAAAATAGGAATAAGGTTGAAGTGGATTAAAGGTTGCCATTACCAATGTGGTGGCAATGAGTAAACGAACGAAAAAACTTGCGAAGGAAAACTTGGTACTGGCCATTAGATAGAGTTTTGGAATTGAGGGAAACTATGAATAAGTCTGACCGAGTCAAATTGATCGATCAAGACTGGTTCAGGGGTTTCTTAAGGTTTATTTGGTCGAAAAAAATAAAAATCGGTCATTACCGAGAGAATCAAAAAAGTACTAGCGATTTTTATATCACATCGAACTTGAAAAATCCCATATTCATAGGCATTAACCATCTTATTCATACGCGATATTCGAACGCTAATTGGAGTAACGTCAAGCGAGTGCAAGGTTAATCAACCCACTTTCTTGCGTTGTGAAAAATCTTTGCCCACGGGCTTTGTTCTTCCCAGCCTGAGGGATGCCATGAGTTAGTGATGGTTCTAAAGATTCGCTCTGGATGAGGCATCATAATGGTGAAACGGCCATCATCGTTAGTCAAACCCGTTACGCCGCTTGCTGAACCATTCGGATTAAACGGAAAAGTCTGAGTGTCTTCCCCGTAATTATCAACAAATTGCATACTCACCTGGCCGCTGTTCTTCATGATGTCAAACTGGTGTTTATCCGAAAAACTCATCCGCCCCTCACCATGAGCCACCGATACTGGCAGCATGGTACCCTCCATGTCCTTGAACAGAATTGATTGATCAGAACTGACCTTTACCATCACAAATCGTGCCTCGTATTGCTCTGAGGCATTACGCTTTGGATTCACCCAGTTTTGCGCTCCGGGTATCAGGGTTTTTATCGATGCCATCATCTGACAACCGTTACAGACACCCAGAGCAAACGTGTCTGATCTAATAAAAAATTCACCAAACATATCTCGCAGTCGTGAATTGTAAAGAATCGACTTCCCCCACCCCTGACCGGCACCTAATACGTCACCGAAAGAAAATCCGCCGCAAGCAGCCATTCCTTTGAAGCTGGACAGATCGTCACCATGAATCAAGTCACTCATGGTCACGTCCACCGCTTCAAAACCCACTGCATCGAATGCCGCAGCCATCTCTAGCTGTCCATTGACGCCCTGTTCTCGCAGGATGGCAATACGCGGCTTGGCAGCCCGAACATTAACCATCGATTGTTGTCGGACATCGAACGTCAGTTTGGCAAATAGCCCCGGATCAGAATCATCCAGCAATCGATCGTACTCTTGTTTTGCACATAACGGATTATCTCTCATGGTTTGCATCTGCCAACTTACCTGTGACCAAGTGCGGTGACATACTATTCTGGATTCATCATAGATAACCGAGCCGTTCGTACGAAAATTCAGCCGATCTCCCTGCTTTGGTTTACCAATTCGGTGACACAATTCAAGTAGGTCAAATGACGCCATCCATTTCTCAACCTCAGAACGATCAGCCGAGCGAGTCTGTATCACCGCGCCTAATTCTTCGTTAAACAAAACATCAAGATAATCGCCCGACAGTTCTGACAAATCGATATCCAAACCACATCGCGCAGCAAAGGCCATTTCACAAAGTGTGGTCATCATCCCACCATCGGATCGATCATGATAAGCCAGTATCAGTCCTTCAAGATTGATTCTTTGAATAAATTCAAACAACCCTTTGAGCTGGTTAGCATCGTCTACATTCGGAGCACTTTCACCAATCTGGCTCGTTACCTGGGCCAAAATGCTACCACCCATTCTATTTTTCCCCGCCCCAAGATCAATTAACCACAAATCAGTGTCCCCCTGATCTAATTGGAGCTGAGGTGTTAAAGTGCGTCGCACATCGGTCACTGCAGCAAACGCGCTGGTAACCAACGACAAAGGAGAAACCGCTTTGTGTTCGATTTCTTCAGATCGCCAGACAGATTTCATCGACATCGAATCTTTACCAACCGGTATCGAAACACCTAGTTTTGGACATAAATCCAACGTCACCGATCTCACAGTAGCGTATAAATCCGCATCTTGCCCGGCTTCGCCAGCAGCCACCATCCAATTCGCAGACAGCCTTACTTTAGACAAACTCTCAATAGGCGCAGCGGCAATATTTGTGATCGCCTCACCAACGGACATGCGGCCACTCGCCATCGCATCAATCAGTGCCACTGGTGGACGTTCCCCGATAGCCATCGCTTCTCCGGTATATCCAGCATAACCCGAAGCAGTGACTCCCACATCGGCTACTGGAACTTGCCAAGGCCCCACCATTTGATCACGAACAACTAGTCCCGAAACACTCCTGTCGCCAATGGTCACCAGAAAACTTTTATCAGCCACCGTGGGAAAGGACAGCACTCGCTCTGTTGCTTTAGCAACGCTGACTCCATCGAAATCCAAGGGGTTTAAAACCGGCTTAACTGAAACCACGTCACGATGCATTTTCGGCGGCAAACCAAACAGAAGATCCATGGGAAGATCTATTGGTTTAATGGATTGAGAAACATCTTCGTCATCAGGATGATTACTGGTCGAAGAGAAATACGTATCTGTCAGTACCAACTTATTATCTTTCACCGCATTACCAACATGGGCATATAAACAGCGTTCACGACGACAAATTGACTCAAATAATTCAAATTGAGATGGATTAACGGCCAGAACATAACGCTCCTGAGACTCGTTGCACCATATTTGCATCGGTGACATTCCTGGCTCATCATTCAAAATATTTCGTAGTTCAAATACCCCACCACGATCAGCATCATGCACCAGCTCAGGCAACGCATTGCAGACTCCACCCGCACCCACGTCGTGAATTGAAACAATCGGGTTGTCAGTCCCCATACCGCAACACGCATCAATCACTTCCTGACAACGTCGTTGCATTTCTGGATTGCCTCTTTGTACCGAAGCAAAATCCAACAACTCTGCGCTTTCCCCTGATGCCACACCCGACGCAGCGCCTCCACCTAAACCAATCAGCATTGTAGGCCCGCCTAAGACAACAATGGGTGTCCCATCTGCTATTTGATTTTTTCTAATGTGCTGTTCTCGAATTGTCCCTAGCCCACCAGCAAGCATAATGGGTTTATGGTATCCATGTATCAAACGGTTATCTGATCCATTAGCCTGGTGCTCAAAGGTTCTAAAATAGCCAACAATAGCAGCCCGCCCAAATTCATTATTAAACGCAGCCGCACCAAGTGGTCCATCAAGCATAATCTGTAACGGACTAGCAATCCGACTCGGTTTCGCTTCCTCGTGCTCCCAAGGCTGAGGAAATTGTGGAATACGAAGATGAGACACGGCGTATCCGATTAAACCCGCTTTGGGTTTTCCACCTCTTCCGGCCGCACCTTCATCCCGAATCTCTCCTCCAGAACCGGTGGATGCCCCAGGGAAAGGTGATATCGCGGTAGGATGATTATGAGTCTCCACTTTGATGGTGAAGTGGATGGGTTCGTCTGTAAACCCATAGACATGATCCTCACTATGAGGAGCGAATCGACTAGAGTCTGAACCTGTTAGTACCGCAGCATTGTCATTGTAAGCGGTTAACGTGCCTGCGCCATGGCTCTCGTGGGTTGTACGAACCATGGAAAACAATGAGCTCGATTGCGGCTGACCGTCAATGGTCCAGTCAGCGTTAAAAATTTTGTGACGACAATGTTCAGAATTTACTTGCGCGAACATCATTAGTTCAACGTCTGTGGGATTCCTTCCAAGCTCGGTGAACTGTGAAAGCAGATACTCCTGCTCTTCGTCACTCAAAGCAAACCCAAATTCTCGATTCGCCGCGTTAAGAGCAGATAGGCCACCATCCAAGAGGTCTATGACAAACAAAGAGGCTGGATCGCTGACGTCGAATAGAATCGATGCTGCTTCTATTTCTGCCAATACTGATTCGGTCATTGGATCATGGAGCACCTCCTCCACTAACGACGTATCCCCCTTGTTTTCGGCGGTAAACTCAACGTCCCACTTGATACCACGCTCCACTCGATTGACCTGCGTCAACCCACACCGGTGCACAATATCGGTGGCCTTTGTTGACCATGGTGAAATCGTGCCGAGGCGGGGAACGGTGATAAATGAATGACGGTAGGATTGAGAGCCACAATTCGCTGGAGAAACATCATTATCCCAGGGACTGTGAATATCCAGCTCATCACCCTCCAACAGCTGCCTGAGTATTTCTCGCTGACCCAACCGAAGGGGTTGGTCCGAATCAACAAAGTAGAGGAAATGTGCCTTGAACGATGCACACACCGAAACGACAGCCCGAAGAGATTGCAACAACTTTTTCTGACGGAAATCAGAAAGCACATCACAACCAGTTATTACCAGCATGATTTCGTATTCTAAGAATAATAAAAGGGGTGTTTATCAGTCGACAAAAAAATCAAAGAATGACTACAATCACCGAACAAAAACTCCAGAATGAGCGTCTCAGGTGACATCATTCCGATAGATCAGAATGATGTCGTTAGATACAACGCAGGCGATTCAAGAAACTTGGGCAGCGACCATCGCGTCTCGCACAGCCTGATGATACTCACTTGAAAACTCAGTTAACGGCAAACGAATTCCTTTACTCATAAAACCAAGCTCCGAAACAGCCCATTTAGCAGGAATCGGATTTGACTCGATGAACAAACTGGTATGTAAACCATCCAGCTGCGCATTTAGGGTTTCTGCTTTATCCATGTCTCCCGAAAGTGCGGCTTGGCACATTTCATGCATTTTCGCAGGTGCCACATTTGCGGTAACCGAGATACACCCATGTCCACCGGCCTTAATAAAATCCAGCGTAGTGGCGTCATCACCCGAATACAGCATAAACCCCGGCGCACATCTATCAGCAAAATCTGCCACCCTAGATATGTCTGCAGAGGCGTCTTTAATCCCGGTAATGTTGGCGATTTTCGACAGTTCAACCACGGTGTCATTCTCCATGTCCAAAGACGTTCTTCCTGGCACATTGTAGAGAATCTGAGGGATATCTACCTTTTCCGCCAGTAGCTTGAAATGTTCGTATAACCCACGCTGAGTAGGTTTATTATAGTAAGGCACAACCAACAAACAAGCCTCTACCCCAAGAGGCGCCGCTCTTGACGTAAGCTCTAATGCTTCCATGGTAGAGTTAGCACCGGTTCCCGCAATAATCGGAATTCGTCCATTAGCCATTTCGACGGTTTTCGCAATGACTTCGATTTGTTCGTCAATGTCCATGGTTGCCGATTCGCCTGATGTTCCCACCGAGACGATACCGTCGGTCTTGTTATCCACATGAAAACTTACTAGCTTATCCAAGCCATCATAGTCTACTCGTCCATCTTCAAACATCGGCGTTACAATTGCAACAATACTGCCTTTCAGCATTACTAAAAACCCTGGTTATCGTGTTTATTTGAGGAAAGAGATACTACTGCTAACGCATTGATTACACAAGGGGTAGTGTACCCTGAGGTCTGTAATTTATTTCTTTAGCGATGTTCGTTTGGCTTAGGCGAAGTGAGCGTAGCGAACGAAGCCAAAGCCGGTTTTTCTGGATTAGGTGTTGAATGTTGAGCCATCAAG
>WLWI01003250.1_pt1 | contig 13934 bp, 8 predicted proteins | sample 6701501 | NCBI WGS metagenome assembly WLWI01 (sample SAMN12718690, study PRJNA515312) | sponge metagenome | isolation source: marine sponge | host: Mycale hentscheli | place: New Zealand: South Island, Marlborough, Capsize Point | collected 2014-11-01
GTGGGATGGGTGGGGGCCAGTTATGGGTAGTACTCTTGCCCTTGAATTAGTTAGGCTGCCACCAGGTCAATTCCTGCTTAGATCTGTCCAGCTATATCGACTCCTAAATCTGGCACTTGAGTTATCCGTCCTCAATAGTTTCAGTTTAGAGTAACAACAGTGTAAGTACAGAGATGATGGAGGTGATCTATTACTGAAGGAAAAGACCAGGTTCACTGGGCATATTGGGATTATATATGTCCCACCACCCACTGGTGAAACATAAAAAGAATGACCAATGAGAACAGTCTATATATGAAGGCCACATGGTCAAAAAGAAAGTTCTATAAAAATGTTGTATATGTGTGTATATGTAGCTAAGGAGGTGACTGTTATATGAAATGTTGTTTGTGACTTCTCTGTTCAATCATATAGAACAAGCATCTCATGTGGGTGAGATCCCACAATGTCATTGTTTTAATAAGTTTTTAAAAACATTTAAATGTTTTAAAAACTTTGCTTTAATAATTGAATGCAAAGTAACTTTAACAACAGACATTGCTAGCTATTTTCATGTAATCTGGTTTGCTACTTTCCACTTTTCTTTAAGTCACACATGTAGGGTGATTTTCTTAAACACTGTAATGTGGTTATTGTGAAATAAGAATTTTAATTTGAAATGTAGATCCAAAGACAAGATTTGGGCATTAAAGAGGTCATTGTGATTAAATCTTCATCTTGCAACGTAGGTGCTGTAAACTGCACAGTAACTGAAATGGCTACAATCATGCTGAAATCCATCAATGCCTGAGGTGATTACTACCAAAGATTGACAAGCTAATAAGTAATGTTATCCTCCTTCTAATTAATTGTTTTGAACAATATTGACTCTCTAATTGAGAGAGCACACCATGCCTGAAATTAACCCTCCATTATCTTGAGTTTTACTCTGAGTCAGGTTAATGAAAAACACTGAAAATGTTATTTTACAATTTTGATAAACAAATTCCACAGTTATGATAAACATGAGATCATTGATTAGATTTAAACTGGTACTGCATCCTGCATGCATTCTTAGATTCTTATCATGGAGCAAAACACAAGAGCATAAAAAATCCCTGAATTTTCTGGCTCACCACAATAGGATATGATGGTGACTGCAGAAGAAATGAAGCATCGGAAGTAGAAGCCTTTAAATGATAAAAGTTCAGGTAGCAACGAAGACATTATTTCTTTATGTGTGTTAGTTATTGAATTGCTTTTGCTATCTCTGGTTTATACAAAGATATTACGTATCACTATCAGAGAAACTCAAACAACAATTTCAGTTGATCTAAAGTTTGTGAGTTGGAGTGCACACAGGAACTAATAGTGATATTTACTATTAATTGTTGTCATAACAAGCATATTCCCAATTGCAGAGTGACATGATATGTCGCAGAGTGGTGAAACACAATTGGTTGACCAGTGGGTGTAACTCTGACAGGGAACATTTTCTAAATAATTTTATGTCAGTCTGACTGAATTCTTCACTTGATTTACAAAAAAGACACAACTATCAGTGACTAGCTACCATGATTTAATACTGATTATATATATCAATTTAATAAAGTTCATGGAGGCCAGACCTTTGCCCAATAGTAAATTTTGTTCAGCTGCACAATTTCTTAGCTGATAACACTGACCACAACTAATTAACCCTGAAGGCATTTCAAAATTTCAAGTAACCATGTGATGTTAGTAAATTCAGATGAAGTGGGTGGGGTGTGAAGGTGAAAAGCAAAATGGACAATCTGAACCATTACAGTCAATCATAATATATATATTCCCTCTTCTAGTATTTGTATTTTGTCGTGTCTATACTTGGTGTAGGCTAAGATTTCACAAATTCTGATGATTGCTAAGCAGAAATTATCTTCAGAAAAGTATTACTTTGTCCATTAAACTTTTTTACTTCTGTATAACTAGAAAGGCAAAAAATAAAATAGATAGGAAGAGAAAAAGTCACATTTTTATCAAGACCTAGTCTATGGTTGGTCATATTAGATATTAGATCTCAGGTATTTCAAGACAAATCTCTGAGCTGAAAAGGTTGTGAAGTTGATTAGTCACGCAGACACATTACAAGCTATTAATTCTGCAAGACATTGACTGTTAAGCAAGTGTGCTCATTGAAGTATTGTTCCAGTACTTCTTATAACATCAGTATGTGTGGATGCATACTCACAGGTATACCTAACTAAGTGATTAAACCAAAGTATGTAGCCAAGTATTACCAACTTACTCCCTAGGTTTACTGGCTATACTTCCACAGCTTAGAAGTGACTACAAAGTATTTCCACAAAGCTAACTCACTCTTGCTTTAACAAATTCACAAATCCAACAAAAATGGATGAGGCCTTGTTTTTTTATAACCTCCCAGCACATGGTGGTGATACATTAAAAGAATAAAACTAAAAATAGACTGCTGCATAGCAGGATATGTGCAACCTTTACAATACAACGTCCACAGCAATTAACACATAATTCACAACAATGTCTATTCAGTATATGTAGTGGTCAAATCTTAGCTTGTCTAAGTGGGAATTCAACATTGGATTTATGCAAGGTCATTTGTAAGAAATCAATTCCCTCTGGGTGACACCTATAGTTTGAAAATATGGAGTTAAGGTCATTAAGTTTGTATACCCTTAATAAAAAATTGAGATATATAATAATGATTAGCCTAAAAGAAAGTCCTAACTCAAATGCAGCAATCTGAACCACATTATGTTCTGCAAAGATGTATCCACAAATAAATATCCAAAAACTGATAAAAAATCAAATAATACAGTGGCTGTGGTTTTGTATACAAGTCTGACCTGTCCCGAATAAACATTAATGAAAGAGGGCCTACAACATAAAATTAGGAAAATGTTATGTAAAAAATATAAAATTTATAAAGACAAGAACGCAATTTTAAATATTATTTCGCCAAAACAAGATAAAGGTAATCAAGGTAAAGGGTTGTCTATTTTAGACTACCCTGATCAAGTCTAGGTGAGCAGCTACAATAGAGATTGGGAGCTGGTTTGTCTGTATCTCTGTGTTCAGATAGTGATATTATTTTTGCCACCATTGATATGCTTAATATTATTAACCACTGTAATCTTGACATTCCTCTATTAAGGTTTAGCTCAAATCTGCAGCCCTCACAATGGGAAACCTAAATAGTACAGAATTTAAGACTATGAAACAAATGTTGATTAGCCAATGTATGGCAGTGTGAAGTGGGGGGGGGGGGGGGAGGGGGGGGGGTAAAAGAGCTGGCTGATTGGTTCTATAAAAGTGTAAATTACTTGTTCATCTTTACAGGTGTTTATAAAGGTAATTATAAAGTACTAGGTGCTACCAGTATCTTTATAGGCAGCATTCTTTTATTCTTTTGCAATGCTAATAAGCACTCATGCTCACCTTAATTTGGCGCATTTTTTTTTGTACATCCACTATAAGAGCTACATCATGCGATAAAGTTAGCCTTTATGGTGGCTTCATAACACCACATTCTTGTAGAGTTTGTGGTTGTGGTATTTTCTTGTTCAAATTAGTTTTAAATATTTTGATACTACATTATGTGGATAAAAAATGTTCTAACGGCTTCCTTATATTATCAATTTTTCTAATTCCATCCCTGCCTCCCCCCCCCCCCCTCCAACCCAGTTTAGCTATGCGTTTTCAATTGGATCTTGCTCCATTTTGTTATTATTATTTTTTAAGTTTAAATAAAATAGCTCTAAATTGATCTTTCATTCAGAGATGGAGTAAATGAAAATTGGGATGTATGGTAAAGGAAACAGATATTACTGATTATTGAAACAAACTAAATAATAATGAAAACCTTGATGGAGTATCAATTGAACAGGTTTCTTTAGACAAGTTTAATCATGAAGTATCTATATCATTAAGTTGACAATGGAATAAACACCACTATAAAGGTTCAAGTTCAATATTATTATAGCCAAGTTTGACTTATTAAATGAAAACGTAAAACTTTAATCATTTAGCATTTATTTGACTTAATGGATAATTTGTAGGTCAAAACAAGTAACAAATGACAAGAATGTTAATGTACTGATAATAAAGTTAATGCAACGTTAGTTTCATGAAAGGAAAATGACTTCACTATAGCTACAATGTTCTTTTTTAGCCATAATTTAAATTTGGTGACTTCCATGTTAGATTATAATTTTGGTTAATTGGACAGCATTACACATAATGGTGAACAGAATAATCAAGATAATAAGCTCTATCATCACTATCACTTATACTATGGCAGCATACATCTTAATGAGACAAGTATGAAGAAGAGGTGAAATGTGCAGATACAAATGAGTAGTACAATATCATAGAGGTTCATTGCTTATGAAGATCAACTTGAATGAGTAGTACTATGTGTGCATTAATATGAATCTGTAGATTCTGTTGGCAAACGAAGTAAATCTTGAAAGGAGTCAAGTTACATTTGGTAGTAACAAAAAATATTTTAGTACTAGCAGATTCATCCTTCTATTTTGGCATATTATTTTACTTTCTTCATCCGTATGGTGTTAGCAATGAATGACTATTAATTATCACTGTTAAAACATTATTTGTGCTAGTCAACTTAAGTACTCATCAGTCACAGCTCATGATAGAGCTTTTCCTTTAATAAACCTATCTACAACCAGTGGTGGATTTATGCACAACTTTCCTAACTAGCAAAAACATTATAGTAATCACACCGGCCAACACTTATAGCTTCAATGGCTTGCTAATTGTTCGACATATTTTCACAGGTATGGGTAGAATAGCTTGACTAGACAGCTGCTTACAAAATTCAGTTAGGTTTATCATGGCTTGGCCATGCCCTCAGAACAGTAGCTATGAGAAAAGGCTAAAATATATAATTTGAATTGATGACCAATTAAATATACTAGAGCAACCAAAGACACTGTGGAAATTAAACTTACCATAAGCTGGTGCCCAGAAAAAAGAATTGTGCAAAAATAATAATAATAATAATAATAATAAACAGTATTCAGGAAGCTTCCATAAGCTGCATCATGAATTTAATTTAACTTGGCAACTGAATTTTATCATACAATTATTTCATTAGAAGAAAAGATTTGATTATAAGAAATGATGTACAATGGCTTGTGCATCATTGTCTCAATGTCAAATGTTCCCCAAATGTCACAAACCATTCATAAACAGTTTACAAACTAAAACCATGTTCAATAGAAATGTCTTTCTGTTTTGAGTTTTTATGTCCAGTGCAGTTCATGACAAGGTGGGTCAGGATTATTCCAGGCATATGCATAATCATTGGTGATAAAATCACAGCATAAACTCAAGTACACTCTATTTGGTTCAGTTTGCCTGCTGTCAAACTATTTGGAGTTGTGAATAATTGCTCAAATTAAAATCAACCATAATACCAGAACATTGCTATTATGAACTCAGAACTATAAATATCAATAGAATTTATGAGCTAAGTTAAACTGAAATCTCAATAGCTGTATTCAGATTATCAGCAATCAGAAATTAAAATGTACAGCTTATTATTCATTCTTTGTCCTTTCCCAAAAGTTTTATTAGTAAGATAATTATGATTTGTCCAATATCTATACTATTGATTCATGGGCAATTGCAATACATACACGATGAAGTCATGTTGATATTCCAAAATGACTGAAAATCTAAGTATGATATATGGTACACATGCGGTTAGGGTAAAAAGTATACCATTAAGAGTTACCACATTCAATGAAGAATGAGTTCAGACAACCACATCTGTATTAGGAAATTATTGTAGCCTTAAAGCCATTTAGAAGTCTTATGTCTTAATTTATCTTTGTCATCAAGTGTTCCACCAGTATTTGTATGGGCACAAGTTCATCCTGTGCACTGACCACAAGCCCCTAACTACCATTTTTGGACCGAAAAAGGGAATACCAACTCTTGCTGCTGCCAGACTTCAATGCTGGGCTTTGATACTGTCTGCATATCAATATGACATCTTGATTAGAAGGGCACAAGAGAACACAAATGCTGAAGGGCTATCAAGATTGCCTGTCAGAGACACTAAATCAGAGGAATCAGTTTGCCTGCAGGGAATGACAGTAGGTCAGATGCAGTCCTTGCCAGTGACAGTATCCCAGCTGCAGAATGCTACCTGACATGATCCTGTACTGAGTCAAGTGCTTCAGTATACCCGAAGTGGCTGGCCTGACCATATTCCTGGGGAATAGACACACGAAACTGACAGTGGAAGGAGACTGTCTCATGTGGGGAACATGTGTAGTGATACCTAGTAAGCTATGAACTTGAGCGATGGAAGAATTACACCACACTCATTGGAATAGTGAAAATGAAAGTTATGGCCAGAAGTTATCTGTGGTATCCAAACATTGACCGAGAAATTAAACAGATGACAAGATCCTGGCTAAGCTGTCAAGCTGCAAGAAATGTACCAGCAGTTGCGCCACTCTACCCCTGGGTATGGCCTTCCAAGCCCTGGCAAAGGATCAATATTGACTTTGCTGGCCCTTTCCATGGTTGAATGTTCTTAATTGTGGTAGATGCCCATTCTTGGTGGCCAGAAGGTGTGGAAATGAGATACTATTCAGGAACTGAGGAGACTGTTTGCAACATATGGACTCCCAACGCAACTCGTCTCTGACAATGGGCCACAGTTCAGGTCTGAGGAATTTTATAGTTTCCTAAAGAGCAATGGAGTGAAACACGTATGTTCAGCGCCATTCACCCATCATCTAATGGTGCAGCAGAATGTTTCGTATGGGTTTTTAAGAGGGCCATGAAGATTAATGAAAGGTCAAACGCTTCATTTAACCATCGATTGAATAGTTTTCTTTTATCATATCAAAGTATTCCACATTCAACCACCAACGTTGCACCATGCTCTTTGTTCTTAGGCAGACAAGTGAGAACAAGACTTGATTTTCTGCCTCCCAATGTGGTAGAGAGAGTGATGGAGAAGCAGACAGATCAGAAGGTTCGACATGACACCCATGCAAAGCATCATGAGCTATTCCTGGGTCAGAGTGTTATGGTTCACAGCATTCAAGCTGGAGGGACATGGGTACCTGGGACAGTTGTCAAGCGCACTGGACCCCTGTCATATATGTAGTACAAGTAGCTGGAAAACTTTGGAAGCACCATATTGATCATATTCGAGAACCTAAGACTGGCAATGACCTGCTTGATGAAGGAGCTGCTGCTGTTCCTACAGGTGGTTCTACTTCGTCTACATCACCTACTGAGCCACCACCCTCAAACTCTGCTCTTCGGTACCCATTATGAGATCAAGACAAGCATTGCCGTTTTTAAGGAGGGAGCATCTTGTTATTGAGGGAGGAGTGTGGCATGTTTGAACTTTGAACTCACAATTCATTGAACACGTAATCATTATGTTAGCCGGCTCATTCATTGATCCATTGTTTGTGTGTCCTTGGCGCATGCCACCTTTATCGTTTTCCAATTGTGTATCACCTTTCAGTCAACAATAGTATTTTTTAGAAATGTATTCCTAATCTCCTACCGTGTGTGCTGGCAGCTATCGCTAGTTCAAGAACCCCTTACGCGACATTTTTAGTTATGATTCTACTTCTAGTTTCAATAATATATTATGGTTATGCAATTAAACAAAATACTGAGACTGAAGCAAGTAGTAATGAATCAGCTGCTGCACTAACATCAGAGGAAACAATAACCTGTTCCAAAAATAGAGGAATGCCTTGAGGTCATCTGCATATCATCAAGTTTCAAATTTTCAAATTCTAGCATTCACATTACCTGTTAAGCAGTGATTGCAATTGAGTGTTTATGAGCAATCTATCTCCAGTATTCAAACGATGTGAATTAAATTGATCAAAAGCGTAAGTTTTCAATAGCTGTATTCAGATTATCAGCAATCAGAAATTAACATGCTCAGCTGATAAGCATAATATTGATAACTATAGCTAGTAACTGTAGATGTCAGTGGATGCTTTAGTAAAAGAAATACTCATTGAGCTACTATACATCAAAGGTTGCTGGACTACTTGTCTTACTAAAAGCTATCGATTCATTTTAGTGCAATAGTTTCCGGTTCTGTGCACAATACAATATGCTCCACTCTGCAACTATCACTTCCTGAACTATGCTTTACTCATCCAATTATCACAGCTAATATTTATGTGCCATTAATATTAACCTTTTGCCTTCACATTGTGATATATAATTACCTACTTGCAGTGGGAATTGCTTGGTGCAATTCCTACTTACCAAATGTAATTGGACTGCCACCAGGCTCTTAGGAGTAGCTTCTATGCATGTTAACCTCTAAGATTATTTTAAAACGAATCTTTAAGACACACACAGATCACAATGGGGTCTTAGATAACTAAGTGAACTGACATGACACATATCTCATTCTCTCTAGATGTTACTTATTTCTCCTATGGGTAATTGTGCTCAGTGAAACAGTTGAGCTGGTATCATTAAGCTGAGTCCAGTCCCAGTAAATAATTGCTGGTGCGATTATCTGGAGAGGAGACTTCTATATACTTTATGTTTAGATAAGAGCTTCAGTACATCATTAGCTTTAATTGCTATCACTTTGTACCAATATTATTTGCTTCTATTAGTGAATTTCTGTTTCATTAGCTTCAATGGTTAAAAATGGAATAGCTAGGATTTGCTCTGGCAGAAGATTTATCACAATAATGGACTCATATTAGTAGGACTAAGTGGTTATCACCCACCTACAGTATTTACTCATCTCAAATACCAAATATTGTAATCACTTTTCTTTCAGCAGTGATTTTAACTCTACACATTAATTACAAAATTCACTTATTATGTGATTTTTACTTGTTATTCTTCTCTGATATAATTTTTTCATTGTTTTCTTCTTGTTACTGAGGACATTTTTCACATCATCAGTATTATTATTAACTATTAATTGTTCTGTTTAAAAATAATTGTTGCTATGATAAACAATTGTGTGTATCAAATAGTAAGTCTGATTAATTTTCAGATAATGTTTATTTCTAGACAAAGCTTGAAGACAGACACAATATAATCTAGCTAGAACACATGAAAAGGTTACAGATACATTATGGAACCATGACAGTAAAATTAATATGGCAAACAACAATTCAAGCTTCACATTTACTTGAGCTTCATTTTAATTCTTTGCCAATTTGTAAATTTTGTACACTTTTGAGAATGTACACCATTGTGATAAGTAGAAAGAGAAGTATAAAGTCAATCACCCCAAATATTGAAAGTAATGTAATTGTGTTCAATGAAGTAATAGACGTGGCTATAGACGGAATTGCAACTGTGTATAAATATCTCGTGATAGGCTGTGAGAAATCTAGTAGAAGAAAAAAAGAGATTATAACAAAGTTTTAAAATGACATTATTAGTGTACGCATCATTAAGGACATAAGGAACAAGTGAGGCTAGTCATGCCAGTCAGACATGGCCTGGCTAATTAATGATTTGATTAGCTTCTTTTTTTTTTTGCTCACCAGTAACTATGAGTAGTCTATTCCTGATTGACATCCTTTTGAGGTAATTGGAGAGTCTACACTCATATATTCCCTCGTCCTCAAACTGGATGTTAGTGAGGTGGAGTTCATTGTCTGGTGTGATAACTCTCCTACCATCAGAAGTGTTGGACACAACTCTAGGGTAAGAATTATTAAGGTCATAGAATATCCACTGGAGCACATTAAAATTGCTGGCATTGCAGGAAAAGTTAAAGGATCCACCCACATCAGCTGTAGCATTCACATTCGAAGAGAAGATCACCAGGGGCTCAGTGTAATAGGCAGATACAGAGGCATGAACAGAAAGAGATCCCATTTCTATGCGTATAATGAAACAGTGAGTTGGAGCTAAAGCATTGAAACTAGCTTCTTACTTGCATTGCATATATATTTCCCTTCGTCAAAGAGTGAGGAGTTAGTAACTGTTATAGAATAGAAAATCACAATACTTGTGAGCAAGTAGCGCCCACTAGAGATGGAAATAGTTTCATTGGAAGGCATGGTCCAGTACTGGAACATGTAGCCATCAGGCAACAAGCAATTCAGTGTAATGTTATCTCCATATTTGTAATAATATGGATTTGGTGAACTAAAAGCTTGAAAGGTTATGGAACCTAAACAAACACGATGGTTAGCTATAAAAGCATGTAAATATTAACATAATTTATAAATCATATAAATAAAAATATTAGTTCCAGAATATAGCTGATTCAACTTACATAATTAATTCATCTATTTTAGCCACCTCCTATATTAAAGTACCCTAGATGTCATTACAAGACTAACCTGAGATTTCCACATTCAAGAGAATCATAAATATTATAGGTACTGCTATTTTATTTTGCATGCTGTCGTTACCAACTTGTGTCTAGATCTCCAGAACACTAAATCTGTGTGGCACTCAGCAGTCAAAGTATCTGTAGATATGATATACTAGCACTATTGATTACAGTCTTCACCAGAACCTGTTGTAGAAATCCTGTAATAGCTCAAATATAGTCGTTTTGTTATAATAAATATCATTTCAAAAATAAAAGACTTTCTCAGAAGGTGAGAATTGATAGAAAATATATGCATTTATCACAATACTTCATCTTTTCCTTCAACTGTTTGTTTGTCAGTACATATATCCTGTATTCAAATACTGTGGTTTGTGGAATAAATACTACTGACTGCAGTTTTAGTTTCTGTTGAAGGATCAATTTTACAAGTGTGAATGTTGAAACAGTATTTGGCATATGCCTAAGAAGTAGTAGTCAAAGCCAGTTTATTGTTAGGATATTGTGGCCCAAAATGATCAAGTCCAAGAGGCCTTAGCTCAAGGAATAGGAACATTTTGAGATCATTATATTCTAGGCAACTAACTGTTCTATTACCTACCTGACAACAAGTTGCTATGTCTAAACTAGTTGACATAGGGAAACCTGCTACTCCTTCAACAGCTTTTACAAGGAGCTTTGAGTCTGGCAGCTAGCTGAAGTTAAGTGGCAGCTGACAGTAGTCTACCCTCCAAAATACACATATCTAAATAATAATGCTTTGGTTGTAGTAGAATAAGTTCCTTTTCTCAAAACTCAAGACATTAGGAATGGATTAGCAGTTCATGCAAACTATAACAAGCATACCATAAACTAGGGACCTGCAAGGCTATAAGCTCTGAACAACATCTCACAAAGAGGAAAGTATTATAATATATTCACATTGGTGAAAAACCAACACCTGAGTCATATCTGGAGGAAATCCCTTGCTTGAACTACCAATTGTCACCTCATCACCTAATCACTAATAGTCATATGAAGAACAAAGGTGCGAACCCTCTGTGCTACTATATAGCTAGCTATGACAAAATCAATTCTCTGAAAAAATTATGCATTTGGCTATTCCTAATCAGTTATCAATTATTCTGCTCAATCAATGATAACAGAAAATGTAGCTAATTGCTGTCTAAAGAAGTAGCTAAACATGTGGAAGACTTTCACAGGTACATACTACCTAAAACTCCTGAATTCCAGCCTTCATTATCTTTTCAGCATAAAGCAAAAACTACTTGTGGGCAGAAGAAGAAATTATTGTTTGGCTGCAACACAATGTGATGATAGGGGGTGTGGGGCCACCCACAGAACAGGTCCAGGGATAGCAGGGGGAGGAGCTGGGTGTGCCAGTTGTAATTGTGGTCAGCTGCTACATAGTCAGCTACCACACTGGGTTCATAGTTTTAGAATTAATTATTCATAACTAACTTTAGACACATGTGGTATCACCTTTGAGCACGTACTCTTTCTTTTTGTCACACTATGTGGGTGGATGGCTATAAAATCACTGTAGTCACTCCACCCAGTTTCAGTTTGTCTCTGTCTTTCTTTTTATCACACCATACCTATTAGCTTAATATCTAATTAACTTTCATTATAACTTCCTTAAATACTTTCAAGGCTAGTTAGGAAGAGATAGGATAGCTATATGTTGCTGATAGAATAGTGCCAGACTACCCATAGACCAATTCTGGTGACAGTGTACCCAGCTGGAACTTGGGATTTACACAGAGTCTCCAGTTGCTTAGTAATTGTGCAAGGACTTGGTTCAATAATCAGCCTGAAATTTAAAAAAGTAGCACAATACCTGAGTAAGTTCATACCTAAATAAGTAGTTAATTGTTGCCCCCTCCCCCCCCCCCCCCCCCAAGCTTCTTAAAAATGTGAACTTCAGCGTGGGTGCAAGAAATTTATGAGAAAAGACTTCGAAATAATGCCAGAAAAAAATAAAGACGAAGAGCTACGGAGACAGAAGAGGACAGATGTTCACAGTCAGATCTGACGAACTTAGTGGCCAAGTTCATTTTCTATTCTATTAGTGGCCATGGTAAGTTGTCTTGGTTAATGCGCTGTTTGTCCTATCTATACACAATGCGTAACTGATTTGAAAATCCATTTTCCAATAGTCAAGTCACTAAGAGAATACAATACTGTGTTTATCTGCTAGAGCTCTGGTAGAATAGAGCATTTTCAATGGAGCGTACTTTGGAAAGGTGGCTTGAAAAGCAGAATCTATTGGTTTGGCAATCCTTACCCGTCTTGGAAATTTGATTGCTTACCCATAGAAAATCAATTGCCCAATAGTCAAGTCACTGTGTCTTGTGCTGGTATATCCAGTGATCTAGTGTATATAAGTGTGTACAAGTGTTGTGTGTTGCTATAGAATAGCACAATAAACTGAACAAGAACATTCAACTAACAAAGAAATATTATTACCGCTATCATTCAAATTTGAATTTCAGTCAGACCAGCTCACTGGCCATTTGTGCTGTAGCACATCACTAGTTTATATTACAATAGCATTCTAGTAATATTTCATTCTAACCGTTTCACCTATACCAATACATGTACTTTCTCATGTATATCACTCCTTGTGCATCTCCTTCAGCTATATTGGTATTTTATTTGCTAATTTGTTATTCCTGTTACCAGGGTAGTCAAGTTGCGATACAGTCTCGAAGCAAGACAGTATCAATGCTGGGTCCAAGTGAAACTATATAGCAGCAGAGATTTAATTACGACCTCTTGCTCACGTGATAGTTAAAAAATAGGTGGGAAACAGTCAAGTCAGAAGATCTCGCCCTTTACTTAGAACTTCGTTGAATCAGACACTCGCTAGTGGCCAAGGAAGCCTTCCACTAAGCCTTCCACTTGCTAGGCAGTCCCAAACACGTGCTGAGGGTTAAAAATAGCTTAAAAGCCTAAATATAGCTATGTTTGGGTCTATCCAGACACACTTGAGGTTATCAGCAGGTATCTAGATAGTAACCTCTTAGCTGTTGATGTAGTTGAGGACATACATAAGTCCATAGCTGTACTTCTTCCATCACTATTCATACTAAAATTAGTGAAACCAAGAGTGTGTAATAGTACATTTTTCCAATGTAAACTAGCCATAGTAAGTGTGATAGGCATTGGTCAAAGGTTTAGAGTGTAAGCATTGAGAACTTCAAAGTTACTTTATTGAACATGAAAATGCCCCAACCCATTCTCAAACTGAGCAATTTTCATTTTTCAAAACATTTTAACTGAGATCAAGTATTTGTAAAGTGCTTTCTAAGTGTCACTGTTATTATTGAGGGAATTGGTTTATATCTAAAACTATTTAAAAAAAGGTTTTCTTTTCTTTGATTAGTGCAATGAATAAAAATGTGTTATATTTGACACCATGACTGTAATCAATGCCCTCTTAGAAAGGAGGAACTGGTATTGTCTATACAGTTCCAACAACATCATATTTTTGAAGAAATAGATTTTCCTTAGCTTTTATAACAGACAAGTTTCAGTTTACTTTATGGACCTAGTATTATAATAATCTTATCACATACTAATTAGCAACACCAGT
>WLWI01003251.1_pt1 | contig 13934 bp, 9 predicted proteins | sample 6701501 | NCBI WGS metagenome assembly WLWI01 (sample SAMN12718690, study PRJNA515312) | sponge metagenome | isolation source: marine sponge | host: Mycale hentscheli | place: New Zealand: South Island, Marlborough, Capsize Point | collected 2014-11-01
GTCAGAACATGCGCAGCAATCAATTCTCACAGGAACCCAGATTCGCTGGCGAAACTGAACGTTCGCGTTGGGTTGCCGGGGCCTACTATCTGAATATCGATAGCGAAATTTTTGGGAAAGTTGATTTCAGTAATTCTTTTGGACCTGTCAGAGAGGGCGAATCCTATCTAGAGACCACCACCTATGCTTTCTTCGGTCAGGGTGAATATGATTTTAACGAGAACCTGACATTGATCGCGGGTCTGCGTTGGACAGAGGATCGCAAACGTTTCGCAGCAGAGAATCGACTTTGTGCACCGGCTTTTTTCATTCCTTGCCCGGGTAATACTTTTTTCTCCAGCCTGATATTGGGAGGGCTTATTGGCGGTGATGGTGTGCCCAGTACGAAACTATCCGATGGAGACTGGTCGGGTAATATTGAGCTCAACTGGCGGCCAAATGATGACATGCTGATATATGGAAAAGTGTCCAGAGGTTACAAAGCCGGTGGTTTTAATACAGCGCTACCCGGCCTCTATGCGGTGAACGAACTTACCTACGGTAGCGAAACCCCAATCACTTATGAGGGCGGAATAAAGTCATCACTGTTTGATGGATCGACACGCCTGAATGCCAGTGTTTTCTACACCGACTATCAGGACTTCCAGACTTTTACCCAGGATGGTTTGAGTCTGCTCGTATTTAATATCGATGCCGAAGTCGTCGGTGCTGAGATTGAGATTGTTACTAATCTCTGAGATGGCTGGGAATTTCTCTTTGGTGTCTCAATACTGGATGCAGAACAAAAGGATCTTGCAGGTTTTGATGGGATCAGAAATCGTCCAATGCCAAACGCGGCTGACTTAAGCCTAAACGGTGTCGGTCGTTATGAGTGGCCAATGTTCGATGGCAACATGGCTGTGCAGATTGACTTCAATTATGTGGATGAACGTTCTCTGAATGCGATTGATTACCAGTCGCTTGTTGTTGATAGTCAAATAGTTGCCAACGCCAAGATTGGTTATACAACCAATGACGGACACTGGCATGCTGAGCTGTGGGTGCGCAACATAACCGACGAACTTTATTATCACTCTATATTTGACACAAGCACCGTACATGGCGCTTCGGAAGACATCCTGGCGGCACCGCGCTGGTTCGGTGGCACTGTCCGTTACACCTGGTAAGTTTACAAAAAAGGGCTTAGTAAAATGGCACATCCATTCAAGGCAATGAACAAAGATGAGGTAGCGGGCTTTCTCGCTGGGCCTCATAACGCGATAATCGCAGTAAATCGTGAAGATAACGCAGCCCTAATCAGTCCTGTTTGGTTTCTCTATGAAGAAGAGTGTTTGTATTTCAGCGTAACGAACGACAGTGCCAAGCATCGTTATTTGAAACGCGATTCGAATGTATCTGTGTGCATTGATGGCGGACACCCTGACGAACGCGCGGTGACGATTTATGGCACCGCGGAACTGTTGAAAAATGAAAGCGACTGGCCCGATGATATTCTCTGGCGCACTGCCTGCCGTTATACAGAGCCAAACGAATTTGTGCGCGAATATTTGGAATCGATTAAATCCGAGAGTATTTTGGTCAAGATCAATTGTAATAACAGCAAGTTAGTTGGTCGGGATTACAACCGACCGGACTAAATCGAGGTAGACATAAGCCTAAAGCTGTTCAAGGCAATACCTAATCGTTACTGGTATTTTCCCGGTTATCAGGGAAATTGAATGTGAGACAAGTTAGCTACAGACTACAAGCACTGCAGAAATAATAAAATCGACATTGTTCCGGTTTTTTAATTTCTGCGTTGAGAAGAGGCTTCAATGAAGTTGTTTATCAAGTCAGCCGCTTTATCGTATTGTTTATCTTGTACGAGAATTAGTGCATCTGCTTGAGTTTTTTCCTGCTCGACTACATAGTTAAAAAAATCTTTATCTTCGGGTCTCCCTAGTTCTGGTAGCACGGCTAATTTATCAACGTACTTGATCGTTGCCTCAGTCATAGTCGACATCATTTTGTCAGGAAAGAGCTTCATGCCAATATTAATACTCCAGCTTTTTAGATTCACGAGAGTAGTATTGACTGTGAGATTATACTTTTCAGCCATGACTTCGTATTTTGGCTGGCTCAATCTTTCCATGTTTGCATATGCCTGCCAGAAGCCTTCTTGTTCAGTGCCCTTTGAATCTTCTGCGAGTTTTAGAATACTTTTAAATGCGAATGCCCGATTATTAATTTCGTATTGAAAGACCTTTTTAAACATTTCTTCTGTAGCTTCTGTTTTTGATTCTAGCGGGCTTATGAGCATAGCAAGAAAAAGAAAAGTACATAGATGTGAGATAGAAAACATTTTTGGTATTATTCTATGTCATTACAATATCATGCATTCTTCAAATATGCCCAATACATGCTTTATGATCCTTCTTTAGCTGCAGGTTTATAACTGCGCAAAATCATCACTGCTGCAAAAATGCCAAGTGGTAAATACAGGATGGCATTACCGAGGCTGAACAAGGCTTCTGCTGTATGCCAGTTCATTGTGCCATCTGCGAGTAATTCTCCTGTGCCACGTTGGTAAGGAATGACATAAAAGTGTCTCACCAGAAAAGGCATAATGCAGCCGAATAGAATAAGACAGAGAGGGGCGATTAAAGTGATCTTTGTTTTGCGAATATCCATATCCACTTCCGGGGTTTGGTGGAGACGTGCAAGGTAATCGGCTTCCTCTTTTGTAACCGTGGTTCTTTTTTGAATGATCATGATCGTGACGAGGCTTACGACTGTGCCAATAATGGCCGGATTGAGATAGCTTGGCCATGTGATGAAGCCCATGTATTCGGCAGCTGCTGGCACTACATTAAAAACAAAACCTGTAACCATCCCCCAAAAGGCGGCATCGGCGGTGATGCGTTTACTCCAGACACTCATCAAACCGACAGGGCCCCAGGAGGATGCATAAACAGTACCGACGAATAGCATCAGCCAGAAAATATTAGGTGGGAAATATAAACTTGCGACGAGTACGATCACAGCTAGCATCATCATGAGAAGGCGTACGGAACGAAGCTCGAGTTCCTTTTCTCGGAGGACAATGTCATTACTGGAGCTGAAGCCAACAAGCGATAGGAAGGTGGAAGCCGATGAGAGTGCCGCAGCCATAATGCCTGCCAATACCAGTGCCCCCAATAATTCCGGCACGATACTCCTGGCAGCCCAAACGAGTACAGTTTCAGAAGGCGTAATATTCGGATTGACGAGGTTAACAATACCACCAAGTCCATAAATGGTGATTTGCAAAAATATCACAATAATGCAGGCATAGAGCGCGGCACGAATAACCACATGTTCGTTTTTCGCCATTAAATGACGACCCGCCTGCCAGGGCCCGACAATGTAAACAGCACTCCAGGCAACATCGATAATGATTGCCCAAATAAAGTAATCCAGGGCCGTTGGCCACTCAGTTCCAGGACCGATAACGCCATGCCAGGAGGCTATCTCTGGCTTGCCTTCAAATTGTGCCATGCTTTCTATCGCTGAGGCGATACCACCGAGGTCGCTTACAATATAATAAGCAAAGATGATAGAAGCGCCGGTAAATAATAAAAACATTATTGTGTCGGTAAGGATCACACCTTGAGAGCCTGAATACATTGTGAAGAAGGTATAGCTAAGCCAAACAACGATGAGACTTTGGGTGTATGACAAATCAGAGAGATCAGCAAGTAGGAGAGCCGCCCCCTGGGTGACAATCAGTAAATAGATGCTAAGGGAGAGGATTATGATGATGCCCGCGGCTTGTTGGACACGAAAGCTATTGAAGCGCTGACCAAAAAATTCAGCTACCGTAGATGCTTCACTGCGTCTCAAGTAGCGACCGAAAAGAAGCGCGCCGACGACATAACCTGAAGCGGCGATACTGGGAAATAACATATAGGCGCCCATTTGACCATCATAGGTAAATCCTGCTTCACCCATAAAAACAACTGAGCTCATTACACTGGCGACGAGGGTACCAACGATAAGGATTGTCGGAGCGCGCCGGCCGGCAACGAAATAGTCATCCAGTTTCTTGACCTTTCGACCAGCGTAATTTCCTACTGCGATGAATATAATCAGGCTGATACAAATAGTGATGGTAAAAATGTCCATTCATCGATTCCTAATGAAAGATAAGTCGGATTACTCTTTTTTATAGTTGAATTAGAGGGTCTTCTTCTCTAAATACCATTATTAATGAAGCAGTATCCGGCATATTATAAAAGTATAAAAGTTTTTGTTTTCCTCCTGATTACGTTTCCCAAATCGTTTAGCTACATTAATGGCAACGACTCTGGTAAGGATTTACTTGGTCAGCATTTATCCATTAGTTATAAATCAGTTCTGCCTTCTATGTCTTTATTGTAGATTAAAGACTATTTCGGCCATTAGCTTTCCTAGAACTTTTTCAACATGGACGGGCACGAGGAATAGGCTAAAATCATAGCGGCAGAAGAAAATAACAAGAAAAAGCCCTGGTTTTGCCGGTTCTGGCCCATCTTTTGCTCTTAATTGAGGAAAGGCCTGAGGAATAATAATAATTTACAGGTTTTTTCTAGTGACTTATCAATCATGAACGTCCATCTATGGTCAGGGGAGCTATTACGGAAATCATGGATAAAAGAGTGGAAACCCAGGTGGAGCCTGAAGATGCGAGGACTGTGGACACCCAATCCGAGTCATCAATCAGGGACCATACCGAATTATCTTCGCAGCGGCTTGCCCTGCTGTTTGAACACTTGCCTGGCGCTATCCTGGCGAATATGGCCTCCCTGTGTCTGATCTCTGTCATTCTCTGGCCCATATCACCGCATTCTTTGCTCGTAGCCTGGACAAGTATTCTGATTTTGATAAGCCTGGGCAGTGGTCTGTCGCTGTACTTCTGGAGGCGACAATCACAAGCTCCATCAACGACATCGCGTCATTGGTTCAAACTCTTTGCTTTGGGTACAGTGGCAATGGGCCTTGGCTGGGGTATTTCCGGATTTATACTGGTCCCCGATAACGCGATACTTTACACATGCATAATCGCGCTTTGGGTTTGTGGTTTGTCTGCAGGCGCGGCCAATAGCCTTGCAATTGATATGCGCATGTACTTTTCCTTTTCTATTCCAGCCATTTTCCCACTGGCAATACTTTTAACGGTCTCTGGTAATCAAACTGAGATGTTCCTTGCCAGTGGTATGCTGCTGTTTTTCGGCTTAATCACATTCACCGCTTTGCAAACACACAAGATGTTGCTGGCAAACTTATCTCTGCAATCTAATAACAGACGATTGATAGAAGAACTTTCTGGCGACAAAGACTGCATAGAAAAGGACAATCAATACCTGAGAGATGATTTACAGAAAAGTGTCACTCAACTAAAAGAAGAATCCAATACTCGCAATGAAACAGCGATAACACTAAATAGATATGAAGATTTCGTTAACAGCTCCAATGATCTCTACGCATTTATTGATCCCGAATACCGCTACCAGGCCGTTAATCAAAAATTTCTGGATACCTTCGATAAGCCAAGGGACTTTTTTATTAACAGAAAAGTAAGCGAAGTGACCGGCGAGAATGCATTTAACGAAACTCTTAAACCGAATATTGATAAGGCCTTGCTTGGTCAAACTGTAGACGTTGAATACTGGATTGATCTGCCAGGGGTCGGTAGACGTTATAAGCATTCTCATTATCAACCGCATTGGGACGACAAAGATGAGCTAAGCGGGATCGTTGCCATTGTTCGCGATATGACTTCACATCAAACAGCAGAAGAGTCATTAACAAGAAGTCATAGCCTTTTCAGACAGGCAGAACAAATTGGCAAACTTGGTTACTGGGAATGGGACGAGGTTGAACATCGCCTGATCTCCTGTTCAGAGCAATATGCCGCCATATACGAAATGACGATGGATGAGATTATAGCCGACGCCAGCACTCTGGAAGATGATCTACGCCACTTCCATCCGGACGATCGACAACGATATCGTGAGACAACAGCAAGATTCCAGATAGAAAAAACCAATGTAGACATCGAATTTCGTATTGTGACTCATTCAGGAAAAATAGTTCATGTGCACGAAAGAGGCGAGCCAGTGCTGGATGAAACGGGCAAACTCATACGAACATTCGGCACACTACAGGATATCACTGAGCGTAAACAGGCTGAAGCAGAGCAAAAAAAATATCAGCAGATAATCGATGCTTCGGCTGATCTCAATTCTTTTATCGACACGCAATATGTCTATCAGGCCGTGAATCAAAGCTACGTAGATTTATTTGGAAAGCCTAAAGAATTTTTTCTTGGGAAATCAGTTAAAGAAATTGCCGGCGAAGCCGCATTTGAAAAAGAAATCCGACCGCTTATCGATCGAGCGATTCAGGGTGAAACCGTATTCAGTGAGTACTGAGTAGATTACCTGAATATGGGTATGCGTTATGCCGATGCTCGCTATCAACCATACCGGGATGAAAACGGCATAGTGTCAGGTGTTGTGATCAATGTGCGAGACATAACTGATCAACAACTGGCAAATGAACAATTAAAAAAGAGTCATACGCTTTATCAACAGGCAGAACGTTTGGGTAGTCTGGGTTACTTTGAATGGGATGAAATTGAAGACCGGTTGATTAGTGGCTCAGAGCGGTTTGCGAATATTTATGGCATAACTGTGGAAGAAGGACTTGAAAGGTTTTCCAGCCATGAGGCGGGGTCACAGGTAATGCACAAGGACGACAGAGAATATTTTCATAAGGCCGTGATGGAGGCCAGGGAACGTAACGAAGGTCTGGATATTGAGTACAGGGTAATTCATCGTTCGGGTGATATTCGTCATGTACATCACCTTAGCAGAGGAATTTTTGATGAAGACGGAAAATTGTTACGGTCCATTGGAACAATGCAGGATATTACTGAGCGAAAGCTGGCGGAAGAACAAATAGAGAAAAGCCGATCGTTATTTGCCCAGGCAGAAGAGATGGGCAAACTGGGTCACTGGGAGTGGGATGAAATCGAACATCGATTGATTTCATGCTCGAATGAATATGCACGTATTTTTGGTATGTCTGTAGAAGAAGTCTTAGAAGAAATAGGTACTTCAGAAGATGACCTTCGTTTTATCCACCCAGACGACCAACAGCGATACGTTAAGGCTGACGATGGTTCCTGGGAGGAAGGTGAAATATTCGACATTGAATATCGCCTGATTACCCGGACTGGTGAGGTAGTTTATGTGCACGAGAAAGGTGAACCAGTATTTGATGAATCTGGCAGAGTCATTAGAACTTTTGGGACACTTCAGGACATCACTGAGCGTAAGCTTATCGAAGAAGAAATATTTAAACGCCAGGTTTTTTCTAGTCAGGCGGAACAACTGGGTAGACTGGGACACTGGGAGTGGGACTATGTGGGTCATCGATTGTCTAACTGCTCAGAGGTGTACGCACAAATACATGAGATGAGTGTGGATGAAGCAATCGCCTTTTTTTCCAGTGGTATATCGGAGTTTGAAATTGTACACCCAGATGATCGAGATGCTTATCGTCATCACATTGAAGAGACGGAAGAGAAGCGGCAGGGAACCGAGATTGAATACAGGATAATTACGCAATCAGGCAATGTCCGACACCTGCATCAACGCAGTGAACTAAATCTGGATAGTGATGGCGAGATTATAAGTTCTTTTGGCACGGTACAGGATATTTCTGAACGTAAACAGGTAGAGAAACGTTTGATAGCTAGCGAAGAAAAGCATCGTTTACTTATGGAAACAATGAATCACGGTGTGGGCGTTGTTGATCTGAGCGCTAGCTTTACTTTTGTTAACGAAAAAACCTGTGAAGTCTTTGGTTATCCTCGAGACGAATTAATAGGCAAGCCTCTTGTGGAACTCCTGGATAAGGAAAATAGACAAATTTTGCAGGACCAACTTGAAAAGAGAGAAAAAGGTGAATACGAACCTTACGATCTTACCTGGATAAAAAAGAATGGTGAAATGGTTGATACCCTCACTGCCCCAGCTCCGATATATGATAAAGATGGGAACTATGCCGGTAGTATGGCAACGGTTACGGACATTACTAGTCGTAAGCAGGCCGAAAAAACCTTAAGGAAAAGTGAAGAACAACTTCGTAATGCTCAGCGCATGGCGCAAGTTGGTAACTGGCAATGGTTGTATTCTGAAGAGGCAATTAGCCTATCGGAAGAAATGTATCGCATCTATGGGCTCTCGAAAGAGAATGATCCTTTTACTCTTGAAGGTTTTCTGGGGATTTTACATCCCGATGATCGAGACCGCTTAGACAATAATGTCGAACAAATGAAGGCCACTGGAGAAAGTGATAACTCGGAGTACCGGGTTATATGGCCAGATGGAAGTGAGCATTACGTCAGCTCTCAACGAGAGATCATACATGATGACGATGGGCATGCTATCGGTCTGTCAGGCACGGTGCAGGAAATTACCGATCGAAAAAAAGCTGAGTTAGATTTAAAGGCAAGCGAGGAACGAGCTAGGTTGTATTTTAATGCTGGTCTGATCGGTATGCAGATCACAGACAGAAATTTCGTTTCGCAGGAAATAAACGATGCTTACTGTGAGATGCTTGGTTATTCGAGGGAGGAATTGCTCGAATTAATCTGGACTGATTATTCTCACCCGGATGACCTGGAAATAGAAATGGAACATGTTGAGCGCATGCTTTCGGGTGAGATCAATCGATATACGATGGAAAAACGTTATTTTCGAAAAGATGGCAGTATTTTGTATTTAAATATCGCAACAGAATGCATAAGGCAGACTAGTGGAGAGATCGATTATTACGTGGCTTTTTTTCAGGACATCACTGCCCGGAAAATAGATGAAGCATCCCTCTTATTTACACAAACTGCGGTGGATCAATCCAGTGATGGCATTTTCTGGTTGAAACCAGATGCAAGTTTTATTTATGCGAACGATGCCGTCTGTCAAATGTACGATTATTCTAACAGGGAGATGCTCACCAGGCATGTATGGGATATTGATTCTGGTTTTCCCGAATCGTCCTGGTCTGCTCATTGGCAGGACGTAAAACGCAAGAAAACCATGACGTTTGAAATACGGCCCCACACAAAAAGTGGAAGGCAATTCGATGCTGAAATAACACTGAATTTTGTTGAGTTTAGAGATGAAGAATACCTCTGTGCCATTATTCGAGACATCACTGAGCGTAAACAGACAGAAATAGCCATCAGGAAAAGCGAGGAACGGGCACGATTGTATTTCAACACGAATTCGCTGGGCATGCTTATTATCAATAGCAACTACGTCATGGAAGAGGTTAATGACTTAATGTGCGAAATGCTGGGTTATAGCAGAGGTGAGTTATTCAAAATAAGTTGGCCAGATTTCACTCACCCTGAAGATATGAAGTTAGAGGAGCCTTTATATTTAAAACTTAGTACTGGAGAAATAGACAAGTACCGACTGGAAAAACGCTATATTCGAAAGAATGGTGAGATCTTGTATGTTCATCTTTCTGTGGAAGCCCTGCGCAATCCTGATGATGAAGCTGACTATTATATTGCCTTTGTTCAGGATGTTACAGAACGGAAAAAAATTGAAGATAACTTGAAACTCAGTGAAAGACGATTTCGAAGTGCCTTCGATAATACGGTCTTTGGCATGGCTTTGATCGATCTCGACGGTAACTATTTCCAGGTTAATCCAGCTTTTTGCAAAATGCTTGGATATGATGAAGAAGAGTTATTGCAAAAATCGATAAAGGACGTCTCTCCACCTGAAGAAGGCGTTGAGGGTATGAGTAGGCTCGAAAAGATACTCAAAGGTAAACTCCCGTCAGCGCAAATGGAAAAACAATTCCTGCACAAGGATGGCCATGTAGTCTGGAGCTTTATTAATTTAACAATTGTAAGAGACGCAGAAGATAAACCCCTCTATTTTGTTGGTCAGGCCAACGATATCACAGGTCGAAAGCAAGTAGAGGCCCAACTGCAGGAGTATCAGCAATCTTTAGAAGAAAAGGTAACACAGCGCACAGTGGATCTTGAGGGCGCAAACAAGGAACTTCAGGCCTTTGCGCATTCTGTATCTCACGATTTAAAGGCACCGCTGCGTTCTATTGAAGGTTTCGCCGATATGCTTCGGGAAGATTATGGTGAGACACTCGAAGGTAATGCACATGACTATTTGTCGGAGATTGGCGCAGGAGCGGTTCGTATGGGTGAAATGGTGGATGATCTATTAGAACATGCAACTCTTGGTCAGGGGTTCGTCAATGTCACAGAGGTTGATCTGGATCGACTTACAAAAAAGATAGAACAGGATTTGTCCAGCGACTTGAAGGAAAGCAAAGGCAGCATAATAATAGAGGGAAAATTAGGCAGTGTGGCCGGACATCAGGTAACGATGGAAGCCTTGCTTCAAAATATATTAAGCAATGCCATCAAATACGTGGGCGAAGGGATATGCCCGGAAGTATTGGTAAGTCGCTCCGAAACCGCTGAAGAGCACATTATTGCGGTGAAGGACTATGGTATTGGGATTGAAAAAGAACATCAGGATCGGATATTCGGGATATTTGAACGCTTGCACACAGGTCAAACATATCAGGGAACGGGCATAGGACTGGCCATAGCTGAAAAGGCCGTGCAGTTACACAATGGTCGCTTGTGGCTGGAGTCTGAGTTGGGCACAGGTACGAAGTTCTATTTTAGCGTGGACAAAAATCTGAAGAGCCCAGTGAGTGATATTGCATAATGTAAGGGGATAGGCAAACATAAGAAGCGAGAAGATAGAATGGCAATTACAGACTTACGGGATTTTTTGCAAACACTTGAAGACGAAAACGAATTGCTTCGTATAAAAGATCCGATCGATCGAAAGTTTGAAATATCCGGATATATTAAAAATTGCTCTGATATTGCTGGTCCAGCGTTATTGTTTGAGAATGTAAAAAACTCTTCAGTCCCGGTATTGGGAGCCCTCTATAATAACAGGCGCCTGATGCTTAAGGCATTGCAAACAACTGAAGAAAGTGCAATTCCCGATTACCTCGAAGCCTTGAACAATCTGTCTGAACCGATTCTGGTAGAGTCAGGCCCATGTAAAGAAGTCTTACATGTTGGTGAAAAGGCCTCACTGGATGAACTGCCCTTGCCGATTTTTTCGGAGCTGGACAGCGGTGCTTATATTACCTGTGGAGTTGCCATCAGTAAGGATATTGAAGATGGCACCAAAAATGCCTCTATCTATCGATTCGAACAACAAGCTCCGCGACAACTCGGAGTTTATTCACCTCTACCTCATCATCTCGGTATACATAATCAAAAGGCTGAAGCGGCTGGGCAAGCACTTGAGGTCGCTATCGCCATTGGCGTGTCGCCCGGCGTGCAAATTAGTACGCAGTGGGAAGCGGCTTATGGAGTCGATGAATTAACGCTTGCCGGGGCACTGCAAGGGAAGGAACTTGAAGTGGTGAAATGTGAAACGGTCGATCTGGAAGTGCCAGCCATAGCCGAGGTGATTATTGAAGGTATTATGCACCCGGATAAGCGACAGATGGAGGGACCATTTGGTGAGTACACCGGTTATTACACACCAAGATATGAAAAACCCTCTATGGAGGTCACGGCTATTACTCATAGACATGATCCAATATTGCAGGTCGCCCTTACTGGTATCCCACCCACGGATAATCATGTCTTGAAGATGATCCCGATGGAAGCGTCATGTCATGCCTTCCTCAGGCAAAAATTTCCTGGAGTACAAAAAGTACACTTTCACACCAGCGGTGGGGTTGGTTTATTAGGCGTCGTTTCTATCAAACAATGTTTTAAGCATGAAGCGAGAAATGTATTGGGCACAATGATGTCGGCTCAAGGTACAAAAATCATAATAGCGGTAGATGAGGATATAGATATATTCGATCTGGATCATGTTATGTGGGCCGTTTGTACACGCACCCAGGCAGACAAAGATCTGATGGTCTTTCCTCGCACTGCAAGCTTTCAGCTAGATCCATCGAAACCCGATATTGGCACGAATACAGCAATGGCGATCGATGCGTGTAAACCGTATGGAGAAGATTTTGACGAGGTGGTGGCTATCCCAGGTATTGATAAACTGCCAGATATACTGAAACTCTGGAAAAAATAATTGTTATCTAAAACTGGAGCAGGTTAAATTTAAATCCGCATTCATTTTGAAATCCGTGATTGTAGATAATCACCAGAGATTAAAGTGCAATGCTACAGTTGGGTTTTGTGATAGTGGGATAATTTTCGTGAGGAGAAATCTCGCCTAATTTCATTATAAGCGCTTCTTTATCCTTCCTGCTTTTCGGTTTGTTTGGCATGGATTGGGAGTCCGTTGATGAGAAAATTGCCAACGACTACCCCGGTATCGAATTTATTTCTACAGACGAACTATATAGTCTCTACAGAAGAGCTAATATTGACATGCCATTAATATTTGATGTGCGGGCAGAGAGTGAATACAAAGTGAGCCATATACAAAACGCAATCAATCTTGAAACAGCGAAGGAAATCTCTGAACTCATCTCTGACAGGGAGGCTGACATTATTGTTTATTGTTCAGTTGGCTATCGTTCGGCGGGAGTTGCGGAGGAATTGGCAAAAATGTCTTACACCCATGTCAGAAACCTCAGACATTCTATTTTTGAGTGGGCCAACAAGGATTACCCTTTATCCAATATAAACGGAGACACTGACAACGTGCATCCCTTTAACAGGACCTGGGGAAAATTGCTGAATGATACACTGCATCGATATCATCTAGAGAAACGCTGAAATATGTGCCGATGCGCAAACCAGCGTTTAGTATAAAATTGAATTACATGCCTGGTTGGCAGCTCTATATATAATGAAATTATGAGAAAAGTAAGGAGAGCAACTATGTGGCAGCAAGAATCCGGAAAATTAGTATCGTGTATTGTATTTATCCTTGGTGGATTTTTTATTCAGCCAGTCAAGGCAGCGGAGGAAAGGTCCATTGTTGTATTTGGTGCGAGCGGCAGGATAGGGGATGTAGTTGTGCTCGAAGCACTTGCACGTGGTCATAAGGTGACCGGAGTATCGCGCAAACCAGAAAAACTCCAAATCAAACACGAGAAATTTACGGCTGCGAAAGGTGATTTGATGAGTGTTCAATCTATTAGGCAATTCGCCGAAGGTGCTAATACATTTGTGATTTCAATATCTGCGAGGGCGCCGGACAATCGGCCTGAGAATTCATTATTAGTGAAGGTAACAAAGAATATACATGAGGCATTGGAAAATCTGAAAAATAAGCCTTACATCGTACAGGTTGGCGGGGCTAACCTTATGTACGGTAGCAGCTATGAAGAGGTAAAGGCGAATATGCAGAATGCACCATTTGCCTTCGAAAAGGGAAGCGACATGTATGCTGTCTTGTTCGGTCACCAAATATCAGTTGGTATGTATAGAGCAGGTAGCCTCGACTGGACGGTAGCGGCACCGCCGATGAAAATACTGGGGATCTACGGCGAAATGGATAAAACAACGACAAGAGAAAATTTTCGAACTTCTACTACTCAGCCCCTGGTAGATTCGGAAGGTAATAAGACAATCTATGTTAGAGATTTCGCCAGAGCTGTAGTTGATGAAATTGAAAACAAAAGATATACAGGAAAAATATTCAATGTAGCTTACTAAGTAATCTCTGAGTAAGTTCAGATATACAATATACCGTCATTCTGGCACCCTCCGGGCATAAACTCCGGCCAGAATCCAGTTAAATCAATTGTTTACTGGATGCTGGTATTCACCAGCATGACGACGAAGGCACTTGATCAGAGCTTCCCTAAGTAGTGCTTTAGAGCTGATAGAGATTAAATTACTTAAAACACATATTTTGAGATTGAGTTAAAAATAA
>WLWI01003252.1_pt1 | contig 13933 bp, 6 predicted proteins | sample 6701501 | NCBI WGS metagenome assembly WLWI01 (sample SAMN12718690, study PRJNA515312) | sponge metagenome | isolation source: marine sponge | host: Mycale hentscheli | place: New Zealand: South Island, Marlborough, Capsize Point | collected 2014-11-01
CCCAGATTTCCTCCATGTAGGTCCTCCATTGCATCCTGTACTGGTGTTAGTGTCTCCAGTAGTTGCTCAGCAGTAGGTCTTGTCTGAGGAGTATTGTGCAGGCAATTAGTCACCATCTCTACTAGAATAGGATGAGACTTCAATAACTGATACTTCAAGTTTTCCATGTACACCTCACGACGCTGTACTTCAGAGCGACCAATAAGTCGGCCAGAATTGTGTGGATCTGAACGTGTAGCCAAGAGCAGCTCTCCTGGAAAAATCTAAATAATTATTAAAATTGAATTGATTCTCGTGTGATAGTCAATAAACATTATAACAATATATGTGACCGTCTACAGGAAAACCGGGCACAACGCGGCACCCTTCGAAAAAAATTTTTGTTGCACTTACAGAGTTGTCGGCGTCCAGATATTGAGCTCTCCAAGTTATATCGTCGTAGCTTAAGTCGTTCCCACTATAATAGACCTAACCGTTCCCTTCCGTCGGCTTGAAACAATACATTTTTAAGAAATTGATCTATCTTTTCTCGATATTTATATATATACGCACGCCGCGTTGTGCCCGGTTTTCCCGTAGATGGTCACATATATATCCAGAGTAATGATCAACAAACATCACAATAATTCACTATCAAGATTATTCTCATGCTTAGTTCACTAACTATTGGGATAATGGTACAACTGTCCTAGCTACGAACATACAACATATAGGGTAGGGAGTACAACCCGAAGGACGACAAGTAATAGAATCATGCTCAGCAGTAAAAGTGGCCAAGCAGCATTGGGTAATGGACTGCAGTAGCATTTAGTAGTGTATACTCAACTAATTGTATACAAATAAATGAGGAACAAAGTTGGTAAATGGTGATGTAGTCCAGTCAATATAGCATTGGACCCACCACAAATTGCAACACAAGGTTTCTTTTCAGTTTTGTGAACAAAAAGGTTTATTTTATGATATACTAAAAGTCTAGAAAAATATATGCAGGCGAAACCCCTTTTTCACACATATGCTTCATAATTAAATAATTAAATATAGTAAATTCTCTCTTATCTGGGCATCTTAGAACTATGGGGTGCTCATATGATGATGGTTACAATAATAGAACGCATGAATCAGATAACAGTGGGTATGGGGAGGAAGAGTCTAACCCTCTCACTGGCAGATAAAATTCAGCATTACGTCATCCTTGAGCTTATAGGGGCTCGTGCCAGTGAATGGGTTAATTAAGCCAAGGAAACAAATAGTAAAACAAGTGTGCTTAGAAAAATTAGGAATGTTGAATACGTATCTAAGTAATGCGCTAATACTAAATAACTAGATTAATAATATTATTAGTGATCTTTTATTTGTTATAACACGGAACACTTACACACAGTACCAAGAAAATAATTAATTGAAATTTTAACAGCTTTGCACTAATAGTGTATGTTGTATATTCAAGTTTGTTTTACCTGTGTGAGTATGTAGAGGGCAAGATGTCCGAATGAGAACACATCTAGAGATGGGCCATATCTGTGGCTCTCACTGAGAGCCTCTGGTGGCATGTACACAGTGGTCCCCGGATTCTTTGAGAGTGTTTGAGCTAGTTTAGTTGGTCTTAAAGTTACCATGCGAGAGTTTCCCATGTCAGTGATCTTAGCTGTCAGAGACCATGTGAGGAGGATGTTCCTCGCAGTCAGGTCTCTGTGGACTACTGGAGGTCCTCGACTATGCAAGTAAACTAAACCGCTGCCTGTGTCTGTAAGAATGGAGATCTTGACTGCAAGTGGAATATTCGGGGAACACTCCAGAAGGTCGTCCACACTCATTTCTAGTCTTTCCATCACCAGTAGAGGTAGCTCTGATCCTTCTAGGAAACACAGACCAAGGAACTGTGTTATGTTAGGATGTCGGAGACCTGCCATGAGTTGACATTCTCGTTGATATCTGTCTACAGTCTCTCCAACTCCTTCATTCCCAGGATCCAGTAATAGTTCGTGCATACGCTTAGCAGCACAGATAACCTTGCTATATTTTACCTGAAATACCAATATTTATCAGTTAAATAAATTAAATAAGGCTCTGGTCCAGTATTAAAAACAAGAATTAATTGATAGCGTGTATAAACTACAATGATTTAAACTTCTATTGAGAACTTGATACCATTGACGCATGAGCTTCAAAACATTACGCTGAGACCTAATCATACCTGTAGCCAAGGGGGGTTCAGGAATATTGTTAGCTGTTCAATTAAGACTGAAACTGCAGTGGAATTGTTTGTTATTCTTATATTAGTGGGGGAAAAAATTAAACCAGGTTCAGGTTCAGTATTAAAGTAATAAGGATTACATGTATTTGATAGTGTGTATAAACTACAATGATTTAAACTCATATTGAGAACGTGGTACATGAGCTTCAGAACATTACACTGAGATATAATCAACCCGTAGCCAAGGGGGGTTCGGTCGTACCCCCATCAGAATTAAATGATTTAGCCACATCCCACACATAACTTCAGGAATATTGATAGCTGTTGGATCAAGAACAGAAAAAGGGTCGGCGACGCCAGACTATTCATCACCCTGGTCACAAAACTACTACATTCTCATAATATAACAGCACGAATAAAGCTAGCTAGGTTACATCTATTTCTTTATAAAGTGTTACGTAATGCACTTATTAAATAACTTATAACAGGCCTATTAAGGGTGCACTGCTTGTAAACAGCTCCTCATCGTAGTGGTCATTGAAAGCCTTGTTGCATGAGGCTGATATATAACTACCAGTTAACCGCTTCTCACCTGATATCAACATGTTCAATGAACCTATAGTACTGAAGTAGTAGACACAGAACAGATTATTAGCTTTGGTACAGTTATTATAGAATAACAAATGAAGGAACAAAAGTGGGTGTGGCTTTTCCAAGCTTTTCAAAAGTCTAACCAAACTTCTAGCTACGGGAATAGTATTCCAAGCTTTCCTTTAGCTGCTAAGTTAAAACAATCCACTTACTTCTAACACTGAGCCATATGAACCTGTTCCAAGAGTCTTCCCTGTAGGTACCACCTGGTCTAAGAAATACTGCTGTAACTTAGAATCTCTTCTAAAGGATCTAGACCAGCCCTGTCTTCTAGCCATGGTTAATATACTGGTGGGAAGAACGTCTGCGTCAGATCTCCTCAAACCCTAGTCTCAGTCAAGTTCGGGTAGAAATCAAATAAACTCCGCCCACTCATCTGCCACGCCCGCTGTTGTGTTACGATTTCCAGTTCTTCGGTCTGTGATCACTTTACTTTTTATCAATTGGCTTCAGGTCTATCCTGTGTAGCTTTGCAATTTGCAGTTTCATCATAACTCTTCCCCATTTAGTCATTCCTTGGCTGCACAAAACCAAAAGAATCTCAGTTGTGACAGGTAATAGACCCGCTTATAGAGCTACATCCCCAGCCTGGCCTGTGCCCTATTCATAGTTAGGGAGATATTCAAGCCCTGGTGTAAATTCATTGTCTAGAAGTCCATTTTAGGCGTGTCCGGACGAAAGATCGAGGAGCCATTAAAAACAACGAGAGCGTAGCAACATAAAATAGCTTGCTAGATGAAATGTTGGATTATCCTAGCTAAGTAGACTCTTGATAGAATCAGTGATTTTATTGAATTCAATGCCATCATCATAAATTACATATGCTAACATCTGCCTAAGCATCACTATAGGTACGACTGTTAGTATTAGGTAGTGATGTGTGGGTTTCTAGTTTGCAGATAATTTATTGACCCAGATTCAGATAGCTACATTCTAACTCTGCCCACTTTGGGCCATGATAACTTATCATAGAACACACTTTGAGCTGGTGGCACCTGAAACAATAGCAACTGTTAAACTAGTATTCTAAATAGAACATGGCTAAATAGTTATATTTGAATACAAAAGGCGTGCATTGAAAATTAAGTGAAATAAACTAGTTCTGGCAAGTTTCGGTCGGAGGCTGGAGTGTTTGTTTCTTTTTATAACCACTGCTATAAATGGTATCATGTACACACAGCTGTTAAAGATAGTCACATTGCACAGTTGTGGAATAGTGGTAAAGCTGGAGTGTTTTTATGAAATGAGTTCTACAATGTAAACAATAATATGCCTATATTCACACCTATTATTTACACTGAATGCACTGGAATTGAAATAAATTTCTAAATAATTGCTGCTGTAGCTGATTTACCTACTCTCATTGTGTAAAGAACTGTGATGAGTTGAAAGTCTCAGTAATTTAGTTAGAAAATTTAATAGTTCAAGAGGCGGACATTTTTTTTTGGACACAATTGACACCCTTGATCCCAACATTGCCCTGATAAGAAATGTTTGACCATGTATTTGATACAGGTGTGAATACTGAATGAATGAATTATTGAATGGAATGAATGAGTTATTGATTGTAGTCTCGTTATTTATTCTTGCAGGAACAGATGTCCTACCAAGTTCTATGTTTCAAGTTCATATGCTTTATTGTGAACGACACATCTTTTTCTATAATGTTCTATGCTAAATATAACTTTGTTCAATACGTACCATTGTGATATTCTATCAGTGTTGAAATACATATAATTATATAATACATCTTCAGTACAATCATGAAATTATTTATTATAGCTAATTTTGATTGTTATTGACTATTGTTATTAATTTATTTTTTTTAATTTATTTTTTAATTAGTTTAGTTGTTTTTTTTGTTTTTTTTTTGCTAGTGTGATGCAAGAGTATCTTTATAATTATATATCCACAAACACAACTTTCTAAGTTCATCAGCTGCATTTGGTGGTTTGGAAAGTATTATTAAACAGGAAATGGTCATAAGAGTCACTGATGGTGGTCCTTATTGGTAGCTGTTTGTGTTCCCCACCTCTCCTATCTTCAGCTCTTCTTGAGCGAACCCCCTTTTACTTTGTCTATATCTCCTGCTTCTGAATTTTTGTCATACTTTGAGAAACTTCTGACTTCTATTTCTAGTTTAGCCTTTCTTTTGAAACTAACCCCTGCCTTTTCTCGTCGATTCCACCCGCTTTTTATAGTTATAATTAATCGCTCACCTTTTTGCCTTCTCTTCCCTTCCGTTTTAAACTTACCTCGTCGTTTCCATCCGCTTTTTTCAGTTACGATTAATCGCCTCTTACCTTCTCTTCGGTACTTTCGCCTTCTTTTATGAAAGCTAAGCTGCCTTCCATCGTCTATTGCACCCGCTTTTTAGAAGTAACCAGCACATTACTGACTCTTACACTTTACTTAACATAATGGGACGACGCTTTACCGAACCGTACAAAGCTCATGAATTATTCATGAATACGCCACCGTCTCCTGATACACAAGCGTATTATTATATAATAGATACTATATATAACATGCTATAAATAGATTATTGACTTGCCCTATTAGTACAATATTTACTGTTGAAGTGAGTCTACACATCATAGGTGCTGGAGCTACTACTGCAGATGTTACTGTCTATCAATGCATTGTGAAGCTATAGTATAACAACATTTATCAGTGCCAATGTACACAATGACCATTTTTATCAGAGGGGACTTCTGTGTTTGGAGAATTTCTCTTTTGGGACTACTTCACTACTTTAGAAGTTGTTTGTAGCTGTCTCATAGCTACCAGCCTACACACATCCATACACTCCTGCAATGCTTTACTAAATAAAGCCCACTTCATTACAAGCTGCTTTAGAGTTGCTAGCTAATACCAGCCACTTTAATAAAAAAGTACCTTATTCAGAAAAAATGTATCATCAGTTTATTACCAGCTACCTATTTATTCTAACTCGATCAACATCTTGGTTAGCCTCTAAAATAAAACTCACTCCATTTTAGTTCTGAGAAATTTTGGACTAGTTCTTATGCTTTAGGCTTAAGTTAAATGTCTCGCTGTGACACTCCTTCAGCTATTTAGGAGCAGGCTGGTTCATAATGTCAGCAATTATGAACCAGCCTGCTCCTATATAGCTGAAAGAGTGTCACAACAAGACATTTAACTTTTTTTTATTTTTTATTTTTTTATTATAAATACTACACAGAATTTATTGTAATGAATATTGTATGTTATTATTATTATTGCTATTATTATTATTAGTCGTAGTAGTATAGTAGCAGTAGAGTAGTAATAGTAGTATTAAAATAGTCTGCAAAAATACTGTTAATTTTTAACCAAAATTTAATAAAACAACATAATACAATAGACTTGAGATAAAGTATTGATAAAAACAACAAATATTAGCAGCTATAAAAATGATACATAAACAAAGAATGTCTGTTAAGTAGCAGTTATAAAAAAAAATCAGCATGGTTAAAAAGTATAATGCTAGTTACAGCTTAATTTTCTTCAGGATTGATACAAATTCTTCCGGTACTATTAAATCAGCCTAGATGGGAACAAATACGACAATTGCCATTAGCGCTGTTCAATGGGAAAATATTGGTGACATTAAAACATCAACATTTAAAAAAGTAGTGAACATAGATAGTGGTTAATGCAACAAAACAAACATATAATTAAATATGACGTGTAATGTAGCTATTAAAATTCATGGATCCTTGCTTTAAGGAAGATTTCGATCATAATGATCAACATGCACTAAGTTGGCATTAAAGCTGTCATCAGTGCCACTTATATGATTGAAATACAGCTACCCAATCTGTTTATTATGCTTAAATCTGTAATAGAAAGGCTAAGAAGAATGAGAGCTATCCTCACTAAAGCAGAAAATAAAATAAAAAGGAGATGAAAACGAGGTTGACTGATGGAACTAAAGAAGTGGAAGAGAATATGATTGAAACCTTATGGTACAGCATTTATAATTTACAAACTTCACTCAATAGCCAGTGCAAGTTAACATCCATCTCTAATCAAATACAGTCTTTATTAAACGATTAAAAAGATTTAAGACTGAATCATTGAAATATTTATTATATTATATATAATTCGTACCTTAACATCATCTTCTTTAGACTTGTGCCATTCTTTATCTACCATTTTTTTTAAAATCTGAAAAGAAATATTTCATTTGTCCACTAAAATACAGTTTTGTAGCAACTGTGTTTATTATTTTAATGAAATGTCAATTCAATGAGTCAAAATACTATGGTTGAATAATTAGGGTACCAAATAGCAATACCTCTTAAAAGGCAGATAGTTTTAGTCATTGTTACCATATTTTGACCACAATCCCTATGCATGGAGTAATCTCTACAATTCAAGAACATTGTGACTCGCTGTATAAATATTTGCTTGACACAAATAGCTAGCTAAATGCAACTTCACTATGGATTACTTCAGTCGTAAAGACGAAAATTAAAGTTATCAGTGAGTATTGTCAAGGTTAGCAATGGTCTGTAAAAGCTACATAGCTACATGTAAACTTTGTATAGACAAGAATTGGTTCATGTAGCAAGTGGTCCTAGTGACAGCCAAACATTGTAAATTCTCCAAGTTATTTTGTGCAGTAGCTACTGACAAGTATAAGTCCTTCAAACTGCACACAATTGAGTAGCTCATGGCTTAGAATTATAAAAACATACATTATATCTTCATTGTAAACTGTAATGAAACTAGTCAGGGATGGATTCAAGCACAAAAGCTTGAAGCGTAATCGCAAGCACTTTAAAATGTGCTTAAGCATTATTGAAGTATTTTTTAAAATGTACATCTAGTCAAGCACTTTTAAATTGCTTTCAAATACAATTCCCAGCACGTAGGGCACCCTCTTACAACTATAGCAAGACATTTTTTTTATGATTGTATAGGCCACAGAGGTGAAGTTCTAATGTGCAATGTTACATTCTGTTATCATGTTCCTTGAAAGTGCTTAGTGCTCACAAGTTGCTTATCAAGCACTTTGAATTAATGGGCTTAAATATAAACATAATCACAAATGATTTGTTTATGAAAGTGCTTGGAAGCACCATCAAACACTTCAAAAAGTGCATAAAGTACTTAAAAGCTCAAGCATTAAATACTTGAACTCATGCCTGGTATGAAAAAGAAGTCTCACCTCTTCCAGTGTATGCTTCATTTTGGTGCCAGATGTCTTAAAAATAAATTTCAGAAGCTTCCTCACTTCAGTGTCAGCGATTCTCTCTCTCTGCTCGTCTGTAGGAAAAACTGTCTCCAGTGGTTGACAAGTTGCGAGCTCATACAACATGTGACCTACACAAAACATGCAAGTTACTTTCTGAGACAAAAGATAATAATTTCATTTTGAACAATTAGAATCTAATTGTAGACAGTTAGTTAGTATTCAACCCTTTCGACGCCGTAACTGATAAACTGTCATTTCTTATTTTTACCTACAGTAGGCATTGTACTTCCTTTTTAAAAATATTGAACTTGTATGGACAGGTTAAGTATTATTGTTTAATTGTCTGTGGAGATCGAGAAAATTTTCTACGGAAAATTTTCAGGACGCCGGGCACCCAATTTTTTTGTTGCCTACAGACTTCAAACACTCAGAATAGAATGTATGAAGCTTGTAGAGAGTCCCACAGCATTTTGGAAGAATATGGATAATATTTTTTTCCTGCTGGGTACCGACAGCAATGATGGACTGGTTCCGGTTCATTTTCAGGCTTTTAGAAGCTTATTTTGCTTGGCTATAGCTACCTACTTTATATGCCTAGCTGTTTGTTTGTGGATTTTTGCAGTTGCTTTGCGGTAGAAATTCAAAAATCAAATTCGAATTCTAAAAGACGCCCAGAGTGTTGAAGAATGTCAGCATCGAAAGGGTTAAGAAAAGAACCATAGTAGCATAAATTGTAATAAAATATAAAATTTTCTCGTTCTAACAACCAATATTGTTAAAACTTAACCCGACGCTTCGACTTCTTGCCGAAGTCCTCTTCAAGAAGTCGAAACATCGGGTTAATTTTAATTATCAATATTGGTTGTTAAACCAAGAAAATTTGTCATTATTTCAGCCGAGAATGACTGAAACATACATTCCTTTGGTACATGTATCTTTACCAGTTAGAAGTAATAATGTAATAATAATTTGGACAGTTGCAAATACATTTATGTTTCATAATTCCTATTCCTTCAGCTGAGAAAAAAACGATTCAAAAGTGGCAGCATGCTCAATAAGCTGTGACAGCAACACTCACTTCATTTCTAGTTTTAAATTTACCTTTCCTAGCTATCAATTGGGAGTGCAATTGATATGAGCTGTGTAATACTTTATAAAGACTGACTTATTATATTAATATATTTTATCTTTATCGAGTAAAAATTATATTCCCATTTTATCAAAATGCACCACCACCTTCAATAACTATAATATTATAATAAAGCTGTGTATGAAATACTATATATTTACATAACAGATAATATAGATGATTAGTAAAGTAGTTGTAAATAGTAAACTAATACAAAAGGAACAATAAAAGAAATAGAATGATTTTTTAACTTAAAAATACGCAAACTGACTTAAATTGGAAAAGTGGCTAAATTAATACAATTGTCTTATGTATAGTTCATGTTAACTCACCCAGCATAATTACATCTAGACTTTCAAAGTATGGGGTTTCAAGGACTTTCTGAAAGATGCTTGTTCTGTAGCCAAACAAGGCATTATCGTGACCTGATATGGCACAGGTTACTGAACCATCTTCTGCTTTAGTAACAAACACATTTCCTAAATGTATGTTTCCCAGAGCAGGAAAACCAATACGCTTTAGAAATAGCATTCCCTAAAGAAAATAGAAAGAATTATAAACCCCCCTTCACCGAAACCATACACACACATGCATACACAAACAACAACAATAAAAAATGTGAGAAGACAAAACACTGCAGATAATGTTGTGGCCAATCACGTACATAGATATTTTTTTAAAATAGCCCAGAGGTGTTGATAAAACAACAACAACAAAAACAAACAAACAAACAAATAAACAGGAAAACATTGCCTCAATTAATTTGCTGGTCAGCACATTTATTGGCTGGCTTGGTCAGGTTGGGTATCTGCACAAAGAGTTCCTTCAACATAGAAAACAAACTAAAAATTTTTTTTGCATAAATTAAAACGTAATACTGTCTGTCCACCCACTATCAAATGAATAATGCATTACAGAGCTCCACCCACTAGCCAATGTCTATATCATGTATTTACTAGAATGTGTTTTACTCACCGCCAATATCTGGGTGATGTAATGTTTGGCTGCAGATTGATGATCCTCATTAAATGTTTGCCTGACACACTTTTTAGACCAACTTTTTTCAAAATCTCCCTGAATGGAATATATAATATTACATATAAACAATGCTATCCAAACCAGATATCCCTTGTAGAGAAAATTGAGAAAATTTGTGACCATGTACAGGAAAAATGAGCACAATGCAGGCTCAATGAAATAACTATATTTGCACTTACTTGATTGTTGGCATTCAGCTATTGGGCTCTTCAAATTTTATAGCAATAGTTCAAACCATTGCGCCTGTGCCAATGCTTTGATATAACATAGTATCTACCACAGCTTATTAAGCTTAGTATAAGATGATTCTTGACTTTCTTATAAGCAAGCTTATTCTCTAGCTTATTCTATTAGAATAAGCTAGCTTATAGGAAAGCAAGTATCATCTAGCTTATACGAAGCGTATAACCTTAGAATAAGCTGCAGTAGATACTATCTTATATCAAAGCATTGGCACAGTGGTCGTTTCAATCTACAAGCCTCTATATTCCATTTTGAGAAGTATATAATTAATCATTTCCTGGAATTACTTATATTGCCATGTTGTGCCCAATTTTCTTGTAAAGTAAAAGTTAACCCTCCATAACTATAGTGTACTTACCTCATTATTCTTACTAATGTAGTCTCTAAGTGATCCCAGTAGAGATTTCCTCTGCACTATTATGACTACATCTGCCCTCAGTTCTTTTATTGTTAGTACAGCTACTTTATCAATGTGATGAATATGTGGATGCTGATGATAAAAGTTAAGTCTGATAATGGCAGACTGTTAGAAGCACAGGAAGTGACAAACTTACTTCATTAATTACTCCCATTATCTTGTTAATTTTTTCTATCTCAGTTTCCACTTGCTCTTTAGTTCCAAGTGGGCATATTGTAGAAAATTTAGACTATAAACAAAGAAAATTAATTTGACTAATACATTACGAATTATATTACTGGAATACTTACTATTGACAAAATATATCTTAGCTTTTTTGATGTTTTGTCCCGGAGTTCCATCCAATATTTCTGCAATCTGCTACCTGTTCAAAGATAAGGTACTCAGTAAAGAAATTAAAGATATTTGTTAGTTATAAATAATATCAGGCCTACTATTTGCAACCACATACTCCCTCCCCCCCCCCCTCCTCCCCCCCACACACACACACACATACCGAAACCTTTTCCTACATGGCTGTTAGGCCATGACACCAGGCAATACTTAAGCTGCAGTCATAAAACTTGGTATGCCCATAATCTATATAATAATACGCTTGTGTCTCAGTAATGATGACCGATGACGACGACCGACGGTGTGTATATTCATGAATAATTCATGAGTTTGTATGGTTTGGTAAAGCATCGTGTCTCGTGGTAGGTAAGTGTCGTCACATTCAGTAAATAGCGGTTAATTCTAAAAAGCGGGTGCAATTGACGACGGAAAGAGGCATGGGTTTCAAAAAGGAAGGCGAAATTACGAAAGAGAATGTGAAAGGCGATTAATTGTGACTAATAAGCGTGTGGAATCGGCGAGGTAAATAGGTTTAAAATGGAAGGGAAGAGAAGGCAAGAAGGCGAGCGATTAATTGTAACTAAAAAATCGAGGAATAAAGGCTGGGGTTAGTTTCCAAAAGGAAGGTGGAAGTACGAAATAGAAAACAAAAGTTTCTCAAAGTAGGACAGAAATTCAGAAGCAGGACAGATAGACAAAGGGAAAGGGGACTCCATGACTCAAGAAGAAGAGCTGAAGAAAGGAGAGGTGGGGTATAAGAAAAGCTCAGTTCAGAAAAAAGAGAGCAGGAGAGGGAAACTTATGTAACCTTATGGGTGCTGGCACACTCTTTGAGTGTGAAAACCCCGCCAAATAGGCCACGGTTGCTAGGGCGTGTTAAACTTACTTCTGCTTTTACCCAAATTATTTATTTATGCAGGCCAGCAAGTACTGCTAGGAGGAAGCACCTACCAAGAATGAAGACTGGAAGTCGATCGCATCTCAAGAAATACCCCCGTCACCATTTTGAACTTCATGGTAGTTCTGCACGGCTACCGCCGTAGTTTAGAAGCCGACTTTTTGTTGTCATTTTCTTACCCATGTCTGCATGCCATAATGTTGAGTTTTTGTTGAATTTTATGTTATTTTTCTATTTACTCACCTTACCACGTGAACTATTGTAGATTATTTCCGTGAAATTCCGTTTATTAAAAATATCTCAATGTTATAGGGTCGACCCCTTGTGGCCCTAAACCCTGGCAAAATTTGAACCATAGCAGTTAGTCCATTCCTGAGCAATACGCAAGAGAAGATTCTGGATCCATTACTTTAGAGCATGAGAATTTTTTATTGTAAGTTGACTCCGCCCCAGCCCTATCAGTACCACATAGTGGTGAGTGAGGCACAGCTGCATCACACGGGCACTAATTTGTTACAGAGTGGCCAAGGGTAGAGAATGATAACTGAGCAAGATAACTTGTGCTACTGCATTCTTTCTTTGCAATATGTCAAGCGGCGCTATGTGGCGGGGTACTTGCTAGTTCCAAATAATGGTTTCCGGACTGGTGCCACATATTGCTTGATTAACGGTCACAAATTAAGAACTTGCCTTAACCTAAGAAACTATAATATTATTATTAATACTTTACTGTGACCTGACAAGCTATTTTATACAGATATAATTGAATGAATATACATGTGATTTAATCTTATCTTACCCATATTTTCCATTACTTTCACAAACTTGTATCCGTTCTTCTTGGCAAACTTCTTCGCTTCTTTTATCATGAGCTCTGCATTAACACAATGTAACCAAACGCCAATTGTCAACTTCACTAGGAATTATTTGAAAAAAGAAAGAAGGGAAACAAAATAAATTTTTAAATAGGTAGTAGTCATAAAATTTCTCGTTGTCATTTTATCATAACAATTGTAGCATTAAAAAAAAGGAGCAGAAAGATTGCAGCAATTTATAGCAGTATTAATGAAACCTTTAAAAATCCTCTTTCCAACCTTCAGGATATAACCCCTTTCACCGTCGGATTTATTTAGACATTTTGAATTTTTAAAATATAAAAACAGGACTATAAAATGGTCCATAGCAACCATAGAAAAAAATTGTCTTTATAAAATATACATTACAGAAAAATGTTTATGTTGCCTAGCAACCAATGTGTGGTAATTACCACTTGTAAACCATAACATGAATATAATTATCTTGTAAACCACCACAATGAATAACGTTATTTTGAACTCTAGACTGGTTCAAGCCAGTCCATCGATTATTTTACTGTAAAGCTATTTCATGGGACAAAACTAATCAACCAAGGTTTCATATTTATCCTGGGCTCAATTTCATGAATATTATTTAGACAATTCCAGTATAAAAAATGTATTAGACCTATCTTTCTAATCATTATTCTTCAAACAGGTTATTATTTCTATAGACCAATAATCAGTAATGTTCATGTGAATTTGAGATGATATGTGTTCATAAAATATAGAGCATGAATAACCATGAAGTACAAAAAATGAATAACTGAAAATTGTGCATAAACTATCAAATATTGTGCATGAGTCATTACAAAATAATACAGATTTCAAAAATATGGGCGGTTAGTTTCATGAAGTGAAGTCTACAAGGGTGTGATACTTTTGAAACAGCTTCTTTCAGATGATACACATAAATGCACTTTGCAGTACTCACATTGAACACGAGACTCATGGTGATTCCCAACAGCA
>WLWI01003253.1_pt1 | contig 13933 bp, 9 predicted proteins | sample 6701501 | NCBI WGS metagenome assembly WLWI01 (sample SAMN12718690, study PRJNA515312) | sponge metagenome | isolation source: marine sponge | host: Mycale hentscheli | place: New Zealand: South Island, Marlborough, Capsize Point | collected 2014-11-01
GATAGATCATGACCATCCAAGAAGTGTTTGAATAATATTCAACTTCAGTCATGATTCTTACAAGGATTCAACAGAAATCATGCAAGATTTATGCCAGTGATGGAGACAAGGGAGCGGGAGGACAGTCACTCCCCACTCTCAACAGTGCCTCTCCCTCCCGCCACCCATTTGTCCTATGCATGATGTGTATGAAGCAATTGTTAAACTAATATGTTATTACCACTAAAAACACTTAACTATAGCTGCTACACTATAATATAACAAGCACATATTATTATACTTGAGCTAAATGCTTACTTTTAAAACAACTTTGTTGTCTTACTGTTGCGGTTGATGATGATAATAATAATAATAATAATAGTCCTTACAAATGACAGAATAGTTGGGGCTATATTAGATATATCAATTTTTTGACACAAATCATAATAGTAGACAGAATAAATAATGAGTTTCAGTATACTCTCAGATAATATGCATAGGCTAGTGGATGACAAATTTTTAATGAAATTTCAAGGTGTCTATTTTTCTTTCCAAGTTATTAATTGGAGTTAGCTATGATGGATTATTATAGTAATTATTAAATATATATCACCACCATCGAACCCTGGACCGCTCGCTTCATTAGTGCTCTGTCACTGAGCTAGACAACCTGCCAGCAAACGAACATTCCTATCTTATATTTATACTGTTAAGGGGTACTGCTACCTACATTTTCACTCTCAACAGACCAAGGGCAATTTTCTTTTTGAATAGATTCTTTATATCGGTAGATTATTTTAAATCTGTTAAATTTCACTTCCCGATATTTTAAGTAGTACATGTTAGATTAATATAGCTACATGTATTTATCTATACCTAAAGAATTAGAATTTAACCTAATTATTGGTTGACCATTCTTTGTTGTACTCACTTCACTAATCCTTCTAGTAGCTAGCTAGTAGCAGGTCTATTGTTATTCATAATTGCACATGCAATACTTAATTTTGTATTCTTTTTAGTTATTAACATCATAAACAAATGACAAATTTTAGTTTTAGTTCTTTTATAGTAATAATTAAGATCAAATCAAGAATTATAGTAGTATTATGTTTTTAGAAACTCCTAACACAACAGGATTCCCATTATCTCTACAATACCTATGTTTATTTTTTTTTGTTCAGTCAGAACAAGGGCTGATTGAATTTTGTTTCAGTTTTAGTGTTTTCTGTACTTGGTGAAATATAGACATACTGATTACAGTAGTTGTCTTCGGACAGTATCTGTTACATTTATCGCAGCTGATTACACTGCTTAACAAATTCAGGGTTTTAATTTTTCTTTTCGTTTGCTACAATGGTTTTGCAATAATCAATTTATGACTTATTTAATGTGCTACTACAAAGATTAGCCAGTATTTGTTGGGATTATGATCTGTCTCTGCAAATTAATGTAATGCTGTTTTAATTTTAAACATTTTCTGAAAGTAGAGAATTCATGCATGGTCTTGTGATGTATATCATACCAAATTGTTATTTTTTTTCTTGTTCATAAAACTTTAGTGAATACTCTGATACTGAAAGTTTTCTTCTTTTAACAATAAAAGTTAATATCTGACAAGTTAATGATAATAATTGGTGAACAGATAGAAACAGTACATAAGGATGCACAATGATAGTAATGTTTATATTCACACACATTAATTCCAGACTTATTTCTATGAAATACAAAACACTGTGCTTTTATTCTAATGTACAGTTATTTCGGAAACTTGTTCATAGGCAATGTTGGGAGATACTGAAAGTTTAACTGCTTTGTTCACTTCTTCATAAACTGGAGCAATAGCATGTTGAGTTGTTCTGACCCTTTCTCTTCTTCTGACAAGCATCATTATCACACTTGTTCCAAATACTCCCACAGTTACTCCTACGAGAAAGGTAGTGGCAGCAATGCTTGCTGTAACTATCGACTCAATACTTCCACCCTGTAAAACTTCCATAGAAAAAATTGAACAATTTTGTTTCTCCAGATTCTAAATGAACAACAAAGCTATTGATTAAAATATAATAGTACAACTGGTTTACAAAATAAGATTAGTATTGGGACTATAAGTAAGTTCCGTCAGAAAAATCATGTTGTGCTGTTGTTTTTTGTTTTTTTTTTGTTTCTAACTGCAGCTGTTTAAAGATAATTCTTACCATGTTCGTTATTAAAATAAATTATATCTGGTAAATATATTTAAAATACTGTTTTTCAAATTTACACCCTTGTAGTTTAATTCCAGCCATTGTTCCGTCAGTAACAGTGATAAATCAAGATTGAACTCACTTCTTCAGTCTTGAAAGTTTCTGAAGAATATAATATACATCAGTTTAATTATAATTATTATTAGCAGGACATAAATATAATTATCTACATGTTAATGATGATGAAATACATACTGGTTATATTTAACAATGCTGTGGTGGTTCCAGAATTTCCAGTAGTCCAGTTCCATTCTCCTGTTGGACTACATTCCAACAGAAACGATTGGTTATTTGAAGCATCAGTTAACAACGCCTGTATAGCACCAGAAACATCAGTGATATAGTTCTCCAAATATATATCTTGATCACTCGTAATAAAAGGACATCTACCTAAAGTGTATATAAAACATTGATTGAACATCAACTTGTACTACTGTTGAAGAATGTTACCAAAATAAAAAGTTGAGGAACTATTAGAACAGACTGAAACGTTGATGTTGTACTTAGTATTATTTATCAGTAGGGAAAAATAGGTTGAAGATTCAATAACAGTGTGTAAAACTAAGGAGTGGTATTCTGTTGAATATATAGAAATCAGATAGTCCACATCTGTATGAATACCACTGGAATTCCAAAAAGCAGTAAAATTAAATGAGTTTCCCTCAATATCTTCGTTTGGAACTATTTTTAAGGAAGTTGGCAGCAAATTTTCTGCAAAAAGTGTAGACATAACAAAATTCTATTTAGGTACATTGCAAGAGCAGAACACAGTAGCTAAATTATTCTACATTGTCATACCTTGAGGGGATAATAAATTAAATTCTTTTATCACATTATTGCATAAAATTGAATATTCACTGAGAAGGTGACCAGTTACCATCAGAGTAGAAGTGATATGTGTAGAATTAACACTGCTGATTCCAGATGTTGTATTAGTTGATCCAACAGACTGTTGATATTTAGTTCCTATTTCATTATATTGATGGAAACTCTTGGAATAGATTAAAGTTCTACCTCTCATAATATCCCATATTATGATATTATTCACTCCATTGACACAAATGAACTCTGAAGAATCATCGAAACAGTCCAAAATTTCATAAAATTGCTCTATGGACAATACAAAAGACTTAAAAGTGGAAATATAAATTTGCACAGATTACCTGGTGAAGCAAAACACAAAGTAAGTAGGTAGAAAGCGGTTACAAAATGCATAACGGCATCAATTATGTGTTGAAATTGTGAAGTTCGTCAGAGCTATAGATTATATATAATTATCTCTCCTTGTGATTTCCTCAGAAGCGCCCAAGGCAAAATCACAATTAATTTTTTCCTACTATTGTTCCTTCAAGTTTTGTTTAGGCGTACTTAATATTGGGGAAAATTGTTTCATTTATGGGAATTTAGCTGGTTTCTTTATGTTTTTCCCCACGAAAGCACAATAGCCCCAGTTATCATAATAAAGATTTGAATATTCATAATAAGACCTTAGAAATAAATTTTAGAATAAAGAAAATAACGAGTCAATTGATCAACATTCAGAAGGCAAAACGAGATCAAGCACAATTTGTTGTGATCTCTTATACTTATGAGTAATACAAACTGATATAGTTATGTAGCAGCCTACATGTTTGTATTAATGTAGTGTGACAGGAGGACTAGCTATACAGAGCTAAAGCTTACAATAATCATATTTTTTTAAACTGCTCAATACATGAAGTACTCAATAATTTATTATATATCAGAAGCCATATTGGTCCAGGTAAAATGCCTGTTGATCAAGGACCTGGTGGTGTTCAAACCACCATGACCGAGACTCTCATGGGCTGCAAGGAGAACATTGTGCCTCAATTGCTTGGGCACAACAAGAGCATGAGAGAATGAGTTAAGTGTGGATGTCATCATCAGTAAGCCATCAACAATGAAGAGATGTTTCTCACCTTTCTTGGCACGCTCCCAAAGGGGTGCAAGGGTATCATCGCTACACTGCATTTCCATAAACTTCTCTTTCATTACATCATATAACTAATTATCACAACTTGGCTGCACTAATATCATCAAACTACTTCAAATATATAAAAGTAATGTGACCATTCTTACCACTGGAGGGCAGATAACATTATACCACTCACTGCCTACTTTGTGGTTACCAATTTATTGTTGTAGTAAAACCTCTCAACTACTGAGAAACAATTTGGCACTAGGGCATTCAGTTTACAAGTATGAGATTGTTTGCTTTAAGTAGTGATTTTCTTATTGATGAGGCAAGTGAAAATTCACTTGAAGCAGTAATTTGCTTGTTACAGTGTACACTATTATGATGTTTCCATGCGTAACCAGTCACACAATAATAGCAGGCTGATTCCCTTTCAATTAACCACATTTTACTGCATTAAATGGCATTATTTCTTGCGCTATTCAAAACAGAACAATTTCATTGTATAATGATAACAGATTAAACTTGTATAATAATAATATAGAAATACAGAATATGTAGTTTGTTATTACATTATATTCAGATTAGTAAATTTGAGTTAATGTTCAGCTATGCATGTCAAATGCAATCAAAAGATGACATTCTCCTACCTATTAAAATAGAGGAGTAATATAATATCAATAACATGAAGAATTTATAAAATGTTGTTAAAAGTAATGACAAATCAAAATGAATAGACCTGCTTGAAAAAATGTAGCTTTCCCAAGTTTAGCGACACTACTTTTCAGTGGATTAATTTATTAATATGTACTCTACGTTACTAATACTTTTTATTAGCTATTACTATTACTATTATTGTTTATATAGTAGTAGTAGTGGTAGTGTCTTGGTACATAATTAGTAGGAGAATTAGTGTAATGTATTTTTTTAATACTACAACATATTATAAATATTTTATTTATTTGCTGCTTTGTCTACTATGATAAAAGTGCATCAAGTCTGACAAGAATTAAAAAACTAATTCAAGGTTATGATGTCACAAGAAAGATAAAACAAATCTGATGGTGCTATATAAAAACAAGACAGCTATATTAAGAACAGCAGTATTGTTTGTTGGTATGCATTCCAGCAAGGTATATGGATGACAGCTTAATGTTTGGACAGATTTAATAATTTCTGTTGTTCAATTAACGTTATTGCTTCATTAATATAAAAATTCCATATTATAATGCCAAGTGTCTTAATAGAAATTTATTGATTGAAGAATAACTCTTTAAATAATATAATTAGGGGTTGTGGCACTGTTATTTATGTTTAATCGCGGTAATTGCTGTAATATTGGCTAGATAAGCAGGACATTGCCACAACATACGGGATCATCAAATATTATGTCATTATTGCTATTATAAATCAGTATAATAATACTTATAGCTTGAATCAGAGTATGATAATATAGTGAAGTATTTCATGATCAGGCTAAGTTATTTTCATGAGTCAGAGGCAAAGTGAAAATAAAAGCCTGAGAGTGAAATATCTTGTCATATCACTCTAATGAGAGTGATACTATATTCTAGGCTAGATATCTTCACTGCTGTAATTTGAAAGTTGGTAACTCATGGTATTAATCTTGCCATAAAACTCTCTAGGAGCTCCCCACAACCCCAGCTGATATTATATTAGCTGCTGTCTGACCTGGTTAGGTAGGTTTCATTAGTGGAAAGTAGCTGTAAAATCATAGAAACCCTAAGCTAAGCCAATTGCTATTACTACTAGCCTACCAGAGAGTAATGAGCTTTATGCAATAGAGTTGAGATGACATGCTGATATTTCATATCCAGGTAGAATAAATGATCTTATAAGACATAATATAATTAATGTATATTATGTATGTTGCATATATAATCCTTAGTACATGAGTCAGAGTGTGATAAGGCGAAATATTTCACAAGCAGTCTAATTTATTTTAGTGAGCCAGAGGCAGTGAAAAATGTCTAAAAGTTAAATAGAGTGAAATATAGCTTGGGAGTGAAATATCTTGCCAAATCACTCTGACAAGAGCAATAAGTGGTTTATTCTCCAATAGGTACCTTCACTGACTTAGTGAGCAAGCTATAAGATTTTCCTTTAATAAACATACTCTATACTTTCTATATAAATAATATAATAAATATATAATTGGCAAGCAAGCGAAGTGAGTGAGACACTATATTGGGGTAACAAATAGAGAATCAGGGATATTTTGTTTGTTAATATAAAATGTTTGGAACATCCTTATGTAATTTTTGCACTGTAACCCTGGCATTTTTTTGTTAGTTCAGTGGTTAACTCTGTCCAAAACATTACTAAATTGAATCCTCTGGATTATCAATCTTTACCAGTATTATTCCAAAAAATAGAATTGTTCACCATCACTTTCGATTTTTGCAGATGCAGTCAAGTGAAATAATTCACGATATTATTTAAAGGGCGTTATTTCAATTAGAGTTCATTTTCCATTGAATTAATGGTGGTGGTAATCTAATGCACTATTTGTCATTGTTATAGGCCCTAGCAACAGTGTTGTTCTTACTTGAAAATCCAGTCTTATAGTCTATCCACGAAAAAGTGTTGAGTTCTTCAGTGAACAAGTGTGTGCGAAAATGTTGTGCTTTACAGCTACTGCTTAGCTAAAGAATAGTGAAAGTAAATGTATCAATAACACTATTATTGGTTGCCTTGACATAGCTTGTATAGCTACTACGGTAGTTGCATGCCTTAAATAAATTTAGGATAAAGTTCACATCTGGACGATTATTCCTTAGAAAAGCCAGTCGACCATTTTTTTTTAGTAACTGGAGTGATACAAGTTAAAATGAATTATATAACAATACTATAGCTTACGTAACCTAACTATGGAGGCTCGCTCGCAATTTGTGCTCAAGCTTACTACTAGTATGACACTAGTGCTGTGAGTCAGATAAGTAATTTGGTTTGCTAAAACCATATTAAAACACCTCTGATACTTATTGTCATTAAGCGTGTATGCAAAATAACAAATAGCAAATGAATGGCTACCTTTATTTGTTTGCCAGAAGTTAAAATTATACTTCATGCTCAAGAAGACATCATTCAGTCCATATATGTGGACCATTAGCTAACAAAAATATGAAATTACTTACTTACATTAATTTTCCAAGTAGATGAAGCTTTTGTAGTTCTCAATAAAGCTATTCTTACCATCATAATGATCTGTAGTTCCTGAAGATAAAAAACAAACCCACCTATTAATATTGGCTGAGTTTTTTACAATTTCGTAATGTTGATTTTTCTTCAACATTGTAGTAGCCACTCACCGCAACTGTTCCACTTGAAAAACCTGCAATTTTTTGTTCGCGATGGTGGAAATTTTATTATTGAATAAAGTAAAACAATGTGTTAACTTCTACGTGAACAGTAGAAGCAAAAATCAGAAGTTTAGTTTTAAAATCTGTCCCTCAAGTCATTATTGTATATTTAAGTTAGTGTCATGCTGTTTTAAATAACCTTGCTAGCTCACTTACTCACAATTGTAGGATCACTTCAAGAGCCCAATTAAGTTTAAATGCTTGAAATCCAAAGCATTAAGCACAAATGTCACAGAACATATCTTTGATCCATAATAATGTTGCGAATATCAGAGCTCATCTAACTTGTAGTGACTGGAGTGCATAAAAATTAAATCAACAGAACTCTACCACAAGATCTGATAGGAAAACCAACTTAAATTAACTCATAATACAGAGAAATACTGCCCTATGAATATATTTTGTAAGTGGCAAGAGTTATTGGACTAACTCCAGTTCAGTATAATAATCTATGTTCACTGTTTTGAACTAGGAATAAGCGTATTATACTGTAATTTTGGCAAACTGCAAGTATTACTAATCCAAACATCATACAGTAATTCTCTGTCATGCTCTAGTTTTAGAGAAACTGACAATTAACCGTTGATTTAGATATAAACTTATTTAAAAGGACAATTTGAGACGTTTTACTGTTCTTTTGTTATTATTAATTTCCGATGGTATTTTTTTGAAAAACAACAACAAAGCTTTCTGCTCCGTGTAGGTACTAAAATTTGTGTATAATGCCCACTTGCGTCATGTGATAATCATGCGTGCCATTAGTGGTTTGTGGTATGGTAGTTTTGCTTATGCTGAAAAGTTACTAAGTGCTGGTGGTTAAAATTTGGCATTCAAACTATGTATCATTGAGTGTTCCCTGCATGTTTAGTTTCTATTGTTAAGACAGCATTTACATCTACTGTGTTTACTGCACAACTATATTGACACTGTATGGGTCTGGAGTTTGCGAAGTAGTTTTGTCTGCCTAAGCTTGTTCTGTCTTCAAGGCCCAATTGAAGTCATTATTAACAGGTTGACAAGTTTATTACTCTCAATACATTCATTCATCCAAGATAATTTACCTATTTACATAGGTAGTTGCATGTGCGAAGAAAGCGGTCCTAATGTATCGTGCATGTATTACACAAACATCAAAATATTGCTTTAATTAAATTTGAAAGTGTCTTGCTCGCTTAACTCACCGAGCCAATAAAATACTTACTTACAATTTTGTTTGGTCATGCCTTTTTTTTCGTAATCTACAAGTCAATAATTCCAACAATATGTAATTTATTCAACATTTTACAATAAAAATTACCTTAGTAAGCCCCGTAACTTTGCCGTATCTCCTCCATTGTCACCACTTTCCTCTGTACTTTGAGTCCTACGACAAAAGAATACAATAAAAATAGTATTCCATTTACTGTAAAGTTACAACAGTAGAAAATATGGTTCATTTTAGTTACTAACTACTCAATCTAAAGTAAAAATACTGATAATATTTAGAGGAAAATGTTCCATTAAAGTGATAATTAAGCAAGAATAAGGTAATTCTATGAATTGCACAAATTTTAATTCCCTCTACATATGTTTGTATTCACATCCAATTATATATTCAGCAAAAGTAAATGGTTAGCAAATGTAAATGGTTAGTTAATTATAATTCACAATGCTTCTTCTCTCTCTTCTTGCATAATTGGAATGTATATGACCTGACTGTATTAGCATTACCATTTAAATATGAATATTAAAAATCATTAATATTATTTTAGGTCAATACACCCAAAATAACATACAAAGTATTTTAGCTAATTTGAGGACCCATATTCCACTGCTTTTTCCCTGTTTTGTTTACATTTGATAATCATTGATTGATGAAAAAGGAAGTGATTTCGGATCTACGATCACCAAAAGGCAAGTGAGCTTTCTTGTTTCTATCTTTTTAGAGCATTGACTTTTCTTAGTGAGCTCCCATATGTAGGCTGCCCTAAATCCCTTTTTTTAAATACCACTTTCCTACTTTTTTTAATTTTTTAGACTTAACGGAAAAGTGAAGCTAGCCTTTCAGAAAAAGTTACAAGCAGGTTACCTTAATGTTAACATTAGCACCAGCCTAAGAGGTGTAAAAAATGCCAGAAACAACAGTAAAGAGCTACTGTGACAGAAAACAGAGATGTTCATAGTTGTCTCACAAGCTTTAAAGCTCCAAGCATTTTAAATGAACCGTACTTTGGGAGGGTGGCTAGAATCTCTTAATTATGACCCAGTTTGCCATATGTATACACAATTGTTCTTATTAGAAGATCCATTGTCAAATAGCTTCCTTCCTCTATAAATACATTTCCCTCTACAGATATTCATCTAATGTTGCTCTCAATAATTCAAGCATGGACATCAGCTTAATTTCTTATTGAAATAATCGAAAGGTAGAGCAATAGAGATAAACTGCTAGTCATTATGAGGCTAGTAATAGAATATTTCTGTATTTTGTTCGCCGGGTGGTTGCCTTAGCTCAGTGGCAGAGCGCTTATAAATCCTAAACTACTTCACTCTATTCTAATACATAACCTGTACATGTAGGCCCATAGCAAGAAATTTGCATTGGGGATTTCAAATCTATGTACTGAATTAGCACACCCATTTTTTATCTCCTGTGGTTAAAATTTTACACAAAAGAATATATAAAAACAAACAAAATGATGTTGTGATCTTAATTGGACTTCAGGCTAGGCCACATACATATGAGTATAAAGTGTATATAGGGAAACAAGTTAAGACAATCAAACAGTTGGTGATATTCCATAGTTAATTGTGTAGGAATCTCCCGCAATCCCTTGGCTACGGGTGTGTATAAATACAACCCACATGACCCTAAGTATTTATCATGTTTACATCCAATACTCACCCTCAACTATTGGCTTGCCTAGAAAAGTTAGTAAGTTTGTATGCTCACACACAAAAACAACAACAACAACAGCAACAGCAACAACAGCAACAACAACAGCACACAAAACCTTACACTTTCACACAAAGGTGTTACTCAAAACTATTGCTATAATAATAATTGCCATGTAATGTAAATGAGACTAACCACTTTAAATGCAATTGTGCAATACTGAATTAGGTTGGTAAAGTTTCTATGAAGAATTCTAAATACATTGTCTATAAAAAGAATAGATGGAGTAATTGTACTGTGAAAAGTTAGTCTATATGACTTAGGAACCCATTTTATAATTGTGAAAATAAAAGATTAGCTACCCCAGCACTATAATAACTCCAAATACACTAACAACTGAAGACAGTGTGCTTTCTGTGCTGCAGCATATTTTGGTCACATTTGATAACTACTATTTATGTATCAATAAAGTTAGCTATAGCCACTAAATCTCTTATGATAGACTGCATTTTTCTTTACTCAAGCAAACAATCTAAAGTTTCATTAATAATTTACCTCATGGAGCTCCTCACTCCTTCTTGCTGAAATGAAGGTCTGCCAAAAAACAAGAAAAAAACAACAAGAAAATAAAAAATAAAAATAAAACAAAGAAATAAAAAAGCTGTTGTCAAAAAGTATTCCATAATTTCAATGTTACCAATTTACCTCATCGGTTCTTGCAATATTATTGTGCTTTGTCCATTGTTGACAACTTCTCCTTCAATAATAGTGCTGCAAAAAAAAAAAAATAGAAGGAAAGAAAAACACAATAATAACAACAGAAACAACAACAACAACATGAAATACTATAAAATAAAGATTAGAACAGGCTTCTGTCAAAAATAAAATTCCAGAATTTGAATGTTAACAACAATTTACCAATCACACTCTCAATCTAGCACCTTTTTAATTTTCTGCATATTGCAACTCTGACTTTCCTTACTGTAGCTATACACATCTCCATTTGATTATTAGTTAGTTTGATTTAATTGATTCTTTAACTTGGGGCAACATGCAGTTAGACAGTATAGTTCTCTATTTCAACTATAATCTGGAGTAGTATTAGTTACTGTTAGGTTAGCTGGCCCCACTGCAGTTCTCAGCTTCGATTAATTGAGTAGTGAATAGGAGTAAAACCACACAACTTTTCTTGATGTAATACTTACCAAACAGATAATCTAGTATATTTCCTGTACAAAAGTATTCCTACTACCAGTGCAGCAACAATTGCAAAGATAAACACTGGTGGAACTCCTATTACTGCATACAGCATACTGCTGGTCATATTAGAAGACCCTTTCCTCTCTTTGCTATAAGTCGTGGTTGTATCATAGATTGACTCCGTATGATCTTTAGTTGGTGCGGGACTGAACTCTGTTGATGTATCAAGGTCAGCTGCAGGTCTTGCAGTAATATTATTTACATAAGATATATTAGAATGCAGTGTTTTCACCATATTCCCTGCAAAACAAGTCACTTCCACATCAGATTTATGAGCAATAAAGAATACGGATGTTATGTTGTAAGGATTTCTAGCAATAAATACTCCATGTGCATTAACTGAGTGCATACTATCTGAAACATTACTATGATCTCCAAGTGCATCACTCGATGTAAAGGCCAAGGGTGAGCTAATGTTTGTCTGTAATTGCAGCGACAAACTATTTGCTCCACAAATAAATAGGTGAATGTTTGTGCTTCCCACTATTTCATGTGATGTGATATATTCGAGAACAATATCAGAGTTAAAGTTATCATTATCATACCACAGAGAAGAGTTAGTAACATTAGACACTGGTTCAACTGATCTTGTTTCAGAAATTGAACCATTGTTGCAAGTGATATTAAAACTAACACTAACCAGTTCACCCCTGAGTGACACTATAATAATGCTATCCATTTTTGCATTGTTGTCACCCAAAGGCACAGATGATAGAAGAGTGGTTGTGTAATTACCGATTTTGTGTGGCAGCCAAAGAAAATTTGAATCTCCTACTTTATCAGCCGACTGAAAAGCAGTGAGAGGTTCGTTATTGTATTTCCATTGGAGAAAGCGGCCAATTGCATTACATAAGAAGTAGTAGTCGATATATCCAGTGGTATTCAACCGAGCAACTCCTTTAACAAACTCCAATTTAACAGGCTGTTCACTTAAGACTACGACAGTAATAACACTGAAAAATACTACAATCTTTGTCATGTTCCCTAGAACATAAATATATTAACTCTGTATATATATTATTGTTACTCATATAACACCAAATTATTAGAATTAGTTACAACAATGATGTCTAACAAATAATGAAACAACATTCGAAACTAAAGCAGATAACACTTCTACACTAAAATGTCGAAACCATTTTGTGTCCATTTAATTATACGTAGTGGAGGAAATTTAGACGTATGTGTATTACCATCTAAAACTTGGATTTGTGTTAATTAATTAAATAAACTGTCATAGGTATACATGACATATATAACTAAAAGTGTATACTTATTTAACAACTGAGCTTCATCATCTAGCATAGGAATATTAACCCAACCAACAATCAGCAATCCAGATTATGGTGTTACGAATGCTTAAAATGTCAAAGGTAATCATTTTTTCTGAAATGTATGTACATGTATGGTATGTGAAATAAATGCACACACGAACATGTTATAGTTCAAGAAGTTCATAGTTATGTATTCCTGAATGAATAGATTTTAAGTTTGAAAATCATGTAATCTCTATAGCTAAGCACTTTCAATACCTAAACCGATAGACAGAGCTGAGTTACCACGAATCAAAGAGTGCTGGAACAAATTCTAAAATGACAAACAAAGCTTGAATTCTTTAGAGCAACATTAGATGAATATCTGTAGAAGGAAATGTATTTATAGAGGAAGGAAGCTATTGGCAAACAAATATCTGAGCATTAAATCTTGTTACAGTTTACAATGTGTGCACGTGTTCATTAATGAATATTTGCACACTCATAAATTATTTTAGTAGCTAATAAATCAATACTTTCTATTTGGTATGTTTTCCAATTAACCAGACCAGAAATTGCTTATCAAATTGCATTGCTCTTTCAAGCGCTTCATCCTTCAATGCAAATAGAATAGCAATAATTGGAGAAAATGCTCTAACTCAGACTCAGTTCTGGCTGGGCTAGTTCTGGCTGGGGTGAGAGCAGAGGAGGCAAACTTACTTAAGCAGGCCAGCCAATAATCTGTCTGCCCCTTGTAAGCCACTGTGGTACTTAAAGGGATTGGTAAAATAATTACTTAGCCAGCTAAATGCTAAAATTAATTTGCCATTTCTAGACCTAACCCTATCTTCCTTACTGGCTAGTTTTGTTAACTTTTTTTCATTACAATAACAATCTACTAAACTATTACCTTGATGAGGCTGGACCCAAAATGCACCTAACGACTCTGCCTTTAACTCAGTTTTACGGTTAGTCACGCCCCACTTCTTCAGCTAATAAATGCG
>WLWI01003255.1_pt1 | contig 13931 bp, 7 predicted proteins | sample 6701501 | NCBI WGS metagenome assembly WLWI01 (sample SAMN12718690, study PRJNA515312) | sponge metagenome | isolation source: marine sponge | host: Mycale hentscheli | place: New Zealand: South Island, Marlborough, Capsize Point | collected 2014-11-01
TTTTTTTTTTTTTTTTTTTTTTTTTTTTTTTTTTTCCTTTAATTAAAAAAACGGCCAAAAAAAAAAAGGTGGGGGTTTTTCCCCCCCCCCCCCCCCCCCCTCCCCCCTAACTTAAGCCAACAAAAAAAAACAGAATTACATTTTTGCCTCAGTTTTCCTGAGTAGTAATAGCTTCTGGCTGGAGTATTTAGACTACCTGATTTACCAGGGGCTCTTGACAAAAGCACCCAGATACTAAAAAAACGACCTAATTTTCTTTAAATTATGTTTGCTAACTGGTAAAGGGTTAGCAATCACTTGCCCCAGTTTTTGTGATTTGAAAAAGCAAGCAGGTTCTTCGAAACAATCATACTTTTTAAAGTCCAAAGGTGAAGTTAAACTTACTTGGTCATGTAGTTCCAAAAAAAAAGAAAAAAAAAGCATGATGGCTAACTTTATGTTTTTTTAGGAGAAAAAGGAGCCTGCATGTGCATTTAAGTCATACAGTGCCATCCTTACATATAAATATATATATTTATTTATTCTACCCTAGATATCTTCGAAATGATATTTTAGGTAAGTGATCCGTGAAATAACTCACGATATTTCACCGCTTGTTATTTCACGCTGTATTGTGCAAGCCCATTACCCTTGTAGTTATAGCAACCAGGTCAAATTCAATACTTTGCCAGGTTTTACAGCCACCTTTTTTTGGTGTAGTCTACCCAAACTGGTTAGAGCAGCTTGTAAAATAACAGCTGGGGATTTGAGGAACCCCTTCAGCCAACTTTATATGGTTTGAGTTAAGGTCCTAGTACAAACTCAGTAGTGAAGATATCTAGGGTAGAATAAACCACTTATTACACTTGTCAGAGTGATATGGCTAGATATTTCACTCTCAGGCTTTATTTTCACTCGCCTCTGGCTCGTGAAAATAAATTAACTTGCTCATGAAATATTTCGCCATATCACACTCAGACTCATGTAATAAGTATGATATATATATATATACCCAATTTACCATTATCCACCCCTCTCGCTCACCCCTCTCACTCGCTCCACTCACTCTTTACCCAACTTTCCATTATCCACCCCTAATACCGTCTTGTGCTTCACTTGCTCATAAATTAGTGATGTGCTTGAGCACAAAATGACTAGCTAGCCCTTTTGCCAAGGAATTCAATTGCAATAAGGTAAAACCCTTTATGTTTAAGCCTTAAATATGATTAAAGTTTACTTTGCTATTACAAAATCTTTATGCAAAAATAAAATTAAGAACACAAAAACAAGGAAGGCCTCATTGTCCATGTATTCCTAAAATTACAAGTATGTATCTGTTCACCAGTAATTTTTTAGCCAACAAATACAGCTTCTTACGTACATTTCCCTGAGTAGTGATAGCTTCTGCAATTTCTGTTTAGTAGAATAAGCCCTTCTGACTATCTACATGACCAATTGCTGCTACTGACAAAAAGCACTTGGCTACTAAAATACCATTTATATATATATATATATATATATAATGGTAAAAAGGTCTGTCCGGTTTTGGCCGACCAACTTTAGAAATGGGGAATTCTGAAATAACTATTTTGTAAAGGGAAGTCCCAAATTTACGATCGATTATTTTCATTCTCCCACGGTTGGCTTGGCATTAATCATTGCAGTAACTAGTGATATGCTTGGCACAAAGGGCGAGCGAGCCAGTGCACAAACGAAACACTTCAGAAGAGTTTGTCAGTCCATTTCTAATCTTGCTTAGATAATAATAGCTAAATAAGTAGCCATTGTGACCATTATATACTTTAGCTAACAATACAGAACCACTTTCTTACCTCAATTTCCCGAGAGTACTAGTATTTTCTGTAGTCTCTAATTATATGACACTCTGACAATCTGAATTACCAGTAGCTTTTGACAACAAGCACTCACAGCGATAAACCGAGTTTTTTTTTAAATTACGTCTGGGGTTTCAATACCATAGTACCCATTCGCTGTAACATTTTGCGACTTGAAAAAAGAAGAATTACTGCACGGTGTTGAGTATAATAGTTAAGTTTTTAAGACCTAAGTGGATCTTGTGACATTCAGAAACAACCTAATACAAAGGGGTAAATAATTAATTTTCTTGAATGATAAAACACTGTGCCAATGCTTTGATATCAGATAGTATCTACCACAGCTTATTCTAAAGTTATAAGCTTAGTATAAGCTAGATGATCATTGACTTCCCTATAGCTAGCTTATTCTTAGAATATAAGGGAGGGGAGTCATGTGGCAGGCACATATCATCCTGAACACACTCATTATTTTGTTTTGTTCCACTTTACCATGTCACATGTTTTATAGTTTGTCTCCTGCTGATATGAAATAGTTGTCAGTGGTGAGTAAGATGTTTGCAATTCACAACGCGACAGCAGTATTTACGACCCTTTACCAACATGCATGAGATTGAGTTAACTGTCATTCACTAGCTATTAGCCTACCATAATTAATTTCTTTTGATAATAATAAATAAACTTTTATCTGTTATCTTCTTTAGCTGTCTACAAAATGACTTTACAAGGGCAAAAAGCACAAAATGTGCAACAAAATATAATGAAGCAAACGTCAAAAAATATGATTTCATAAATAACTAGAGTATTGTGGGTACTAGTAGGGATGTTAGAATTAGACAGGTTAGAGTGGGTGCAGCTTGTTTATGCAACATTAATTTAACTTCCTATAAAGTATTGTGAATCTAAGTTTAGTTAAAAATGATACGCATATGATAGCAAATAACCACAAAAATTGTTATATATTCATAATTATAGCAAACATAACTTGATTGAGGGTATTCAGTGCAAAATTTAGATCAAGTTTGAGCTATTGTTGTGCTGAAATTGTTATTCACAAGAATTTCTGAACTACATCTATATTTTCTTTGTATTTTCTAGATTTTCTCTGATAATTTCGTGCTAGAGAGAAAATCCTAAAGATAGTCCCAAATTTTGAAAAAATGTCACATTTTTCAGTATGTAATGGTCACACTCTGGGCTCCCTACCTTTGAAGAAGAAAGATTTCATCCTGAATTTTGTGATATCCATAAAAGTTAGCCAAGGAATCTATAAAGGTAATGAGAATGGACATTCAGACATAATATGTGAATATCAGTCCTCAATGAAGCTCAGACTATCAGTGAGCTATTTTAAGATATAGGGAATGTCTCACCTAACGAAGAAAAATATCATAAAAATATTCAACAGTTATGGGAGAAGGTGCAAATTTGAATTGCACAAGGCTTAGCAGTAGTTACAAGAACAATATTAAAATAGGTGAAAAAAGAAAAAAAAAGACTTTTTATCCAATGCCTGAGCTCTGTCTTTGGTGAAGTTTATTTAAAAAACTTTAAGGATATCTAACTAGTAAACAACTTAGAGTAAGACCAATAGAGAAATTAATGCGATGTGCTCACCAAGATAAATAATTTGAACAATATCACATAATTGATTTCAAACGAAGACAGGTAAGCTATCAGTAAGCAGCTACTAAAAGTATTAATCAGGTAGGCACCCATAGAGTGGGAGGGCAGAGGGCAATTGCCCCTACGCCCCTTCCAACCTTGCCCAAACATTGGATTTTGTTAGCTTTGTAAACTAGAGCGGTGCTAATCAGCTACATGTGTCTGCCTGCTATTGTTGTCTTTGTATTGTGACAGAGGAACTTTAAACTGCTTAGGTCCTTCAAAGAGGGACACTATTAACTTAGTGTCCCTCTGATTGCACTTAGTGTCCTGTTGTTAGGAGTAGTCTCTACGTTCTAAATTAGTTAGGCACTGCGCAGCCGTTGTGAACTAACTATTTTAGGGTCCTTCAGGCCCTAAGTAGTGCCCTCGCTGCGCTTGGGGATGCTACAACCTAGGGCCTTCAGGACCTAAAAATGGTAGTTCCCTCCAAGGCAGCACCTAACTATTATTTAATAGTTAAAGATGTCGGTTTTGCTAAAAGTGACAGAAAGTGTATTTCAAAATTTCATAATTCCTTGTTCAATTGCAGCAGATACAGTTTTCTTTTTGTGCATTAATTTAGAACAAATGGCGAGTAAGCAGGTCTGACAGATTTATAATTAGAATGCTAGCTCTTATAATATTTCTTTGTTAGCTAGTTAAATGTTTCTGTCTGGGACTCAGTCACAGACAAATCAAGCAGGACTTGAACACTAACCACTTATCATCAGCTTGTCTGAATTAGCTCATTTGTCATCCTTTATGTATATGCATCCCTTACCAACCCTTAATTATATTCATAGTCACCTTAACCACTGGCTTCCGCCTTTGGTTCCTGTGTATTTAGTTCCGTTGTGGTCATTTATTAGTTGTTGTCTGATTAACCAAACTCTGGCTACTTTAGTTAGGGAGTAGGCACTTTTAGTTTTGCTACAAGGTTGCAAGCTCACGCCAGCGGCTGCGTAGTAATTTAACTAAGCCTCAGAGGCATCAGACATCCTGGTCCTTCATTTGAGGTGGGATACTGTGCGGGTGTACAGTTTCGGTTCAGTTTATTATGTGCTATTCTCAAGCAACACACAACACTTTTACACACACATACGCATGGAACCAGCACAAGGCTTACACTATATTCTCTTCACAACTTGACTTTTTGGACAATTGATCCTCAAAGGATAAACAATCAAATAATTTCGAGGATGACACTGGTAAAAATTAATCACCCAAAATTCTGCATAAGCCAGCCACCTTTCTGAAGTACAATTCATTGAAAAAGCTTTATTGTACCAGAGCTCCAGTAGATAAAGTATCATATTGTATTCTATTAGCGACTGACTACTGGACTCTGGATTTCAAGTAAGAACATTGTTATTGTCCTATTCCTCCTCTGACTCTTCAATTGATAGTGGTCATATGTACATTATGATTGTTAATGAACCTTTTGAACAATTAAAATAAACACGTTTGGTTGCAATAATGAATGACACATTCAGAATGACAGTTTGATAGATTAGACTCCATCTAATAAAGTAATATAATCACTAACACCATGTCCAAACTTTTGAAAGTAGCCCATAGGGACAATTGGGCCAGGATGTGGGGTGGGGGGAAAGGGGAGGGGAGGGGTGTTAGAGAGAGGTACCTCTTCATTTTGCAGTCTTAATAAATTGTCAGGAAGTCCACAATCATTTCTTTTACCATGGAAGTCTAATATCATAACCACAAGCATTGCACCTTGCATAAAGATTGACTATTTAATTAAAAACAATAGCAATATACTAGCTAGCTATATATTTTTTAGAAAAAATACGAATATTCTACTACTAATAATAAAACTTTGGAACTAAAGCCAATACCAGATAAACTCATAATCCCATTTTAACAAAATGGCATTCTCTCTTTTCCCTTTTAATTTGTCTACATTGCAACAAAACTCACAACAAAGTCTTCCTACCACTTGAGTTAGCCATGAGGCCACAATTGAGTATTCTTGCGCATTATTTTGTTTAATTTTGTGAAAATATATTCCTGTACTGAATTACTCACTTTTAAAATTTTATCCTTGAAGGTACTTGTTGTGACATTGACTGGTGTACAGCGGGACTACTCTGGTGAAAAAAGGTAAGATATCAGGAGTGTCCCGCTGAAATTGGGACAGTTGGGACCTATGCTAACTCTGTTGCAAGTCATCATCTTCCTCTTCCATCACCTTTTCCTCATCACCTTCCTCCTCAACCTCCTCCTCGTCCTCTTCATCATTTCCTCCTTCTTCTCCTCATCTTCTTCTTCCTATTCATTATCCTCTTCCTCCTCTACATCTGACGCTTCAATTGATAGTGATTTCAAGTCATGTTTCTAAAGAAATCTCTGGGAGCACCTGAACAAATAATTTGAGTGTCAAAGTGTATTACACGGTCAGAGGGAATGCTTGATATGTTGGAGTCTGAATTTTTTGGATCAGAAATAAAATAACCATTAACACTCTCTTCTGACTCACCCTCTTGTTTCTCCTAATCTTCATCCTCTGACTCCTCTACTGATGGTTATGTCAAATCATGATTACAACTGAGTCTTTTGGAGGGTTTTAATGATTTGTACTGGACACGCTGGGAAGCGGCGCGCCATTGTTAGCAAGGAGTTTCTATCAAAATTCACGCTAAGTACACACGAATTTTCTCCCAACGTACCTCGTTGAACAATACTAAAATACCAGCTTCGTTTAGCTTTCTCGCTAACTAATTGCACAAATTGTTAATCTAGACGGTAAGCCTCAGATGTCATGACGGCCGTGTTGTGTTCGTGCCCTAAATCTAAAGAGCTGTTATCTTTACACTGCATTGGCAAAATGTTGCCAATGTACAAAGAACAGTTGTGAATAAAATTAATGCAACAAGGAAGGATCCAGTAGGAAGAAAATCGGAAGCCAAATGCAGGGTCGTGCATTTACAACTTGCAGTATCTGAATTTCAAGGGGCCCACGAGATCTAACAATAATTTGTTTGCCACTTCATTTCAAATGGCCTCATGAATCAGTAGTTCCAACATCAAAAAGATATTGTTGCACAGCCATCCTAATGCTAGTGAATTGGAACCTTCTTCATCTGATCTTGCTTCAAGAGAATTATCAGTAATCTCATCTCACGACATTACTGACAATTCTACTGAAGTAAGATCACATGAAGAAGATTAGAAATGCTTAATTAAAGGACAGTAGTAAAACAAACTCGAGTCTCCTCTGGCTCAGTTTAACACAACTGAGCATGTATATACCAGTCTTGGACAAGCTGAATTTCACAGTTTAGTAGCTTGGCTTTCAACATCATCTGTGGCCAGAAGATCAATATCTCCACGTTCCACATTATTGGCCTCTAGAGAAATTGCTTTAACATTTTCTCAGACATCACTTTTAGTCCTGATGAGAAAAAGGCAGAATCTCACTCATGAGGATCTGGCATGCCAATTTTGCATTGATCTTGTCTGGGATTCTTAATCAGTGGATAGTATGCCAATGTTGGCATGTGTGCTTGATGGATTGATTATATGGCCTCAGACAAATATCGGACTAATTAACCCTCCCTACAAATTTCTCCCTAATTCAGTTGCAATTATTGATGGCACTAAAATTTTATTCAGCCTCCAAGTAATTTATCTACCAGAAGTCGTCCTATAGTGATTACAAAGGTCACATGACCATAAAGTAGCTACATATTTGTTTCCGCTTGATTCTCTGGATTAATACAGGTGATCGTTTCATCTATTAATTTGAAAGTGATGACCTCTGACTCTCCATTTTTCACCTCTTTACTACTATACTATATTCTACCACCATACATCGTCATTGCATAGATAAAGTGTAAACAAAGCATTTTTGAGCCTTTTGCTTTAATATGAATGACTGATCATTAACAGTGTACATACAGTGCTGGTCATTATTTGATTTGTCATTAGCAGCATCAACCCCCACTGACATCACAATCAACCCCCACTCACATCACAATCAACCCCCACTCACATCACAATCAACCCCCCCCACTGACATAACTATCCTTTTACAATCACTACTACTTCATTGATTATTGCTACTACCTATATCATCGTCGAAAATTTCCATAATCTCATCGTTGCTTCCTGTAGTATTATGAGTCTGTGAATAAATATATGTATCTAGATACAAAGTAGCAATCTAAACAGCATTTTAAAAAATCTAAACAGCATTAAAAAAAAAAATTGTATTCAGCCAATAAATCATAGACTTGCTGTTGTCACAAGGGAATATGCAGACTATAGCTACCTGTGTTGTTACAATTACATCAGCAATATTATAATCATTAAAATTGTCAATTACATTGCAAGCAAATAGGAATCGTAACAATTACAACTATTAATTGAAGGGTCTCAAGAAATTGTAATGACTACAATTACAAAAAAAAGTTATTAGATGTGCCACAAGAAATTTGTATGTATGAACTTTTTGTGGTTACTACAGTGTAACACTACACTATTACTGACTTGGACAGTTACATGAGAAAATATGAAGCCACTATAAGACTGATTATGATATGTGCATGTTTTGTGATGCAAATGATGAATGAGCATTGCGTAGGCTCAGAAGGATGCAACATAGGCAGCATGTACCTGTCTTAAAGAGTAATTGGTAATTGCCATTATAATTACAGTAATAACAGTTACAATTACAATTACTTAGTTTTTTTATAGTGCAATTACGACTACAATTACTTTGAAGTATGTAATCATTGTAATTAATTATATAATAATAGCCAATTTTTTCTTGTTCTAACAGCCAGTATTATGTTAATTAAAACTTCACCCGACTCATTTGTTATTATTATAAATATTTCATTAGAAATTACAATTGTGATTACAACGCTGACATATACATTTAATTAAATTAGTTCAAGTTTGCTAAATTTTAATTAAAAAAATAATATTGTAAACTACATTATATTTCTGTTCACGCAAATTGATATTCTAGCTAAAATTCTGAGCTAATGTGAAGTATCTTTTAGCAATCTTTCCTTTTCCTTTTTTCTGGATCAATTGTTGAGAGGATGGTAGTAATGACCCCTGCGAATATATCCACAGCCATTTTGTCGATACTTGTTAGCACAGTGCCTCCTCTTCTTCAGGCAGTGGTGGTAGCCATGGCACAGATTTGAGCAAAGAATCCTGCTCCTCCCATTGACATTGCTCACCAGAATACATTGCTTGTAGCAGACAGTGCAGGGCCTGTTTCCACAGAGCTTCCAGTTATAACATTTACTGTAATGGTGAGTAGACATGCTAGCTTCTTCATCATCATTTTCTGCAGGATCTAAGGAGTCATCAGTTTCTTCTTCTGAGGCCAATTTAGTCCAGATTCCGGTGAAGTCCACGTCCACCTCGGAAAGTGCCAAGTTGTTCTGTTGTGAGGTATTAATCAATCCTTCAATGTGGCCCAATGAAAATACTCTATAATAATTCCCTGCAAATGTTATAATTAAACATGTAAACATTTTATCCAATAGAGTTTCTGCTTTTAATGTCATACCATAGTTGTTGAATGGGATGATACGCTTGAGTTTTCTGGTACTAATGCTAGCATCACCAGGATTCTCCTGAACACAAGCACAATGTTGATTTTCACTTGTAACTAATTGTCAATCATTCACTCACATCTGCCACACACAGTGTGGATATGGCACATACAAGAAGCAAGCAGAAGTAGTTCATTTTAGTAGGAAGTCTAATCGTTGTGAAGTAATGAAATTGGGCCGATAGAGTTACCCCTTTTATACAAACAGAAGGCCTTATTATAATTCTTTTTTGACTTAGCTTACAATGAAGTTTTCAAATTTCACTTCCTCTGTGTGATGACAAACAGAACAACTATAACAAGTCATTAATATCAAAAAATAATTTTAAGCAAGCTGTGCTTTCCTTTGTGATGTTATGTTTTTATCATAACATTGTCATTTTTCTCAGTCAAATGAGTAAGTCATAAAACAGTCAATAACAGCTGCTCACTTAATGTATTTTTTGTCAGGGACATATCCAGGGCATTCTCAGCAGTTATTGTGCTATGACTACTACAGAATAATATTATGTCTTCGTTGAGCAAAAATTAAAATCTATTGAAATGATATTTATGCAACATGTTCCTTTACTACCGTTGCAGCAGATAAGTATAGGAAAACCATTTTTTGAATCGTGCCATTTTCTGCCTCCTAGTATTGTAATTTTATATGGCAATCCTTACTTTCATAACGTAGCTGTCCAGCATAGATATAATCTGCAGGTTTCTCTGAAATTTATTACCTTATGGTTTATGATATAAGTTGATAAACCAATTGACACCTGAGGTGTTTGGTTCCGAAATTCTCTGTAAATAATATTTTGTAATTTTGTTCATTCCCATCTGTTTCATCTTCATCTTGCAGTTTACTCTTATATTATTCAATTTTCCTGTAGAAATAGGGTTTGAGGAATTAGCTATGCTTTCCCCAGTAATTAATGCTATTTCAGCCACCCAGCTACATGGCTTCTTAAAATCACCAAAAATGTGCCATTGTACTCCTAATGGCAGATTAGAAGTGTAGCTAGCTACACCCATTCTGCCTGAAAATATTTTGGAGGAATTTTTTCAGAAAATTTTTAGGTTGGTATAGTCTAGCATACTTATAATGTGAGACCAATTAGTTGTACTGTACAATGTGCACCAAGGTGTTTAATCCATATTTTGTGGGCATTAATAATTAATGTTTAAAGTCTTGTTGAGGTTTGAGCCTGGCATTCTTGAACAGTAGGTAGATTATTTAAAGCACTGTTTACATTTTTTGACCATTATCTTGTTGAGGGCTTCTCATTTCCCTTTGTTACACTCGTGTTTTTTATTCATTTTATTTTCCTTCAACTTAAAAAAAAATTCAATTAGCTAGCTATGAGATTTAGTAGCTATCATGACTCATCTGCCCAATTTTGAGATCTTGTTAAATAAACTAATTAACCTTATTTATTATCCACATTTGGGAAATGTTAATTCAAATTTTAGCACTTGTCAGTTTGGTGTTATTTCCTCTAACTCTTGGTAGCTAGCTAGCAACGTAGCTGTATAGAAGATCTCTGAAATCCAGGACTGGAATGTGTGTTGTTATTACAACTGTACGTTTAAATATTTAAAAGTAAAGTATAAATAATATAGCTAAAATGGTAGGTCTATGCTTTCATTTATCTTTTCTAACTTTGCCACATCTTAAAAAGATGGTATGTCTAAATTAATATAGCAAGGTTATGTAGCTAATTTTAATAAAAATTTAACTTTAGCTACTGTACATAGACAATTTAACTGGGGCACTTATTCTAGAATTAACAATTTAACTGGGGCACTTATTCTGGAAGATTTGTTAACAACACAGGATCCCTTTAATAGTACCACCATAACTTAGCTATAATAGTATACATGTGAGGGAAGGAATCTCTTCAAGGTGCTCGGTTTGTTGTAGCAATTTCTCAATATTCAGTTAGCTATGTTTAATTAATCTATAGAATTCTGTAAAATAATCTGACAGCAGAAATGTGTGCATTACCATATCATTTTATATTGCCAAGGATTAACTTGATTATAATTGATTCAATAATATAGTTTTTTTGTTAAGCATATAAAATAGTCACACAATAGTTGCTAGCTAGATCTATAATTCTAAAATGAGATGTGAAATACAACATACTAATTGTCAATTGCTAGATAGCTAAGTTTACATAAGTTCCTCTGCAGCTGAAGTATAAATCTAAAACTACCAGTATGGCTTGTAAGGAAGACCTTGCTTGAAAGGAAGGCCTCGCTTGTGAAGCAAGCGCTTCCTGTATAAACGACGACAGCCATTTCTCAAGTACTTGTAGGCACAGTGTCTCCTTTTATTCAAGCAGTGTTTGTACTTGTGGCACATCTTGGAGCACAAAATGCGGCAACGGCCTTGGACACAGGAGACAATGAGACACTGTTGGTAGCAAGGTTGGCACGCTCGTGCTCGACATTGTCTCAGTCCAAAGCATTTCTTGAATAAGTGATGAATATTATGTGTTGCCACAGCAGCTACATCATCTTCTTCATCGTATTCTTCATTATTATCACCTTCTCTAATTTCGTTTTCCGTCTCTTCTACGTTGGTCATTTCTTCCATTAGTTGTTGCTCATTAGCTAGAAGTTAAAAAAAAATTTTTTCAAATTGCATTATTTTTTTTTAAGTAGCTAGTAGCTATAAATAAACTTTTGAATAATCTTACTTATTGGGGGCCTGACTTCACTGTCCTGACTGTCCTTATATTCTGTTAATTGATCCATCTAAGTATAAAAACGCAACAATTATTGCACCCTTAACAATAATATAATTAACCAACTTCACTAATTTGTGCACAGGACCATTCTACAGCCAAAACTATGAGCAACAGACTCAAGAATTTCATAATGCTTTAGTCGTTGCAGTTTAGTATGTGAAGATATATCTGAACAGTTTTCAGAAACATGACTTCTCAATGAACAGAAGGTCCCTTTTTATAGGTAGAGTGGTCAAGAATAATCTGTTTTAAGCATTTGCAAAGTTTTACGTGAGTATGAAAACAAGAATGTAGGTAACAATGGCTGAAACATAGCAAATGCTGCAACATGCTGGCAAAACTTCGTAATATTCCATTCTAGAACTCGTTTAGCTAATAATCTCTTGAACTAAAATAAAAATACTTAGCTAGGCTTCATTAGTTTTACGTGAGTATGAAAACAAGAATGTAGGTAACAATGGCTGAAACATAGCAAATGCTGCAACATGCTGGCAAAACTTCGTAATATTCCATTCTAGAACTCGTTTAGCTAATAATCTCTTGAACTAAAATAAAAATACTTAGCTAGGCTTCATTAGTTTTACGTGAGTATGAAAACAAGAATGTAGGTAACAATGGCTGAAACATAGCAAATGCTGTAACATGCTGGCAAAACTTCGTAATATTCCATTCTAGAACTCATTTAGCTAATAATCTCATGCTGGCAAAACTTCGTAATATTCCATTCTAGAACTCGTTTAGCTAATAATCTCTTAAACTAAAATAAAAATACTTAGCTAGACCCTAACTTCATTAGTTCCTCCATAATGCGGTGAGAGTACACAAATTCAGCATAGTAGCTACTATTATATTCAATTGCTTTCAATGCATAGTGAGCCGGAGTCTCATTCAACTGTTTGAAATCCAGCCTGTTTATGTCCACTGCTTGTTTGTCTGTGCATAAACATTGTAAGATAAGAAATAAAAATCAAATTTTAAAGAACTCCTTTATTGCTTAAATTAGCTACTTAGCTACCATCTAAAGTCCCATTTATATAATATATAATTCAGTTATTTTCAATCCACTTCATGCTTATCATACATATTTAGTGACCAGAAAGAGAAAGACCTGTTACACTTTTACCCACATATGTACCAGTAGGCTAAAAAATCTGAAATACTGAGAGCAATTTGAATTATTGAATGAATTAGAAACAATGTCATATTCCTCCCTTTACCTCATTCTTCATTCACTTGCTAAACGGTGTCCTTGATTTGGTAGCTCCTTTGATTTGAACATAATTAAACCTAACTTAAGAGAGAGTGGGATGCGGGGGAATTTGAGTTGGTAGCTTGCTAGTTTGACCACTAGTGAGGGCATAATAGGGTTTATATACTTTGGCCACAGCCATGATGCTTGAGTTCGAAGTTCTAATATATAAATTTGTGTTAGTGTGGCATCTTGTCTGGCGAACCTAAGGCCTAAAGGGTAGCCTAAGGCCTAAAGGGTATGCTTAGGGTCGCCTTGTTAAACTAGTAGGCGGAATATGTATTTACCCATTCCTGGTAGGAGCTTTCTGGTGACTGGACCATTGCTGTTTCATGAGAAAAGGCCTTGAATTTGCATACCAGCATATAGGTACCTAATCACAGAGCTGGGTGGATTGGTGGGGCTAGTGGGAGGCAAAGGAAGAACCACATGCACACACACACGCACACACACACACACACAGTACACACACACACACACACACACACACACACTGTCTCTAGGTGATAATTGTTCTGCTAGTCTGCATGCTCCACTTCAGTTATCATTGGTGGGAGGTCCCACATGAGGTAGAGGAAAGGGTCATTAGCCACCTTGAGAGTCAAGGAGCATTACTTGCCAAGTAAAAACTGAATGCTTGATCCCAGACCCATCCAGCTGCCTTATTACTAGGTGCAGTTTACCACAAAACTTTTCAGTTTGTCACCAGCAATGAGTGGCATAGCTACCTTACTAGGTAGTACCTCACTATAATTCTGCAGTAGCAGCCTTAATAGTGTAGCAGTATTACAGTAGTGTTTCATAGTCTCACGAAAGTGTGATAATACCTTACCGGGTACCTTACCAAGTGTGGCAGGGTGTAACAAACAGCGCCTCAGCAAGTGTGATAG
>WLWI01003256.1_pt1 | contig 13930 bp, 10 predicted proteins | sample 6701501 | NCBI WGS metagenome assembly WLWI01 (sample SAMN12718690, study PRJNA515312) | sponge metagenome | isolation source: marine sponge | host: Mycale hentscheli | place: New Zealand: South Island, Marlborough, Capsize Point | collected 2014-11-01
TGACAGCAGCAACAACGCCTATGCAGCTGTTCTGTACCTGAGAAACAATGATGGCACAACCAACTTGATCTTTGCAAAAGCTAGAGTGTGTCCAGTCAAGTCGAGAACTCTGCCGGAACTGGAACTGGAATCAGCAAAACTGTTGGCTCAGATGACAGCACATGTGGCCAACATATTGGCAATTCCGTTGAGTCAGTGCAAGTGCTGGACAGACAGCGTGATAGTGTTGGCATGACTGCAAAAACCGTTGCACAAAATGAAAGTGTTTGTGGCAAACAGGATTGCAATGATCAGAGACCTCTTGCAAGACAGTGAATGGCAACATGTACAATCAGAATACAACCCAGCAGATTTACCAAGCAGAGGTGTTTCTGCCAAGGAGTTGGCAAAGTCTGAGTTGTGGTGGAAAGGCCCGCCATGGCTGTCTCTGCAAGTGCAACAATGGCCATCTCAGCCTGAAATCACTGTCGAAGAACTGCCAGGAATTAAGAAAGAGCCTGCTGTAGTTCTGTTATCAACTGAAGATGAGAAATTCCAGTTGTGGTCTCACTATTCGTGTTATAACAAACTGACCAGAGTTTTGGCATGGGTTTTGAAGTTTGCACACAGATGCAAGTCATCTGCAGCTGCTGATAGAACAGACTCAACAGCAAGTTCTGATCATCCTGAATTGCATCTGATGTTTGATGACTACTGAATGGCAGAGACTGCACTACTGATTCAACAGCAAAAGGAATCATTTTCTGATGAATACCAGTCATTGCTCATGAACAAGTCTGTCTCACCATCTTCAAAGTTGAGGGGGCTGAGTGTTGTCATGTTAACAATATGAAGATGATAAAAGTGAGAGGAAGAGCAAGTGAGAAGTGGCTAACTCCAGTGAATGCAAGAAGTTAACAAAGCTGATGCTGGAAACAGCACACTGAATGTATGGACATGCTGGAGCTGCCACCATCATTAGCATCAGTGCAAGTGCTGGACAGACAGCGTGATAGTGTTGGCATGACTGCAAAAACCGTTGCACAAAATGAAAGTGTTTGTGGCAAACAGGAAAATATAAAAAGAACACAAAAATGTCCCAAATTAACTTATTAATGATTTACAGTCAATGTCATTGGCCACATTTGGATGTTTTCTAATATAAATCTGAAAAAACCGTGTGTTTTGTCTTCTAACAGTTCACCTTTAAAAGTTGCTGTTAGTGTCCATTCTTGCTTCATTCATAACCATTACTCATATCTCTGAACTTGTCTTCTATTGTAAGCTCGTGACTAGCATGGTGAAGCTAAGCAACGCGAAGTGGCACTCCAAGGACACTACAAGATACCAAAAATTCACTGTTGAAAACTGGAGCATGCAGGACTTTCAATCCATTGAGGAATAGCAAGAGTAAGCTTTTACCAGCAGTTGATCATTAGAAACTTTATGTCCAGGCCCAATTGTTTCTCCACTGCAAAGTCAGAAAATTGTTTCTCCTGTAAGGATTACTTCCGGTGGAAAAAATACGGCGGCTAGCGGCACCACAGTTAAGTAATAATTCAGCCGGTAATCGGTTATTAAAAGAAAACAATGTGTGCTATTATCAGGTACTAAACTACACTACAGATTATAATGTATCACAATATGACAAAATTGCAGAGTTCTTAATTTCTGCTCCTAAAGCTAATACAATGCTTTTAATTGTTATATCTAAAGTGTATTTCAGTGCCAAATGCAACCTTTATGGTAGTGGTAGTTGATTACTTTAGTTCAATGAACAAGCATAGAAAATATTATAGTGTGTACATTATAGATGCAAAGACTCACTCTGACAATTATATGAGAATGCACCATGAATTAGTAAGCTTTCATGCTAATATTCTTTACTATGAAAATTATGAAATTCTAACTTATTTTTGACAACTTTTTGTTAGTAGTAGTCTTAAAGATGCCCAATGCCAGTGTAAATTGCAAATTATTCATATTAAGTAAATACCATTATCAATATTGGCCTCTATGATATGAGTTCAGAAGAAGCCAAGTCTGCATCACTCTTTCTTCAGTGTTGGTAAAGCTTTCACTGGCACAAACTCATTGCATATCACAAGAACGTTATTTTTTTAGTGAAAACAAGAGAATTGATGTGATAATTTGCCTCAATTTTAACTATATTACCTTCAGAATGTCTAAACATAAGCTGAGTAGTACCTAAAATTCTATCTCCATTATCTTTAATTCATTATCTGCCTCTTTAGTGGAGTAGTTATGTAATTCATCCAAATCAGTAGTACAGAATGTGCAGAAATTTCAGTAATGATGAAGCAAAACAGATGTTTTAATTTTCTTACTTTCTTTTCTTCATATATTTATCCAGCAAGCTGCTTTTTACACTTTTTTGTGCCTACTCCAGTCTGACTAATTTCAAATGGACTTACGTCACTTCAATTTGTGTCCCTCCAATTGCGCTTAGAGTCCCTCATATTGCGTTGTTAAAGAGCAGTCACTACATTCGCCCATCGATGAGCGCATATATATTATATGATGCATTTCATTGGCAAAATTACATGCGGAGTTGAAGTGCCTCAACAATTCTAGAAAGTGACAATAAATGTCACAGCCATACCCCTTGGAAAAGTCTAATGGACATTTTAAATCCTCACCACCATTTTGGCCACATGCAAAAGCTCTTAGACAAATCCAATGTTAAGCAACCAGAAGCCATGTGGTTAACATAAAAGTCCAATTAGAATAAAAAATTTCACGCAAATTGTTTTTGTGCAGCATTCTGTATTGATTGCAAAACAAAATATATTTATGTGAACCATTTATTTGTTTAGTATGTGTGTTATGTGACCATAAAAGGCCCTCAAATTCTCTATAAAAGCAATTTATATCTTGATATACTGTTTTCTATTCATAGATGAAGAGAAGGAAATGCCGACCATTGTTGGAATAGAATATCCACAACTACCCATTGCAGCAGTAAAAGGTAAATATTATTATCATGGTATGTTAGTGAAGTATAACAGAAATGAAAAAAAATTAGTTCATGAGATTAAAAACTCCTATAAGCTGTTTTAGTCACTGCGTTCACTTCCCAATATACTACAAAAAATTGTGTGGCATATTAGTTCTATTATACTTACTGGACAGATTTTCAAGCTCTGCAAAGTTTGATTATTGCTAAGGTATCTAAATATATCGAGTAGTTGCAGTCTACAAGTATCTTAGAGGCAAAAGTATGACACTTGTTCTATTCAGTGTACCATCACACCTCTGCTTCACACTTGACTAGACTAATGTATTTTTCTGAGTGGATAAAAAACACTCTGATTCCTTGTGAATAGAATAAAACAATCTTTAGTGTAAGTATTAATTTGTCAGATGCGGTACATGTCACATACTTGTCTAGATAGGAGAATTTTTTTTACAAACTTTGAGACTTTATACATGTGCAATCATTAAAATTGTTTGTCAATGGTTTGTAAGTTGACTCCACTGCAATTATATATATAAATATATATATTATACTAGCAAGTACCCCATCACACAGTGGCATTTGGCATACTGCAAAGTAAAAATGCGGTAACATAAGTTTTTATTTAGTTATACCATCCTCTACCATTTGTTCAAATCACATAAGTCCATTCCTGCTCTCTTTATTCCTGAACTACTATCTCAGCTTTTCTTATCCCCACCTCCTATATTTCAGCTCTTCTTGAATCATGGAGGCCCTTCTGTTCTGAATCTCTCTGTCCTTCTATCATGGTTGTGGACTTAGGCTAAACGGAACTGTTGCCTTCTTTCTCGTACTTTCGCCTGCCTTTCTGAAATTTACATACGTTCACTCAACAATTCAATTCCACCCGCTTTTTAGTTTCATTTAATCATTTTCTTCTTGCTTTCTCATTCGTACTTTTGCCTTCTTTTAATTATACCACCTTGTGTTGTTTTATGTAAAAGTTGTTAATTATAGTAAACTATTTAGAAGGTTATTGTATGTAATACAAATGTTTAATGTGTATACATTTATTTTTTACAGAAAGTACCTTGCCTGGGTTTATTCAAGATGAGACCATTTCTGTGTCTTACAATGGACACAAAAGCTCTGTGGACTGGAAAGAGAATGGAATACAACTTCAATTTGAAGACAACAAGTCTGAAAATTACAGTAATACTCGTATTCAAATATCTACAGGATCATTGGGTTACACCCGAATGCCTAATGAGGTTGAGTCAGTTAGCAAAGTTTATCACATCCACAGCTCCAAGATACCCGAGACCTCTGTAACGATTAGAATTAAACATAATGAACCAAATGATATTCATAATTTATATTTTTTTACTTGCTCTGAAGACATACCTCCTTATGACTTCACTTATCTTCCTGGAGGAACTTTTACATCTACATATGGAGAGATCGTGGTTTCAAAATTTTCATTTTTTAAAATAGGTAAATTTTTCTCTGGACATCGTGTAAGAAGTGTCCTGAGTTGGTGGGAAAAATCTTATGATGTATCTCTATATCGTGGTACTGTACCATATAGTAGGTCATCTGAGCTGTGTTTTAACCTCTACGTATCACTCGTAAAGAATTGCAACACTTTCAGACAAGGAGTAAAGTCTTTTATCAAGGAAGAGTACAAAGAAGATGTTCAATTAGTGTCTAATTTTGTTACTCGCTTTAATCCCACACACACCAAAGTGACCGTATATGGGGAAATTACTCCATCTGATGCTAATTTGGATGAACCTGATTGCACATTTCTACGTAAAACTCAAATAAACAATTATGTTAATGCTTCTCCTCCTTTTCTAAAGTATCGGCTCCGTTATAAATCTGGTTCTTCAGTGACAGTAAAGTTTAACCTAACAGGACTTCAAGATATTGACCATTTAACTATGAGTCCGTACGATCTACCAGGTAATAAGTACAATATATTAGGAATATATTTTATCCTCAAATTATTGTTTAACAGATTCTATTCCAGCCATAATGCATAGCAGTAGTATTCAAAGTGATTCAAGTAAGTAGCTATCATCTAGCTAGTCGTGTGTGCTTCAGCAAAAATGGCAAGCTAGCTAGTCTAGTAATTGGCGAGCGAGCGTAGCGAGCGAGACACTTACTGGGTGAACACAATTTGAAAATCGGGGATGTTTGTTTATTTATATATATGTTTGGACGTACGTATGTCATCTTGTACTTTGACCCTCCGTATTTTTGTGTTCGCTCAGCGTTCGACCCCGTCCCAAATTTCACTAAACAGAATCCTCTGGTTTAGCGACCATTACCTGTATCACTTTACCGCTTTGAATTGTTTTGCGGGTGCAGTTAAAACTCAAAAACTTATGGGAGCTCCATTTCTATTCGAGTTAGTGGCGGTGGTAAGTTAATACACTATTTGTCACAGTTATAAGCCCTACTCAACAGCATTTACTTGAAAATTCATTGTCCGCTAGATGAACCACGAAGGTAAGTCTTGCATAGGTATAATCAGTTGTGTGAAAGTATTGTGTGTTACAACTACCATTAAGAATATCACAAAGAAATTTTTAAATAACGTGACTTGATGTTGCTTTTTTTTTCAATTCAAACAGTTGCGGGGAGCGATTACTATGGCATTGAATCCCCTTTACCGCAAATACTTAATTTAAAAACTCGACTTTATTTTTGTATCTTGAGTTAGTTGTTAAAATCAATCATTTAACAATAGTGTAGTTTAAGGCTCGCTCGCCATTTGTGCTCAAAACTTCCAAGTCATTAGCTATGCCACATATATGAAGTGGTACTCTACAGAGAATCTCATCCAACAACACCCACTTCTGTAATCTGTGCACACATTAGAAATACTATCACTTCTATGTTAACACAAGTCAATCATAATCTCAAGTACCACAATGCAAGACTTCAATATGGGTTCGAATGTCCTAATCATTTATGGGATTCTCTGTTGAACTTATCGAACTTAACTCCACTTCATTTGTGCATAATAGTAGATGAAACCTCTCCGAAAATGAAGTGTCTGAAGGACCCAAATATTACTAAAATAAGTCCACTTATAGATTCAAGACAGACATGGCTTGAGGTAAGTCAAAAGTTTAATTAACTCAGTGTTATAAATAATGTACTATACACCATTAGGAAAAATATGATGCAGTGACTACAGACAACACCTATAAAGGTAAAAGTGACTAACCTCTGATTAAACGAATGTTTATTATTACCTAATCAACAATTTTCACTTTACAAAATAGTTTTTAGTAAAGCATCACCATTTTTCGTAATCTAAGTATATAGGGTGGTTAAAATATTATTTAAAAATTAAATTGCATTTTTTATAAGTGTTATAAGAGTTAATGCACAATTTGGCACATAAACTACCGCACTGTCTTTGATGTTCTAGTAGCTATGTGTAGTTGCTGTTAAAACTATCTATTGGCCTGAAAAATGCTAAGGTGGTGTTATCTGACAATGTGTATCGAATTTGTCATACTTAACTTATTATTCTACAGCATTTAAAGTGGAGTAAGACTTTATAGAGACCAATGATGCAGAACAGCAATGGTCAAGTGGTAAATAATCTGATAAAACGTTCTCATGAATTGAAATTAATTCTTTAGCTTCAAAACACTAGTTGACAAGAATCTGAGACATGCGACAAATCAGACAACCTGGCTAATAGTCTGAAAGAGAGGCATACACAAAGTTATGAGCATTGTAAATATATATACCATGCATAAGAGAGCACTATTGCTATTACAAAATGATACTAGTCTTCAATGAAATTTTAACCAAATACATTATTACTATAAATATTCCACAACCTATATAGTGAAGTTATTTTAAACTAAGTATTAACAAACCGTAGCTAAAGAACTATGCTTAAGGGTAGCTGTCCCTGAGCTGCACGACAACTATGTGTGTGATATAAAGTAAATGAATTGTTCCCAGGCCTAAACTGAAGCTTGTACAATAATGTCACTATTTTTACTTCCAATGTAATTTAGATTATCCCTTTACTATGAGCAATCTTGTTCTTCTAAAGTGGACTGACTCGGATCACAATATGCACAGAATTCAAATAATCTCAGAACTTAGTCCCAAATGGAGTGACATAAGTGACCTACTTGGATTCAGTACTGCTCGAATTCAACAGATAAGACAAGACAATAACGGAGTACAAGATCGTTGCAAAGAAGTCATGCGTTTATGGCTAGACAGTGAAGAAGGAACATATCGTTATCCCACCACATGGGAAGGTCTTATTGAACTATTAGAGGATATTGAATTATCAATTTTAGCTTCAGACATTCGAAAAGTAGTATGTCAAAGAACAGTATAAATAAACCTTTAGAATTACTCATCATGTGATAAAGTTGTGCTGAATGTGCACTAGTTCCCAAATATACATTCTATTGATACTTAAAATTGTTTTTGTACTGTGTTCATTAACTTATTTGGCAGTTTGCTTACACTAGTAGTGTATTCCTCACACATTTGTTTGGATTATGAATAATATTTTTAGTAGATATAATCATGCAATATTCATTGTATTAAACAGTATTCTTTGAGTGTCCTTTCTTAGGGAACACTGTAGGTCAGACATGACAGGGAATTCATCTGTGTCAACACAAAATTGTTCATCTTAGTAAAGAACACCAACTGCTCCCAATCCTGCACCTGAGGCATTATTATGTATAGGGAAAACTTGTCTGATTGTTTTGACTCTTTAGTTCCCAATCCTGCACCTGAGGCATCATTATGTATAGGGAAAACTTGTCTGATTGTTTTGACTCTTTAGTTCCCAATCCTGCACCTGAGGCATCATTATGTATAGGGAAAACTTGTCTGATTGTTTTGACTCTTTAGTTCCCAATCCTGCCTGAGGCATCATTATGTATAGGGAAAACTTGTCTGATTGTTTTGACTCTTTAGTTCCCAATCCTGCCTGAGGCATCATTATGTATAGGGATAACCAGTGTTGTTTTGGTTTAGTGATTCCAGACTTTCTTTGTTTTAGTTATTCATACTAAAAAAATATCTTGAATGCTTAGTTTTAGTTTTTTTCCCAACTTCTCCCTGAAGATTTAGTTAGTTTTTAGTTTTTCTTCAATACCATGTAGAAGATTTAGTTAGTTATACCATCAATTGTCTTAGTTTTAGTTAATTTATGTTGCCTCTCAAATTCTGCAATAATGAGACTCCTTAAAGGAAGTTGTTCATGTAGTTTTCCCAAAGAACTTCAAAAACGGCATATTTCTGTGAAAACTTGGGTATTATTAATAAAGTATGGTATTTGTTATGTAGTTTAGAGAATAATTACTTGATGGGAATTTATATTTTCATTTAATAATGACATAATTCAAGGCGAATTGTTTACAATAAAATTGCTGAGTTTTAGTTTCTGTCATCCACTCTACTGGTAGTTTTAGTTATTATTGAATTTACTGTCTTCTAAAACAATTAGTCTTAGTTTTTTTTATATTCTCTACAGCTTAGTTTTAGTTATTCTTACCAAAAGTAAAATACCCCAAAACTAAGGGGTTTTGGTTTTAGTTTTGGTTAACTAAAACAACCGGATAACTTGTCTGATTGCTTTGGACTGTTTAATTGTTTATCATTTTTGGTTGCAGAACAAAAAACAAAAACAAAATCAGTATAAAACTAACACTCCAACATCACTTTATTTCAAGATGCAATGATTTTAACTTATTTTGAAAGCTGAGATTCATAACATCCACCATAATAAAAAATTAGTCTGAAAATTTCATTAATAATACTGACTAGACATTCACACTATATCTCACAAGGAGAGCCAACATGATTATTTATGCAGATAATCAGATTTTGAACATAAGCCTCACAATCAATATAATCAGAATATACATAAACTTATGGCACTCCTTATCTTAAATAAATGTTTTTCAGTTCCTTTCTTAACTTGCAAGATGTTTCATCTACATAGTGGTTCCATAACCCAAGTTTAAGTGGAGCCGAATTTATAGTTCTTCAAAGAATCCTGTACAAGTTGACCACAGTTCAGAAAAGAACTTATGTTGGATTAACCGTGGAACCTGAAGAAGATGGGATGCTACAATTTCATCTTGATTGGGCATTGAAGAGAGACAGTGAGTATGATGGTAGGTGTACTTCCACTGTTTACTGATAACCTACACATCCAGACAGATTATATATATATTATACCTTTACTTTAAGTCTCTTCTTACTATTCATGCTGTTCAGGTCTTGAGCCTCCTGACATGTCAGGATCAAACACAATAGACTGTAAGTGTGCATACATTATTGTCTTGTACATTACAGACTATCACACTCAATGATATTAATGATTACAAACCTACTATACTACATGTCATTGCCACTCATTTACAGCTGTAGTTAATGCAGTTATTTGGTTGTTCTTGCCATAATCAATTAATTTTTTGTGACAGTTACGCCCCTACACATGCTAAGAGGGAAATTGCAAGATGCTTGTCAGAGCGATAGGAAGGAAACTAACATGAGTGAAATCTTGAATAAAAGAAATACATACAACGAAGTACATCAAAGAAATAGTTGGCACTACAATGGTAGGCTCAATAATTACTTTCTAAGATACTGACTAAACGAAAAATTTGTTTCATATTCCATACATAATTATTCACAGATTATGTAGCGATTACGACATCATCAAAACAGCATTAATTTAAGTCGGGTAAGTTATTACGATTAGATTTATACACTGAGTCATCCATTGTGTATAGTATATGCTGCCCAGTGATAAAATATATATAAATAAAACAACTAGAAGGTTTGAGCAACGATCATCAAAGAACATCAGGAAGCTTGCAAGTGAGTTGATGAGAAGGTTTCAGCTATTGCTGAACATAGTTGGCAGCAGCATCACTTCATTAAATGGGAACTAGTAAGAGTTGTGACAGAGCCACTCAAAGAATTGTGAGTAGAAAGTCAATCAAGTTCTATCCCTTCAGATGACACCAGATACCCACCAAGTTAACTGAGACAATATTGGTATAGAGTCGATTCCTGGATTCTGGCTGTCTGTGCTACATGCTAGTCCACCTTCAAGATATGTTAACCAGTTAGAATTCACTCTATTTATCTGGGAGATTATATTATAGTTTTTAGTAATTATCATTCTATACTAAGACCATGTCACTACATAATCATATTTTTGTTGTATGCCATTTTGAATGAAAAAAGAGACTATTGTGTTGAAAATATTGACATTCTTTTGGAAAGCTAGATAACTAAGAAGTCTGAGAAATTTATAAAATTTTCCACCCATCAGTTAACTAGTGATGTGCTTAAAGCTGTCTGTGATGGGTCATGAGCGTGCAAAAAAAAATGGGAAAAACATCTGGTGCTCTTTTACTTTTTTCATGAGGCTTCATATCCAGTATGGAACAGTTTGCAAGGCTTGCTTTGGTATCCTCCTTATTTCTGACTGACTTATGTGGAGATATAGTGCTCAATTGTTAATAATCAGTGATTAATACTTTGAGGTAAGGTATGTGTTGGCATAATTTGATTGACTCTAGCTACAGACAATGCAGTACAGAACTCCCCATATTATTCCCAGGCAAGGTTATGACACAGGTTATGGCTCCTGAGACTACTTTACATTAATGTTCCAACCAAACCAGCAGTTAAAACTAGAAGCCATAATAAATTAAACATGGCACAATTCTTCTTTTTTAACTTTGCATACAGCAACAACCAACCACAATCCGGTATAAGATGTAAGCTCAAGAACTATTAAAAAATTATGCTATGGATCTTCTGAGTTTTGAAGTTTAAATCACGCATTAGCTCTCACAGTATTGATTGATTAATGTTCATGCTACTGCTACTGCTAGTTAACATGATAATGGTCACTAAATCTAAATCTGACTAAAGTTATCTCAATACCATGCCCATTGCTTTAGCTACCTATTTTGCTAAAAATTCTGCCAGTAAAATAAAAACCCACAGCTATAGCTAAAATTGAACTTCTGGTGTGACCCCTGCGTAAGAAGAATGGGCTCGCTAGTAACGATTTGGGTGGGGCAGATTAGGCGAATAAACGTTTGTAGCTAGTAGTTATTGCAGTGTTTGAATGGAAGAACTACTAGTGTCATGTGCTATACGTTATTTGGTCTTGTCCAAATATGGATTGGAGCTGAGTTCGGAAGCTGCTGGACTGTCCTCCCTAGTGTCTTCTTCGCTCCTACTCCGAGTTTGTCGTCTCGAGTGAGTTTGTCAAGTTAACTGAGTGATGCTATAGCACCAGTCTATAATAGGTCACATTAGATTTACTTGAGATAGCTTCGACTTCTCTCACAAACGTTGCTCAAGAAAGTTCTTTACCATCAGTTCAAAGCAAGTTAGTCAAAGTAAACAGTCTTTTCAGGATTAAATTTATTTTAAGATTGTGGGTATTATTTTAAACAGATTCCATTCCTATGGAAATGGGAAATATGGCAGGACTAAAGTTTTTTCTCAATAATATTCTTCACCAGGAAGTTGGCTTTATAGTGACTTAGACTCAGTATAAGTAGATTAGTAATAAACTCTCATCTCTATTTTTATTCTAGTAACATATAATATGCACCCAAATATAAATTAATCTGACAATGCTTTAATAGCCTGTTTGCACTCAGTTTAGCTAAGAGTTTGATTCAGTGACTTCTTCATTCCTTTTATGTTATTATTATAAAATTTACAAAAATGCGATATATTATATTTATCAATATCAGTGAATAGCAAACACCTAATTTTATTTTATTTTTGTTGTGTCTAGGCTTAGTCAAAAGCAAATATCTATCTGGAATATTCTGAGTTGCAATACAGTTTGGCTGACATTGTTCATTGTCGTTATCGCTTGTAGTGTGGGTGTGCTGATATCGGAGCTAATAGGTGATTACATAACAAATATGATGGCGAGTAGAGAAGGGGGTATAACAAAGGGATGGTGACGCAATAGGATGTAAGAATTGTATGATTTTTCTTGTCTCAAACATTATACCTGACTGTATGTGTGTATAGGAATTAAAAATACTACTACTTATGAGCTGCTGCAACTAAAACCTCGAGTTCATTGAGCAACAGTTGGTCAGTTTCATGGATAAAAAATTGAAAGTCGACCAGCTGTCCATGACCTTGCCATTATTGCACATAGAACCACACTCATAAGTTTAAGTAGCTGAGAGCACATTTTAAAAGATTGCATTATAAGAATAGTTATTCCATGAATATTACAAGTGTTACGAAATATTCGTTCACAGCTTTAATCAGCCCCAAAACAATAGCTTTCTTTAGTGCCAGTTTTAGCAAACTGTAACTAAGCGTGATAAAATTGGAGACACTGTATACAGTGTGATAGTGGATTATTATATCCATAATTAGAAATTTATTCAATAATTATTGATTATTTAAGAAAAATTGTAATGCAATAACTTCTATCAATATATTGAAGCCACTGGGTAATTAGCGTAACCATTTGGTTCTCTTTAATGCTTGTTGATTTCATAAAGCTCACGAATGCTTCCACTTTTCTAAAAACTATAGGTTCAAAATACAGGTTTTTTTGCTATGAGAAAAAATTTCATGAAATAAATATAAATTCAATTGGAAGTAAAGTTGCCTCACAATTTTTAATCATCCATCAGCAACCAATGCTATTGTTGCCAGTTCATTGCATTAAATTTTTTTTTTTTTTTCACTAAATACAGGGTTGTAAAGTTCAGTCTAGAATTAACATTGAATAAATAAAATAAATGTTTGAACTGATTTGTTTAGTATAGTTAAAGATACACTTCAATATTTTACACATGTTGATTAAGATAAATCATTTACAAATAAGACATATACAAAATTACAACTATAATGTTAAAATAGATAGTGGTCTGATATAAACAACACATAAAATTTTCCTAACACGATAGGATGAGTTATAATTTCTTATAATATAAATTATGTTATCAAATTTACAGATACAGCATGGGTCGCCATCGTTATCCAGCTCCACACTGGGAAAGTAGCAACAGAAGACTATACAGATCAACGCTCTGGGAGACTCGTTGTTCATATATCAATCAACCTCAATGTTTCTCTAACACTCAATATCTGTAGCCATCACAATGATCTGGATTTTCAGAAGGAAAACTAAATCTCAATATTCCAAACTCTGTACTGTAATAAAGCCACAAAAGACAAATAATAAAATAGAATTGCTATCTCTACCATTGATCTGGTCCATTTGGAATGGTTCAATAAATATCTTAAAAGAAATTCATTCCAGAACTACTTCACTAAAACAGAAACTGTTATTACTATGTAGAGATGTAGAAGCCAATCCTGGCCCCTATAATAAAGGTAAATTAACCTCTATTTAATGTGATGTTAAAATGGAGTCAACCATAACTACAGCCACTTGTAAGGCAATCGATATATTAGGTGAAGATAAATTTCTGTTTTTCTTTATTATTGATATATAATAAAAAAACTTGTAGTATTCTCTCACTTTCACAGGGTTTTTAAACAATATAGAATAAAAAATATTTGGTCGCCACCAGGAATCGAACCCATTATTGCTTGCTTGACACGAGCACTCTGCCACTGGGCTATGACAACCAGCCAGCAAACATACACTCTAATTCTGTATTTATACTGTTAAAGTATACTGCTATGCTACAGTCTTACTCTCAACAGACAAACGAAAATTCTCTTTTTTCAAAGATTTTATTTGTTGAATTTTTTTAATCCACTAATTTATAACTTTTGTATTTCTTTCTCAGCCTTCTTTTACTCATTAGATGTATTGCCTTACTTTCACAGGCTTTTTAAACAATACTGAATTAAAAATATTTGGTCGCCACTGGAAATCGAACCCAGGAAGAATACATATAATGAGTAAAAGACAGCTGAGAAGGAAATTATGAATTGTAAATG
>WLWI01003259.1_pt1 | contig 13927 bp, 10 predicted proteins | sample 6701501 | NCBI WGS metagenome assembly WLWI01 (sample SAMN12718690, study PRJNA515312) | sponge metagenome | isolation source: marine sponge | host: Mycale hentscheli | place: New Zealand: South Island, Marlborough, Capsize Point | collected 2014-11-01
GCTGATATGGAATAAAAATACCTCACATAGGGCATAGTAACCACGTTACTGGCTGAAAATCAGTTATGTTAAAGGGTTAACTATATAATATTATTGTTTTAATTAATTAAAATGTTGACGTCACTGACACTGAGGGCAACAAATACCAAACCAGCCCTAACTTTGCTAAAAATTGTAGTTAACTTGTTGCATTTACTAATATGAATTTAATCATGCATGACTGACTTAAGTTCTTTTCTTTTTTTAATAAATACTTCAGAATGGATGTATTCCATAATCTTAACTCAGGACTTTTTTATTGTTGGTGATGAAAAAAAAAATCGCAAGCAAGCATGTGTTAGGATAAATAGATTGAAGAATAATAATGGTGTGCACTGGATATTTATATTGAATACTTCAACAGAATGGCAGCTTTTTTAATTCCAAAAAGGTGTATGAAAATACATTAAAATGTCTCAATTGCTTTGCTTGTTCAAGAATTACATTAGCTACATGTACCTTTGCTTTTCCTTTCTTCATCATCATGATTCATCCCTAGAGTATGACCCATTTCATGTGCTGTGGTGATAGATACTTTATCCACAGTTCTCAACCCGCTTCCAATGACAACCCCTTCAAACTCTGGACCATCACAAATCCCTGGGACATAGGCCACACCAAGAGAGTTGTCCCTGAAAGTTTTACCACTACAAAAGAGAAGTACGCAATTTAAAAATTCGGCATTAGCTAACACCCTGCAAATAATTCACTCACCTAATGAGTAAAGCCAAGTCAAAATTTAGTTGAGGCTGGTTCCTCAGATACTTGGTAAATTCCATCAGAGACTGGTCAATACGATTGGTGGAGGGATATGTTATCTGATTTCCATTAGACCAAGTGATGACCCTTACCAATACTACATTAATGCCTATGGAAAAGTAGAGCTGAGTAAAATGATACAAACACTTAGATAAATCAAAGAGTTATACTCTCATTGTTTTGTGCATCAAAACTAGGAGAATAGCTAATGGCTACAACCGTGTAAAATTCATTACACCTTTATCAGAATTAGTACTGTATTGCATGATTGTCTTGGTGACCACATTAATCTTTATTTCTTGTATTATCTCAATGTGGTTTCATTTATGTTGCTCATAAATACTATTCCTTTAACACATTCCTGTACACTATATATTTTGAACGTGTTACTGAATGTTCTAAAACATGAATGATGAAACTTATTTTGTGTCACGGTATTTACTGCTTCGTGTGCACACTTGCAAACTTTAGCATCCAATACCATAAACGTTTCAGTTAGATTAGTGAATTGGTCAATTATAACTTGAAAACAAGTCAGTAAACACGCATGAAAGAGTTCATATATGTACATGCATGAATAGGTCTAGAAAAAGAGACTAGGACAAAAAATTGATATAAGCTTATGAATTCTGTACACTGAAAATACAAACTTTTTGTGTAAAGTCAGTTTAGAAGAATTTAACTTCTTGATTCTTTTCTCTTGTGGGCCAAATTTCAAGCTCAACAAAATCTAGAAGTACTCTGGTGAAAAATCTAACTATCTACTAGTAAAAAGTGGCTGCTGATAGCATGACATGTATGGAGTACACTGTGAAAATACAGGAAAATATTATCTTTGCAAAGTGGCAAGACACAGATCTACCAAGAGTGGCAGTTCCATTGTTATTTTCTTCTTTATTGCTTCCTTCATAAGCTACATATAGATTTGCATATTGAAGGATTCAAATTTTTAACACAGAATGGCCAAAGCCAATACTAATGACAAAATTTCATTTTATGCCAAAAAATCTTCTTCCCTAGGCCCACTAATAATTAGCATATTGAGAAGTGATGAAAAGGTGTAGAACATCACAAATACTTATATATAAATATATTTTTTTAAACGCTATGCAAATTTAGCCAGTAGTTTGCACAAATAGTTTAGCTGATAACTTAATGAGAAATTGTAACCATTTTAAAAATTCTTCTGTGACTAGGTGGTATACTAGACAGGACATTTTTTTTAAGTTCTTTTTTTTTTTAAGTTCACTAAAATTATTATCATCCACACACTGATGATGACCATTGCAAAATGGTTGAAATGTTTTGTGTATTTAAAAAAAATACTTTATGACTAATGGAAAACAAATAATATGGAACTAACCATAAAAATCGTAAATAATTGTAATCTATTTTAACTTTAGTTTATTGATCAAGTCACTACCTCACTATTCAGCCATGCAAAAATACTCACCATATCAACCAAATTCATCAACTGAATAGAACGGGCAACAACTCTGTTGACATCTCTTCCTAGCCCTACATACTGCATTAAACAAAAAATGTCTCAATGTTATCTGAAGTAGTGGGAGAAAATTAACTCACCAGTTCATTGTCATTCACCAGCACAACTTCAATAATGAAAAATCCACTGGGTAAATTCTGCAGAGATAAAGCAAATCATGTTTAAATATGTTCACATCAAGAATAGGGCAAGACATTTTGCTTACCTGCCTTCTTTGGTAAGCTAAAGTGTGTCTGCTAGTATTTTTGAACACTCTTATGAAATCATTCTCTATAGAAAAACAGAACAGTACAGTAACAATTGCAAGACTCAAGAGTCCAGTATGAATAACAACAAATAAGAAGAGTCTCTGAGTTGGGTGACACATCAAATCGGAGAAATAAATTCTATATCTTATGATAATTATATCTATGATGTTTTAAGCTACATCAAGAAAAGTGTATAAATTGGCTTTATTTTCATCTTTATATTGCGTGTTATTACAAAGGTCTAGCAGTGTGACCTTATTTGAGAGTGCTATTTCTATAGACCTGACAGTGTTCACTTACTCATCACAGTCTCATTTAGATTAGGCTCTGCTGAAGGTGCCATATAAGTCAGTAAATGGTCTTGCTCTATCTAACCAAAGGAAGTCAACATAATAATAACTATAAAATAGTACTATTTTATCATACTGTGTTATTTCCTCTATGAGATGGACTGATAGTTACGTAGCCATCCTCTATGTTGCCAAATTGACCTCTATATCAACAAAAGAGAGAACAAAAATAAATGAATACCAGCCACCTCCAAAAGGTGATGGCATATTCATGTAATTTTTTAGTGCAGGTAAAAATTTTCAGCAATGTGGAGCAGAGAACAATAAACAATAACTTATTTTGATGGTTGCAGTGTTAAATAGCCAATTAACTTATATTTAAACCTAACCTAATGTTCCGAATTCTTGCGGAATCAGTTTATGTTGCAAACAAAATAGGCTTTTGTTAGGGCTAGTCTCAGTCTCTATACTCAACTCACTCAATTCCATCACAGATACTAACTCCAGCATTCCAGTTTTGAAAGGTGGTACCATTGTATTCAAATGGCTTCACTTTTCCTTGGTAATAGCAATTGGTAAACCCCTGCAAAGCAATGGATACAGTAACTGACAGGACCCTACTTCTACCACAAAAATTACCGTTTCCTCCACCAGCTGGTCATTGCTGTCAAAGTAAATACTCGAGAAACTTGGAGGTATCATCATCCTAGCCACAACAGAAATTTAACAAAATAGTATGAATGAAAGCTACAAAGAACAAATTATTTCGCATACTCATTCAAGGAGAGGTGAAGGATATATCTGGAAATGTTGACATTCAACGACAATGGGTACTACAAAGATAAAATGTGAAATGTATAAGTCATTTTTGTCAGCAATTAAGGAGGCTAAATCTGGTTACCTTGGAGTGGTTATTTCCTTGAGTCGAATTCCAGACCACTGGGACCACTGTCTCCTCAGGGAAGCTTAAGAATGAAGTTGTTATGTTAGCCAACTTAGCATAAACACACATTATGCTACATAGGCAAACCAGCTGCTTCATCCTTACTCCATAATCAGCCGCTAAATAGCTAGTACTACAAGACCCACACTCGGGTATCTACATTGCCGATACTCCCGGTGGACCCAGCGTCTGTCGAGGGTTAGAAGTATACCGCGAACTTTCAAAAGCATTGTCAAGCATGCGCAAACGGCGTGGTTGCGTGCGCGCGTGTGCGGCATATAGCGTTATATTACGCCCAGAGAGTAGGCTGCTATCGAGATCCTCTCGGTGGCAGCATGGTGGAGCTTGGCTCAGAAAATGACGAATTTCTCATCCAGTTCTGAATCGTTACGACCTTCACTGCTTTGGTACATGCTACTTCAACTTTTACCTGGTTTTCAGTCAAATGTCAGTACCTTGAGGAAATCCATTCTCCATGCCACCTTTGTGCCAAATATAACTTTCCATTCGGTAAAATAGTGACAATAATCCCAATATTTTTTTGTTATTTAATTTTATGTTTATTGTAGTCAAACACGAGTATAATTGTTGAGATTCCTAATTTTGTACTTCGACTGAGATTAAGGTGTGTTCTTCAAATCTTCATGTTGCTTGTTATTTACACATTTTTGTCTTCATGTTTACAGACAGCTATCAACGGGATTAAAGTATGTTTATGCTGGAGACCATGGAAAGAAGATAGTCAAGTCTGTAAGTTTCAGTATAATTTTGTCTGTATATATAGCTATAGCTATGTTATTGTGTACTTTTTTGAGACATCTTCCTACATGACGTGTGTTTTTTTTCAACATGATTTAGACAAGGGTATAAGTCCTTCAGACACTCATAGTAGGGTGGCAACAAATATATGAAGAGCCAGTGCTTACACAGGATGACTGCTTCAGTGAAATATGTGAAAAAATCTGTGCTTTATTGTTCCTGAATGTCTTATTCATATAGCTACTTTGTAAATGAGCTTCCTTTATGAAACTCTTTCTTCAATGGATATCGACATAATGTGCACGAAGGATCAATGAAATTCATAGAATAATTTACAGTGTCCTGTATTCCAATAGCTGGAAACTAACTATGAGGTTCTCCATTTTTTGAACACTACAGTTGTATCTTTCCTGACACCTTGTTGAATTATGAGCGGCAGTGTTGTTGCTAAACCGTTAATTTTGGTAGTATCTCCTGTGAAACCCAAGGACCATCACTGTATTTTTCCCTCTCACCAAATTTTAATTTAATTCAATTCATTCATTTCAATAATTTGCTGGTCTTTCAATACAGACAGACAGGGTGGTAGGTGAATCTAAGACACAAAAAATAAAAGATGTGCCTTGCCACTTGTAGTACCTAAGTATACTACATATTTCAAAAGGCTCATTTGTTAAGCTACTTAAAATCTATGTGAAAAAGAAAGCCAAAGTTTAATTTTTTTTTTACTTCTGCTGCCTTTTGGGGATTACTATTATTGTTGTTGCTGTTGTTGTTATTTCTGTTGTTAACTTGTTTAGGGTATACCTAATTGTTTTTATACTGGAAGAGTGGATGAATTTTCTGATTGGATTGCCTCACTGTCTACGTGTGATGGTCTAGAGTAAGTTTTTGCACACTGTTTACTACTTTAAAGCTAACAATTTTTCATTTCCTCAGGGGCAGTTTTGGTCTCATGGGAGACTCCAACAATTTCTATTATGTCGAGCCAAAAAATAAGTACAATGTGACAGATAGAAAGATCAACTTGGACGAGGTAAATGTTTGATTATATCATTGATTTTGTTGGTAAGCATGCAAGTGAAAGAGAGCAAGACAGTTTCATGCCTAGGCAGTATAAAGTCCACATTTATCTTCCTTGCTCTCACTACAATAGTGCACTTGTATTTTAAGTAATTGTCATATGATTATATAATGTATTTTTAGGAGCACATTTTATACAGTGAGCATCTTGAAAAACTGCTGGAGAAGGAAACATACTATGGTGTTTGTGGTAAGTAATTTTTTTAATTTTTTTATTCAATGCTGACATCAAATTTGGAAGCAAATACAATAATAGTAGTGACTATTTTAATCTTGTATTAGAAATGTTGTTCTTGTAGATTCTGCGCTACCTATTCCCGAAAGATTCGAAGGGGATAATTCGAGTGAGAGTGAACCATTTGTAAGTTTCTGTAAGTACTGCATTCAGATGTATTTCAAATTGTTTGTGTGTATTGCTGTGATGTATGGCCACAGGAAATTGCTGCAAGTAGAAGAATAAAAAGAGTGGTTGAGTTAGTCATAGTCAATGACAATAAATTGGTTAGTTCAGATAAAATAATGATATTCATGACTTATAATATTAATAGATACCTATTATACATAGTTGGCAATTTCTCTAATATGTAACAATGATAGATGGGAGAAGTAATAAATAATGTTGTGAGACAAGTGATTGAGAATGCCCGATGTTTGTAACATTCAGTTGTGTCGGTAATGATCCAGTTCAAATATGCAGCTTCCAGTAGATATCATTTCCATGCAGTTGTGGGTACTGGAGTCTTCTATGATTATTTGTGCTATTCAATCTCTGCCTTTATTAAAAAATATGTTCATGAATTTGGTACTGTTTCCTATAAAGCCTATTAGCTAGCATATCAGAGTTAGTTCCTACATGATGATAGATTTGTGACACAATTGCGAGGTTTCATAGAGAGGGGTTCAGAAGACGTCCTCTCATTGGAGTCTGAATTGAGGCAATCATTTAATGGTGACAAATCTAACTTTTAAAGTTGATTAAGTGAAATCTTTGCATTTTAAATTTGACTTTTTCACTAATAAATTCACCATATCTGAAAATAAAGTAGGATATGTAAGTGCAAAAGTTCATGCATTGTTCTCCCATAATAGACAATTCCAATGATTTAACCAATGCACTCTTCAGTTCCAGAATCACAATCGAAAACTTGATCCTGTAGTCCAGAGAGACTTGCAGATAGTGGATTACATGAATGAAGTAAGTTTCATTCACACATCAAACCTGTAGTCCTTGTGATTATTTATTATAAGAGTTAACCCTAAAGTTTTATCATTGAAGACTGCACTATTTGCATGATTGGAGTTCAGGAACTGTTAATCCTGTTATTGCTTAATCTAGAAAAGTTGGACTGCTCAATTCAATGAAGTAGCAAAGGTGCAAACTCTCAGCGTTATTATACACTAGTTAGCTATCATAAAGACCAAAAGAATATTTTATTTGGCACAGTATCAATATGAATAATGTCAATTATGTGTAACTCATACAAGTCGATATGAAGCTCGTGAAGATCGATATGTAACCCATGCAAATGAAATGGTAGATGTTAATTCTGTCTTCATAAGAGAAGCTAAACATTCAAGATCTCCCCTCACTATATGGGGAAACTCCAATTTCAGCATCTCGGTAAAGAAAATAAAGCAAACTACTGTGGGCAGCTAAGAAACGATTCGCTCACGTGATTATGGTGTGACTATTGGGGGCACTACTAACAGAAGCTTACGATTGTACGGCCAAAAAACAACTTAGATTTTCCTGACAGAATGACTGACTGACTGTCAGACAAACTGAGTACTGTAACCTTCTTGAATATGCATGCTGAAGGTTGAAGTAAGTAATTTATTATTGCCTCTCTGTCTGTCCATCTATCTATACTAACTTTTATCAACAAATTTGAGTGATTTATTTTTTAGCTTTACTCATCATCATCTACCAATAAGTCATGCTTTTCTTAACTTATTATTAAACTCAATTTTCAGAGTTTACTAGCAAGTAGTGCTCTCTTTTACCATATCTGCTACTTTATCACTTGTGCTTGACATCATATTCATGGCATTCTCCATACAAATGCCAATCCAAGCAGCTAATGGTAAAGAGAGGCTATTACTATTCTTGACCTTAATGCATGCAAAGTGATTGCCACTAATTTTTCAATTGACACAAATTCCTTGAAGCTCATCAGGTTTTATCCTAGGAAGAGCATTTGTCATGATTTGTGATAGTCAATATGCTCTAACAAGTATCATTAATTATAAACACTAAACAATTGCTATGGTGGTCCTGAATATGTGGTAGATCATTTCTGCATTCATCATTTTGATGATGTTTTGCTTAGAAAGTTTATATTTTCAGTAAAGAATTTTTTGTCTATAGCAAGAGGTCAAGTATTTAAGTCATGAATATTATGATTTTTCATTCAAAATTAAATTCACATCTACAATATATAGTCATGTGACATTTTACAGACATTATTACGATTTTACAACACCTTTATTTCTTTCAGTTATATGCAGCATTTAACATTACTATTGTTTTGACTGGAATTATCACTTGGAACATTGAAGATGGTATCAATTTTCCAAAAAATAATGATGCTACAAATACTCTGAAACTATTCCAGGAATACATAGAAAATAACCCACCACCAGTAGCATATGATGCCATTCTGATGATCACGTAAGCAATGGTTTCAAAATTCTCAACGGGTAATTTCATAAGAGGTACACTGTTTATGTAGTTTGTGAACCATATTCAAGCCCAATGCCATATTTACATGAGTGAATGAAAGTGAATCAGGGCTCCTTGGCTCACTTCACACAAATTTTGATATGTGAGGCACATTAGTGGCCCAGGTGTTAGGATAATGAAGTGGCAACCATCAGGTAAGACTGTCGTGTCACACAGGAGTGGGCACTCAGGATAATGCTCGATTGGCAACCTCTTGTTTAATGTTTCCCAAAATATTTTCTAGATGTGATGCAAGTACAGCTACCTAGTCATGTAGCAATTACTACATTGTAGTTCAAATGTCCATAACAAATGTATAGGCTAGCAGCCATGACTAAATTTTCTCTCTCCTTGGCTCACTTCACACTCAGCTATTATAACTCACCAGCAGCAACTTGCTCCATGAATATTTTTTGTTGTCCAAGCAAAGAATGCAGCTCTGAAACCTGTCATAAAATACTGTATGGCCACACCTGAACAAAAGCAGTGCAAGTGTGACTGTTTATAATTTTAAATTACTACCTCTTATGTTCATTCTTATTAACAACTATTGTACCTCGTTCACCCTCTCCACCTGTTGTTTTTTATCACTTATTTTGGTTCCTAAGGGCCCTGCTCTGCTCTACCTATAAAAGAGTAGAATAGATCATCCTCTCATGTGCTGCTGTTGCTACTACTACTACTATTGCTATTACTAATTTTTTCAAGTTCTTAATATACAACATTCCAACCAGTGGATATAAAAACAAAAGGTGAAAATAATTGATATAAAAGACTACGAGAAAGTGATCAGTGTCATGGGGTTATCTGTGTCTCAGATATCGAAAGACCCTTACATAAAAAAAAAAGATCTCTCATAGCACCAAACAATAGGTGATGTAATATCCTGTAACGTAAGACAGCTCAAACTTTTTCACGCGTTATATTTCTATGCACAACTCTCCAACAGCCATGTCAAGCTCTTCCTTTAGATGATGCCATTATTAATCCTATGCAGCAACTTAGACTAGCCTCTTTAAGAGATCTGCAGCAGTTGGAAGTTATCAGAAGTTACACTTAGCAGTAATATACAGTTGTTGCTTTGCCTATGGGCGGTTGTGAAAGTCGTCAGCTCTTATCACGAGGAGGAGTTATTGTCGACTTCAAAGGGTAGATGCTGCCACCAGAGGCAGTCTCAAAGATCCAGGCAATATGGAGGGGTTATGGATTGAGGGTCCGCCCTTATCTCTCACAAGCTAGACCTAGGGTTCTAAGTACCGTCCTTGTGGTTAACTTATAATTAAAATTAATTAACAAGAACGTGGGTTTGAGTACAAGAACTAAAAAGACCAACTGTTGGGGTATGCCGGCCAGCCAGTTTATATAGAAAACTAGCTGGCATACCACTATTCTGAGTGAGCATGATATAGAAAGCTCAAATCTGATAGGTTGAGGGCTATCCGCCAAAAGATATGGCCAAATTATGGTTGCAAAAATGGAAGAAAAAGTGTGAATTAGTGTTAGGGTGAAGTGAACCTTATGAATACTAATTAGTGATCTGCTAATGAAATAAATATTACTGGAGTAAATACAATGAAATAAATAGTTAAATAAACAATTAGTTAGATAAACAATTAGTTAAATAAACAGTTACATGTGAGAGTGGGGCTGTGTCATATGTGTAGCTGGAGATGTGGTCTGTGCTGGATTCAAGACCAGCAGCATCTCCCAGCATAGTTTTACATAAGCAACATTTCTTCATATTATAGAACGAGCTCTGCCTTACTGATCTTAACAATTTACGTGCCTTAAAATATTAATGATTTACACTCACATGAATTGAACCACAGAACCACTTACTGACTAAACAAGGACAAACTGCTCTATGTCAGTCTACCAAACCTGTTTCCCGTATAGCAATTGGTAAAGGGTCTGACTATGCGAGACTAGTGATGGACCAAGTTAAATATTGTTCTTTCATTTTATAATAAGCTTTGTTGTGATTGACAGCTAGCCAGACGTTCTCAGGTCTAACATGGAATTTTTGGATTTGGTATATTGTCTATTTTTGTGTGAACTAGGCATGGCTCTAGTGCAACCTGTTCCATCAGAAGCACCATGCTCACCGTACTATACACTATTGTTATTTGTACATGTTTGCAAACAGAACTTCAGGAAAACTTTGTTGACTTGTGAACTCCTTACTTTGTTCCAAGCAAAAGAGTTGGTATAGGTAGATTACCTAGTACATATGAACTTGTGTTAAATGTAAAATTGTAAAATAAAATTTCATTACTAGTAACTCACTGTTCATCACTGTTCATCACTGTGCTAGTGATAGTACCACAAGTTTGCATAAGAGCAGTGTAGTATAGCCCTATCAATAAGAAATGACAGTAGTAAAAACAATTTTTTTTTAATAAAAGCAGGATTTAATTACTCTACTTTATTACTACATATAACCAGGGGCAGAGACTTCCTTGGAAATATAGTTGGTTTAGCTTTCAAGGCCTCTTCCTGCTATGACAAGTATGGCATTGGAGTTGTCCAAGACACCAAGACTGGACTAGCCTATGTGGGAGCTACCTCCTCACATGAACTTGGCCATATACTGGGCATGTCTCACGATGATGACCTCACAAGTGAGTTAGTAAAACTTAATTGTATTGAGGTTAGGTGTGTGTGTGTGTGTGTGTGTGTGTGTGTGTGTGTAGGGGCGTGCGAGTGTAGAGACATCACTGGGAAGTGCATTATGGCTGGCTTGTCTCTTGCGATCCCTGCGACTATGTGGAGCAACTGCAGTGGCAGTGACATGTTTATGAGCTTCAGGAATTTCAGACTCACAGAGCACTGTCTGCACAATGTCCCTCAGATGATGAACGTGTCTGATATTCCCTTGTTCGCTCAAGAAGGTGAGCAGGGAGGCTAGCTAATTAGTAGCACTTATATTGATAGTTGTGTGCTGAAGATACTCACACAACTTTTGTATAAAGTCGGATTTAGCACTATACATTCAAGCCTCAACCTGTCTTTGTTTTTATACAATTAATTGTAGCTCAAATATTTACTAGTGATGTGCTTGAACACAAATAGCGAGCGAGTGTGTAAAACTATATTATTGTTAAACAATTGATTTTTAACATCTAATACTCAAGCTACTAAAAAAGTCGAGTTTTTAAATTACGTATATACGGTAAAGGGGATTCAGTAACCATTCCCAGTTTGAATTGGAAAAAAAAAAGCAATAAAAAATCAAGTCACATTATTTGAACATTTTCTTTGTGATATTCTTTAGCTAAGCAGTAGTTGTAACAAGCAATACTTTCACACAACATGAATTTTCAAGTAAATACTGTTCCGTAACGGGTTATAACTATGACAAATAGTGTATTAACTTACCACCACCTCTAACTTGAATAGAAATTGAACTCTGGTAAGTTTTTTTAGTTTTAATTGCACCCACAAAAAATTCAAAGCGGTAAACAATTTAATTTCTAGGACAATACGGGTAATGATTGATAAACCTGAGAATTTTGTTTAGTAGAGTTTGGGACACGGTCTAACACCAAACTAACACAAAAATACTAAAGGGTTAAGTACAAATAACATACGTATGTCCACACATAATATATAAACCAGTATTCCCGATTCTCAATTTGACACCACTATATTATAGTGTCTTGCTCACCAATGAGAAGTTTGAGTGGATGGGAGGCGGAAGTGGAGGTTGTATAATTAGTGATGTGCTTGAGTACAAATAGCAAGTGAGCCTGTGCACAAACAAAACACTTCAGAAGAATCTATCAGTCCATTTCTAAAAGTATTAGTACGTAGCTGTTGTGACCATTATCTAACAAATACAGAACTACTTTCATACCTCAATTTCCCCTGAGATATCTCATTCTGACTGAGTCACCAATAGCTTTTGACAACAAACACTTACAGCAACTAAACGGCAGAGTTTTTAAAATTACATCTGGTGAAGGGTCTCAATACCATAGTAACCTTTCGCCATAGCATTTTGTAGCTTGAAAAAAAAATTACTGCTCAGCATTGAGTCTAACAACCTAAGTGCATCTTGTGGCATTTATAAACAACGTAATACAAAGGGGTAAACAAATTAAATTTCCTTGAATGATACAGGATCGCTAAACTGAAAGATTCTGTTTAGTCGAGGTATGGGAAGGGACCATGAAGCAAACACAAAAATACAAGGGTCAAAGTACAAAATGACATACGTACGTCCACACATACATATAAACACACAAATATCCCCTATTTTCAATTGTGTTATTCCAACAGTGTCTCGCTCGCTCGCCAATAAACTCTCTATTTAGCTTCTCTTAAAATAAGACTCATCAGTAAGGCGTGAGACAAGTATGATTATATATCTCAAGCCATGTATGAACAGCATAGTTTGTGCATTTAAAAAGTGTGCAAGCAGAATGTAGCTTTTCTAGTAGTTACAAATATATGCTTGAATGCTAATGCGTTACTATTTATTTACATGTACATAACAGCAATCCTTTCTCACTAAGTACAGATGTTTTTGGTTATTTGCACAGGAAGGTTCCAACCTTAATGGACAATAGACTTCTAATTTTATCCTTCTAGATAATGCCAATCCACTACAGACTTGTTCTATTCATATTTTAGCATTATTTGCTCACATATTAGATACTTTGTTTTGTCATGTCTAGATTATTAATAAAATATAAAATATATATATATAGTGCACTCATTTTAAAAGATTTTACTTAGACAGGAAGGGGAAAGTGAGGCTAAATCTAGAATTATTACTGGCATATGAACTTGTCTTTGAGATGACATTGACTAAGTGTCACCCCAAACAGCAATATTGGTTCTTACATAATAATTCCAACTTATAGGACAAAAAAAAAAAAAGAGCTAGCAGAATTAGTAAATAGCCAGACCCTTTACCAAACCACTACATGAAGGGCGAGGGAGAAGATTGGTGCTAAGAATACAATTTTAAAGATTTATAACGATATTCATACTCTGTAGTCCCGAATCACTTCAAGTGACTATCTTTTGTTCCCCATCATTTCATACTGTTTTTGTCTTTTTTGCATATTTAAAGTAAGTAACATTGAAGTATTAAAAGAAATGATCAGAAAATGAAAATGAAGCATAGACACAGAGTTCATGTATGAAAATGAAGCATAGACACAGAGTTCATGTATGAAAATGAAGCATATAGACACAGAGTTCATGTATGTAGAGTGTTTGCTGAAATAGCAGCTCCTTAGTGATCAGTGGTGCTATCACTCTGAGACACACATCCAACTTGCTCTCCCAGCGTAGATGGCATACTTGGAATGCTGGAGACAACTGGGCTCTGGCTCCCCATTAGCGGCCACATTCCTGGGAGAGGAAGTGGGAAAGAAGTGGGCACAATAGGGGGATATAGCTGAGGAAATCTCGGAGTAAGCATTGAGGGGAAACCGCTGTTCTGAGAGTATGTAGATGCCAAAGCTGTACTTGGGGCAGTTGTTGAGGGTGAGACAAGATTGTAACCTACAAAACACATTCACATTCGGTTAAAATAAATTCATTGACATTCAAAGTGTTGCTTACCAG
>WLWI01003262.1_pt1 | contig 13926 bp, 12 predicted proteins | sample 6701501 | NCBI WGS metagenome assembly WLWI01 (sample SAMN12718690, study PRJNA515312) | sponge metagenome | isolation source: marine sponge | host: Mycale hentscheli | place: New Zealand: South Island, Marlborough, Capsize Point | collected 2014-11-01
TTACTCGCTACGCGCGCGCTACAACGAGCGTACAATATAAACCGTACAATATGGGAGAATACAGAACGCTCGCGTGATGCGGAAATATTCAAGTAAAAATATCAAAGCTGCAATAAATATATATATAATATTTCGGTAATTAATGACTCTTCTAAACAAATTGGTTCTCTTTGTCTTGCCTACTCCATAATGTTTGCGTGTGCAAACTGGAGACATAACCTAAATTGTGACTGTCTCAGTATTCTGTAACATTTCTGGCCATAGCTCCGCCCACCTGCCACCCGGAGGATTCAGAAGTAGTGGCTGAGATACTTGGGAGCTGATTTGCTCTTTGTGATTTTCTAATCACTCACTGTCATAAATACTCTCTTTATTGAAGCGATATCACTCATTTCTTGGAGAATCACATCTTGGGAGGATCATAGAACAACCATTACAAGGACACAAGGACAAGGTATCAATGTATGTATGTGGTGCTGGGCAGATTCTGCAATGGCGACCTTTTTTTTTTTCCCCTTCTTTTGCTGACAACATTGCTTCCAAATACTCTAATCTTCTCTCACCTTCTAAATATTCAGGCGCTGGTTGGCTGCCATTGCTGCCACCCCGGCACAAAGCTGTGGGTCAGAGTTAGAGTATCAGTGCCACCACAGATGCTCTGTCATGACCACAATACCAGCTCATTGTTTGTGCTATTAACAGGAATAAGAGGGGAAACACCAGGGGGAGTACATATCACTATAGAATGGACTATTTAAAGTGATCGATTCTGCACTTTCGCCAATTGCTCCAGTTGAACAATGTCTGAAGTTGTTACTCCTAGAGATGCTTCTTATGCTGCCACTTTGTATTGTAAGTTGTTGGGAAGGAATATTCGAGCTACTCTTGTTGACACCCACACTATGTCATCCATCGAGTGGCAAGTCTTTCAGATTGAAGGAATGAATGAGAAATTACGAGAAATTTTTAAAAAAATAGAAGAACATTTTGAAGGTCGCATCTGGAAAGGATTCGTAAGAAAGAATGGATGCTACAGAATTTATGTCAAGCCAGACGAATCTATTTCAACAGCTGCATCTGTTTGGAAGATTACGGAATTTGAATGTTTTCAGTTAAGGATAAAGAACGAGGAATATTCAGACAACATTGGATTCTGCCTGAAGCTGTCATGAACTGATATTTTACACCACTCAGGGTTTTATATGTATATTTTTGTAGACTTTGTTTCCCAAATATTAGAGATTGTTTAGCTTTGTCATTTCTTTTGTAATATCTGTTTTTAAAAGTTTGAATTTTTTTGTCATAAAAATTTTAAAATAAATTTAAGAATGATAGCGAATTTTAGAAGTCGTATGGAATATTAATAGAAACTAGTGGATCTTACAGTGGCACTTGTGGAATATGCCTCTGATTGTTAACTCTTCTTCTCTTTCCTTCACGACCATCTTCTACACACATTACACTCTCACATGGTACCACAACTTTCCAGTTGCCATGTACATTTTCTTCTTCTTCTGGAAAATTCAAGCTCATCAACAGTTAGCTATGTTACCGTTCTATAATTGTACTCCTGGACATTTCAAGATATTGACTGTCTATTATTAATAATACTGTATTCAAAAGCAATGACAAGTTGCTGTTGCATAGGTTTCCTAGAAGACTGACAAGTGCCAGTAAATAGCTTTTAAGTATGAACCAGTCAGTGAGCTGAATGTTTTAAGTCAGATTTACTGTGTGTATATCTTGTCCACAGAGTTACTACGATGCTATGGATGAAGGGGAGACTATCCCACTACGCCTCAGGGGAAAGAGAAACATCATCTTTGGCAACCTTTTAAACATCTACCACTTCCATGACGAGTGAGTCAATACCGCAGAGTTTGAAACATTACTGTTTTTCTTACTAGGATTTTTATATGTCCATGAATTGATTAAGTATGCATTGCTTTAAGTTTTATTCATACAAGTCCTTACAAGTGTCTAATTGTCAGGTTAGATTTTTGTATTCATTTATTTGTGTATTATTTCCTTTTATATTTTATTTTATTTATTTATTTTATTATTATTATTTTTTTATCCAGGGTATTTGTGAAGGCTCTGCAGCAGTATGAGGAGAATCCCCAGAGAATGGGAGAGATCTTCATTCAGTTTGTGAGTTAGTCATCCCTACTTGCCCCCTATATAACATGCATTATGCTCTATTTCCCTGCTACATGGATATTTCTAAATGGACACACAAACAAACACTGTCATTACATTAGTGTGTATATGTTTATTTAATTGTTTATTTGTTTTGTTTAGACGGAGCAGTTCCAGCTGTACTCTGTGTACTGTAAGAACAGGTCCAACTCTGAGGCGTTGCTGAGTGAACATCCTGAGAACGAGGCTTTCTTCAAGACCATCCAACTCAATCTCAGTCACCAGCTTCCTCTCAACTCCTACCTCCTCAAACCTGTGCAGAGAATCACTAAATACCAACTGCTGCTCAAGGTTGGTGAAGAGTAATCGCTGCCGCCATGTTCTGAGCTATGGTCTCTCCCTAAAGTCTGACCAGCTAGTGATATACCACCTCAGTGTTATAATTATCAGGGGTTATCTCTTATTTCACAGTTTAGTAGTAGTTGGCAAGTGCTCAATATAGCCTAGAACCAACATGCAAGTTTATTTCAGTGTCGTGTATTGGTAGTAGGCGGGGTTTATTCACTTCTCAGTTGTTTATTTATTTATTTTTAATTATTATTAATTGATTATTATTATTGATTATTATTATTATTATTATTATTATTATTATTATTATTATTATTAGATAGAAACTTTCTCACCTAAAGGGGTCTGGAAAAAAGCAAAGGAAAAATGTGAAAGAAAGTTTCAATCTAGTTTTTATGAAGGGTCAGAACTTGATAATTATTATTATTATTATTACTATTATTATTATTATTATTATTATTATTATTATTACTATTACTATTATTATTATTATTACTATTATTATTATTATTGTTATTATTATTATTATTATTATTACTATTACTATTACTATTATTATTATTATTGTTATTATTATTATTATTGTTATTATTGTTATTATTATTATTATTACTATTACTATTATTATTATTATTGTTATTATTATTATTATTGTTATTATTGTTATTATTATTATTATTATTATTACTATTACTATTATTATTATTATTGTTATTATTATTATTATTATTATTACTATTACTATTATTATTACTATTACTATTATTATTATTATTGTTATTATTATTATTATTATTACAGGATATGATGAAGCATTCGGTGAATGCCCCCAAGGCAAGGGAAAATCTGCAGAAGGCTCTGGATCGTATGCTGAAGGTCCTCAAAAATCTCAATGACTCACTGCATGTGGTGGGGCTAAAAGGTTTCCCGGTAAGTGTGCGCCACTTTAAAGATTGGGTAGGAAAGGGTTAAAATTAGTTGGCCAATTATAATGAGGATGTAAAATGGTAAGGCTATGGTATTTATTTTTTTTGTTTGTTGTTTATTGTTTTTATTGTGAACTTGCTATTTTTATGCTAATATTTAGTATGCACAATATTGCACTCTCTAGATTATTTTTGATAAAATAAATACATATATAATTCAATCGGTTATATTCTGGTATGTTGTGTAGGGAGCTCTAGCAGAGCAAGGCAGACTTCTGGTGCATGTAAGTTAATTTTGGGTGAAATGATTTTAGGTCTTTCTTAGCATTATTGTCTCAATACTAATGATGACTCCACTGTATAGTGTGCACATGCATGTGTGTGTTTGTGTGTTTGTTTGTTTATTTATGTGTGAGTGAGTGAGCATGTTTGGGTTAGTCTTTTTTTGCATGTGTGTATGTGTATATGATATAGTTTTGCGTGTGTGTATGATATTGTTTGTATGTGTGTGCATATGATTGCGTTGTCTTTATTTTTCTTCATGTTTGTGTCTAGGATGCTTTTAGTGTATGGGATGGTGGTCATGGCAACCCGAGTCGCTCCCTCTTTCCTTCACGTGGTAAGGAGCGTCACGTGTTCCTGTTTGAGAAGGTGATCATCATGAGTAAGAAGTTTGAGGCTCCGTCTCAGAAGAAGGCAAAGAAGGCAGACAGCTATCTCTACAAGGCTCACCTCCCGGTAAGAATTGTGTGTGTGGTGTGTGTGTGTGTGTGTGTGTGTGTGTGTGTGTGTGGTGTGTATATGGTGTTGCACAGCATATGTGAAGAGTATGGCATCAATGAGTGTTGTTATGTTGTTGATTTTTATTGTAACCTTTTTAAAGATAAAGTCTCATGAGCCGAAACATATTGTGATTTTGTTATAAAGCGAATATTATTAGAGAGTTTGTTGTTGTTGTTGTTGTTGTTGTCGTGTTTATAGTTGGCTGATGTGACATTGAGAGAGAGTATAGACAGCCAGCCTTTACAATTCTCACTGTCCGTGCATGGGCAGAACAAAGACTTCAAGTTCCTGGTAAGCCACACCCACTGTAAAACTCTAATTGGGTACATGCTGTACAAGTTAATCTTTAAATCTGGTTCAGAGTGACCCCCCCTAAAAAATAAATTTTTTGTCCCATCTGTCTGATATTATGTGTGTATGTGTGTGCGATGTGCAGGCTCAGAGTAAAGAGATCCACTCCATGTGGACGTGTGAGTTACGCCGACTGCTACAGGACCAGTTGAAACTCATCAAAGGTGGGCCGGGTGTGGTGGGTGTGGTGTATTGGACGGTTGTTGGAAATAGTTTTGTCCTTGGTACTAGTCTTCATGTGTATGATAGACTTGTTGGTGGGTGTGGTTCGAGGTAAGGGGTTATCATTTCATAAACTCTTATTCTTATGTAGATATGGCCATAAGAACTGGTACTCTGGATAGAAGAACATACAAGGGGAAGGCTGGATTGAGTAAGTGAGGGCATAGAAATACTGTCCAATATTGTTGTCACTATAATTAGCATCGATCTTACGGACTTGGCGAAACGAACAATTCAGTAAAAATTGAGAAAATAACAGCGTGTATGTATGGGGTATTTCTTTGTGATATTTAGTCAGTGATGATGATGTGTTGCTACCAGTGACCATGTCTGTCTGTCTGTCTGTCTGTGTGCAGGTAGAGATAGCGGGTTGTTTGGAGATTCCTTCAAAGTGAAGCCAGGGGAGTCTGTGCAGTCCAAAAAATCTATCTCGTAAGAAATACTAAATACACGTTTCAATGGGTAGAAATGCAGCACGTGTGCACCTTCATGACAGTGCTGCCCTGTACTTCTCTTTCCAGGGGACGCTTTAAGTTGCTAAAGCGTAAGAAGCCAGGAGGAGAGGTGGGTAAGGGAAAGAAGATACCTGGCACTAATGGTGTCAGCCCTGAGTCTTCCTTAATGGCCAGCTGCTCCGTGCCCCCCAATGTGAAGTTCGGTCTCAAGGGATCTGGAATTCCAGCCGAATCTCTTACACAATCTGGACCCTTTTTAGGTAAAGTGTGAAACTTTTCTCGTGAATTAATTGGACCGTTTCCCCAGTCCTTATACTGTTATATATCATTTTTGTAACATATAATACCATAATATGGTTTTTAGGTTAAGGATTATGTTGTATTATGTTGGTTGTTAGAACTAGAAAATTTGCTTTATTATAATTATTCAGCCGAGAATGAATGATAATATAATATGGTTTTTGTGACTTGTACAGACCAGCCCACTTCCCCGCGAAAAATGTCAGACAGTCTGTCCAGTGATGATGACTTCTTCTCAGAAGAGGAAGGGGATGAGGAGGAAGTTGGAGCTGCAGCAGTGGACCACTACGAATCTCTGGTAGGTAGTTGTTCACTAATGCGTTGAACCAATACTGTGTTGTTGTTTTTGTTTTTGTTTTTGTTTTGTTGTTTTGTTTTTTGCTATAGCTGCCTAGTACACTTTTTTTTTCTTAAAGACTAACAGCAAAATGTCTGATCTGTTAAAATATAATAAAAATATGACTGTAGAACTCTCACCAGTTGACTTAGCCATTAAAAGTATCATTTTATATACAGAACAAATTCTCCATTACTTGAATATCTCTCCCACTCACTCTAATATTACATGTTAGTAGTACATCGATGCGTCCTGATTCTTCCCGTGTCATGACATGAGTCAGCAAATATTTCTGTAATGCACAATTTTCCATAATAGTTCAACCCCATACTTTATTCTGTGATACTTTGCTAATACTATAGGCAATACTTACATATACACAACTTTTAAAAATGTCTATGAAACTACAATGATTTGTTCTCTACTTGGTTTAGGCTCCCGGAGGTCCTCGGCACTTTGTTGCCATAGGAACATACAGTCCTGGCGACTCCGACGGCAACAACATCTCTATGGCGATGGACCAGAAGGTGGAAGTCATAGGCATAAACCAGTACGGCTGGTGGTGGGTGCGTGCTACTAATCCGACCAATGGGGAAGTGGAAGAAGGCTGGGTGCCGGCTAGCTACCTCAAAGTTGCCAAATCTTGACTGTAACTTGTTGGTGCAAACGTGTAGACAAGTTTGTTCCGTCAAATTGATCTATACAGTACAAATTTTTGTTGCTACTTTTTCTTCTTTTTTTTTTCTTCTTGTGTTGCAACATCTAAATCAATTCTAACGCGAATTCAATCAGTCATTTTTACTACTCATCGTGCGTGTGGGTGCATTCATAGCTGTCTTTTCCTCAAAATTTCTTTTTATTTTTTGAGTTCTATTTTACTTTATTTGTGGTTGATTGTTTTTTTCTTAGTTGATATTTTTAAACATGTAGTTCTTCCTGTGGATTCCTGCATGATAAATTAACGCCGTATAGCTACAGAAGCTTATTCTTCTCAACCTAATGATATACTCTTTCAAACAGATAGGAGTGGGAGTCAAGAGTGGGGAAAGGAAGGGATCGGAGGCCAATTAATAGCAACATGCATAGTATAACTCGGCTGCATTTTGGCTCACTTGTCAACAGTATTGCCCAGAAAACACAATTTAAAGAAGTAATTTCTACTTGCATGCAGTATAAGCTGGTGAAGAAGTGAATAAGACTGAGGTCACTACAATTTAAAAATTACAGAGTTGTCTCTCTATTGCTCCCTTTTCTCCAAACCTTTGTTGAAATTACTTTAATTTTACAATGAATTCTTCAAACTCTTCAAATTGAAGAAACATTTCTGTTTAATCCAATGTTTACACTCGTACTATACTATAAAATAAAAAAAAAAGGGGGGGGGGGAAACATTTGCCCCTCCTCCCTTCTCTTACCCACTTCTTATTAACAGCATATGAAAACTGAGGACTTCCTAGAAGATGTCCCAATAGTCACAAGTACACGTGAAGCCAATAGCAGCTATAAGAGCTTTTCATAAATATACGTACTACTTTGGATTTTCATGTGTCACTATCTATAGCTTATATAACACTCACGATCAACAACTGTTCAATTCTTACGTAAACTATATTATTGTTGTCAGCACAGTACACGCCTTATATACCTAACTGAATAGGTAAAGCACTTCGTTATGTGTAAGTTTATTTGTGTAATATTTTCCCATATAATCAGTTCACTTTACTTTCATGAATACATTAGAATGTTAGTAATCCAAACTTCAATCAACCAAACACTTCAATTAACCGAACACCACCCATATAATCTAATAATACCATGTGCAGACATGAAAAACTGCTAGACCATGTCCTTTCCGCTATGGTATTTTTAGTTATCTGGACATTTCAATTATCCAAACAACTCTTGATCCCAAATTAGTTTGGATAACTGACATTCTACTGTGTATTCACACAATTAAATCTACAATCATTTGCATGAAAACTTTGGTGGCCACACTGATGAGAAATAACAGATATATAAAGTCACAATGTACAGAATTGCATGCAATGCTTGTATATCACGTATTACTGAAATTGAATTCTCTTTTGAATAATGCGGGGGAATGTCATGGCGATCATGGGTTGCACCAACTAATTATTATTATTTTTTCCCTTTCATTGCATGTTTTGCCTTGTCATTTGTTAGCTTTATGCTCACAAGGTGTGCTTGCAATGCTTAAATCTTTCTTCAAACCAATTTTTTTTTCAAAAGTAAAGTTTAGAAAGCTAGCACAGATGTTGCCAGCTATCTATTTGGTGTCACCTTCAGTCTTTTGGTGGCCTCATATTCAACTTCAATTGCCGAAGATATAATGACTGAGTGAAACTTTTTAGAAAGTATTTCTACTATTTATGCTCATAAATATTGACTGGCTGAGCTGGAAAAAAAATCCTTATTCAATAGATTGCTATAATATGATATTGTAGTCATGTGTATCTTCAAGAAGCTATTTTGGTTATAAATACTCTCATTAATTCTTTAAAATTTGTTGTTATTAATTTGGCACATTCCTCCATGCTGTCGCAGGGGAAAGAAGAACATCATCTTTGGCAACATTTTGGACATCACTTCCGTAATGAGTGAGTAATTACAGGAGTTAATACTGTCCTGTTTTCTATATTGCTGTATTCTGTGAATTTTATCCCAGCCCATAAATGTTTGAGTAAGCATTGCTTAGACACTTTTTTCAAAATTTAAGCATTACCTTGCCTTACTTTATATCAACTTTTTTCTTTTGCTGCTTTGGTCCTATCTGATAACAGATTGCTTTTAAACATCCACATACATCACCACAATACTGATAACTCAGCGATGTAGCTATAACAACCTCTCTAATAATAGCAAACTTCTCTTTTCAACAGCCAATATTATGTTAATTTAAACTTACCAATGTTTCAACTTCTTTGCCAAAGACCTCTAATGTGTGAGTAGCACTGGATATTGGCACCACTGGTGCTCTATTTCCCTGAAAGTGTGGTGCTATGCTGATTCAAAGTGTTTTTCTAGTCTTTATATATTTATGTAATCCAGGGTATTTGTGAAGGCTCTGCAGCTGTACTTTTTTTGTCGTGGATTTGTACAAATTAATTCTATTATTGTAACAATAATTTTGTAACCACAATGTGAATTCTGATAACACTTCAGTATTGAAATGTTGTGAGGTCCAATAAATCAATATTGCTAATCCTGTGATGAACTTGATTTAGCATAACCACAACATTACGTCAAAAAATGGTGGCCATTTTGAAAAAAAGGGGAACTTTTAATTACATAGTGAATATACAATGTCCCTATAGCCAAAAACCTTAATCAGGGTGTATTCTAACAATGTATCAATTTTTATGCTTTAATCGTCAATGGCACACTTCTTGCACATAATAAGCAGGACTAACAGATCACATGTCCTTTTCATTATATGAAAACATTACTTCATTGTTTTTGGGTTTTTGTTTACTTATTGCTTTGTTTTATAATTCAATTCATTATAATTTTAAATATTTTACTCTAACATAATAATATGTCTAACAGTCCAGCAGACTAATGACACTTGTTGCATGTAAAGGCAGGTTGCATGCAAGGCAGGATGCAGAGAAAACACCTTGGAATTCAGTATATTTTATTCTGATAATGCATTCAACACAGATTGCTGAGAATTATGTATTGTTTCAAATCCTGTCTGACTTAGTACAAGATATTTACATACACTGTCAATTCTCAAATTTTGATTATCTATAAAATATACTTGCAAATTTTCATTTTGGGTATTGATTGCTCACAATAAAATGTTCAAATGGTGTTTAATTTTGATAATTTTGCTCTATTTACTCTTCGTTCAATGCGAATGATTGTTTTTGCTCCTTGCAATTGCTGACATCATTTTGATTACAATAATGAAAAAAAAAGAAGTTATCTGTTTTTACATTACATTGTGTGAGACCATCCTATAGTCCAGATGCACAAGAGCTGCAGCAACTCACTAATTGGCATTTGTGTGTTTATAGTTTGACATTTGTTTAATGTTTCTAGTAGTCTTCAGTTTGTGTTGTGTGGAGTGTGAGTGTGAACTGTGAGAGTGCCATGTGCTCATTCATTGGGCATGCTTGCACTAGTTTTTTCTATTTGTCTCCCACCAGGCTTGCCTTGGTTATATACTGGCCTTGAGCAAAGCCCACTTTCAGTCACTATTCAGTCTGTGCACCACTGTACCATTCTGTACCACCTTTTTACTTGTAATATAATTAGTTATTCCACTAAGCAACCTTCCACCATAACCAGGGATTAGGTAGAGGTAGTAGTTAAAATATCTGGAACAGATCAGTGGCCCTAAGAGTAGTAACTCTGGTGGCAGCATACATAACCCTTCAAAGTCCAGGAGCTTCTGCGATAGGAGAGTTCCTGGGTGACATTGTGCTTCTGAGGCTGGGCATTTAAAGGGACCAACTTGCAGACCTCCTACATTATGTGTCTTCTATTTTTTTTAAACATGCACAATAATACCATGACAGATTTTATATTTGAATTGTGGTGTATATAATATTGAACTCATCTTTGATAGATTCTTTGGATAGAAGTTACACAACATAATTTACTAATCCAGATAGAAGCATTTATTATTTCATCTAGGATAGTTTCAGAAATAAAGTTTTATAATTGTAGCACTACAACAAAACTGGTGAACATTAACAATTGAATTGCATGTGAGAATAAAAATTGTTCCTATCTGTTTAGCTAGTTAGAAGCAAAACGGAGGAAATAAGATTTGTAGTTGCACCTCACAGAAGGCAATCCTTCAGACATAGAAACATCCAATCTCCTGCTGATCAGAAACATCCAATCTGAAGAGAGTAGTCAACTGGTTCAAGGCTGACTGCCTCAGGCTAGATGAAAGCTTGAGTGCCTCAGACTAGATGTAAACCCAAGCCTCTATACCGTTTGCACTCAGTACCGTTGCAATTGAAGACAGTAGTCTACTGGTTCAAGCCTGACTGCACAAGCTCATGTTCCAGTCTAATGAATACTGTTTGCAAATTGAAGACAGCAGTCCACTGGTTCTGAAAACAGTAGTCCACTGGTTCAAGCCTGACTGCACAAGCTCATCTTCAGTTCCAGCCAGCAGTCATTCATTAATCAGTTATCCATCATTAACACTCCTCCAAAATCATGTGTACCTACTAGGCAACCAATACAATGCAATGAAAGAAGTGTCTCCTCAATATTTTCCCATATTCTCTTTTGTGTGTGTGTGTGTGTGTGTGTCTACTGAATACTGTTTGCAAATTGAAGACAGTAGTCCACTGGTTCTGAAGACAGTAGTCCACTGGTTCTGAAGACAGTAGTCCACTGGTTCTGAAGACAGTAGTCCACTGGTTCAAGCCTGACTGCACAAGCTCATGTTCCAGGCTATCTTCATCCTCGACCCATGGTACAGAAACAAGTATGGTGATGACAGGATCACGTACAGTTATAATGTCATGCAGTTCTTATTTGAAAGTCTGCTAGACTTAAACTTGGACTAGGACAAGCAGCTTACGAAATATTATGGGGTAAAACTGCAAGTTTATGTTGGCATTCCTGATGAGATATTAAGAAGCTTGGCAGTTTGTTGGAATATTGTGTGAAGATAACCTTCCAGTCCTACAAAATGTTTCCGGAGATCATTGCTTATGAAGACAGCCTCATAAAGCAGTTCAGAGCAATGAAGTTTGGTTTGAAGGATTCCATTCTCACTCTCTGTACGATTCAAATAACTTCTCTCACTTGTGCAAAGAATCACATCCCATCTGTGTTTGAGAAGTTTGAGCTGTTTGTGAAAAATCACAGTTCCAGTTATCCCAAACTGTAGGTCTTCAGTACAGATAGGGAGTAGCTATTTAATCCCAGCAGAAGTCACTTTGACCGCCTAAGTTCGAAATGACCACAAGCTCCAGTAAAGAGTAGAGAAATTAATAGACACGCTTTTTTTTGTAAAAATATTGGTACGGCCATGGCCGCTCAGCCTCACCAGTTCTGATGCCCTAGTACAAACTTCTTCAGTGAAGATATCTGGCATGGAAAGTCCTACCTTTAGAAGATATCCCAATAGTCACAAGTACATGAAGCTATAGCAGCTTGCTTTTTACAACTTATACTAATTTGGATTTTCAGTGTGTCACTTCTATAATGGTCGCAATCAACAACTCTGTAATTAACCCTCAGCGCGCATGCACGATAGGGTTATAGTAGTCGTATTGTCTGTTTTTCTGTCTGTCTGTCTGTCATGCTCTGATTTTGAAGATTACTGACAATTAACCGTTGATTTCGGTATGAACTTATGGGGATGTTCTGATGAGGATTCCCACTAGCCTAGCTAACTACTGTGTGGCTATGTACTAAAATAAACTTGAGTAACAATTGTCGTTCACAAAACCAGCACGTGTAATTGAACAAGTGGTAAGGGATGACAAAACGTGAATATAAAATGCATAAATGAGAATGAATGTCCTCAGTGAAAACCTTGAACATTCCCATAAAAATGTTCAAAGAATGGAGAAACATGCTCTGCTACAACTGAAAAAAAGTTTGAGAAACCGTTTAGCATAATTCTCCAGATGACCTGCTGACTCTGAGCCTGAGCTGACAGCTCTACCAGTATTTCAAACCTTTTTTTTTTTTCATTTTTGGAAGTACAATAGCCAAATGGACAACACACCCAGCTGTTTTAAACAAAGAAGATCCACCTTATAACCACATTTCTAAATGTTTGTCCTTGTTGTATAAGAAAAAAGAGAGAGACAATAAATAAGCAGTATTGATTTTCTCTATAATTAAGGATTGTAAGCACTGATTATTCTCATTTTCCCCTTATTATTCTCCCAAATACCTTTATTATTCTAGAATTATTCCACTAAACTATTTCATGTCTATTATTTCAGAAAAAATGTAAGCAAATCTGGCAGGGCCTAGAGATAACTCAGCCATATAAAACAATTTCTCTAATATACTAGCCAGTTTTCTCGTTCTAACAGCCAATATTATGTTAATTAAAACTTAACCAGACGTTTTGACTTCTTGCCTAAGTCCTCTAATGTGTAAGTAGCACTGAAGATTGGCATCACTGGTGCTCTTTTTCTCTGACACTTTCAAAGTGTTTTTCTAGTCTTTATATATTTATGTAATCCAGAGTATTTGTGAAGGCTCTGCAGCAGTATGAGGAGCATCCACAAAGAGTGGGCAAGATCTTCATTCAGTTTGTGAGTCTATCTTCTATAGGGATAGCCAAGCACAGTGAAGAACAATCAGGACCCATTTTATTTCTGCTGATGGTGGTTAAAGTGATACTGTGCGGGCCTAACGGAACCTCAACGAACATTCAGAAGAAGTGGTGTGCTTGAGCACAAATGTGAGCAAGCCTTAAACCACACTATTGTTAAATGATTGATTCTAACTACTAACACTCAAGCTACTAAAATAAAGTCGAGTTTTTAAATTACGTATATACGGTAAAGGGGTTTCAATACCAAAGTAACCGCTCCCCGCAACTGTTCGAATTGAAAAAGAAGCAACAAAATCAAGTCAAGTTATTTAAACTTTTTCTTTGTGTAGTAGACGTAATGCACAATACTTTCACACAACTGAACATACCTACGCAAGACTTACCTTTGTGGTTAGTTTAGTGGACAATGCATTTTCAAGTAAATACTGTTATTCTAGGAGATATGAGGCTTTAATCAGAATTTTAGGTAATTATGGTTTGACATACCTATTATTATGTAAAAAATACTGCTGATTAAAAAAAAGCAGTCTTATTGACCACAGGTAAGACAAAAAGCTATTTTTGGCACATTTTATGCCCATAATAGGTAAATAGGACAAAAAGCCACTTATTGCCTTTTTATTACACCCTTTATTACTTATAGTAAGAAATTATGTGGTTTGACAAAGGTAAGTACATTACTTCTAGTCGATATGAAAAACGTATTAGGCAATGTAATCGTTATCGCTGTCGTTCTCATCATCAGAAACGTCCTCAGTATCATTTTCATTATCG
>WLWI01003263.1_pt1 | contig 13923 bp, 11 predicted proteins | sample 6701501 | NCBI WGS metagenome assembly WLWI01 (sample SAMN12718690, study PRJNA515312) | sponge metagenome | isolation source: marine sponge | host: Mycale hentscheli | place: New Zealand: South Island, Marlborough, Capsize Point | collected 2014-11-01
GAAGTAATTAATAACTCTCCACCTGTGTTTAGTGTGATCAAGCCGTCAGATTTATTTGATCATTGTGTTTTAGGTTTATACCATATTCAGTCTCACCGATCTTTTTTTGTGCCACTTAAATATTTTTAAATGAACAATTAGTTTGAATTCGCATTTATTGAATTTATTATTGTTTCAGTGTGAAAAACCACCAGGGTTTCATAGAGGATAATTTGCGGGAGCAATATGAATATTTTAGACCACACCCACTCATAATACATAGATAGGACCGTATCATAAAAGATACTACTTCGGTCCTGCTAAAATCACCCTAATTTTTCTCCCATTCCAGCTTGCAATTCAAAAATTACCAATGATGAAGTAAAAAAAATCTATCAAATTTCTTGAGGGTGGAAATCTTAAAGACCACCCCTCTCCTCAACCACTATAGGAAATCCTGCCATCTATAATTACATTCTACAGCTAAAATTAATTAGGGAGAAAGAATTGAATAAAATATGGTGTGAATGTCACACCTAATGCTTCAAAAGGTATGGATTTGGTGGGAGTTCACACCAAAACGGGTTTATTGACTCACTGGAGCCCTTGTGTGCTTTATTATATAGGCCAGAGTATAATTTCAGTAAAATATCTCATTACTTTTTTTTTTATGTATCAATATGTCTTTACTACAATTATGCACTGCAGATTTAATTGTGGTGGAGGTAACTGCAATGAGACCAGTGTGAGTCTTTACAGTAACTGAGACAGTGATGCAGAGAGACAGTGATGAAGAGAGACAGAAATCGTGAAGAAAATTTCAGATATGGAATTTCTCTGAAACACGTGGTACCTTATCAATCTAGTGTTAGCTAGACAAACTTGGTGTATATTCTCATAATTTGATACGTCTATGGTTCTGAAAATGTGTATTTGCTCAAATATAGCTAATCAGCAGTTATTTAAAACTAGCTAGAGTTTCACACCTAGAAATTGCTGGGTTTTTTTCTTTTTTTCTTTAGCATTGACTTATCTAGAATTCCTAACCTAGAATATTATTGATGGAATATGTTGAAATAAACATAGCACTTCATCTGTGCCATTTACAGCTAGTGTTTGGGTGGCTGGAAAAATAAATAGCAATTTTATCTACTCTTAGCCTAGCTACTTCAGTGAAACCTAATTATGTATTCAAAGGTACAAATACATTGCTTTTATCGCATCCTCTTTATTGGCTCTCATGAGTAGTTGGCTAATTAGCTACCTAGCCACATTTTTTTTTGTTTCAAAGACATTGGAATACTCCTAAGAAAATGATAGCAACAGTAATAAGTCATGGCTATAGATCGGAGGTAGCGGGTGTTGGAGCAATTGGGAGTGCTTTACTATTTACACTAAAACCTTATTTAATCAATTGTTTAGAACAATCTCTTGAATTAAGATAGTCCAACCCTCAAATGCAGTAAAAGAGGATTATGCAAGTATCGTCAAAGTTTGGAGTATGTACCTTATTTCTGTAAATGTGATATTTAGTACACATGAAAAATTTTTCAGTCAAAGAGAACATTCTGCAGAATTCTAAAATAGGCAAGTAGACTATTAAAGTCTGTCTCAAGAACATCAGAGGCCAATAATAAAGGGGAAAAGTGCTGGGGGAAAAACTAGACATAAAACTTGTTAAAAAAGAGAAAAGTCTTGGAGCAATATTTTCCCATCTTATTGTTCTTTTTAGGCAAGCTGAAGTCAAAAACATTTTTTTATAGAATTGAAATAAATGGCCTATAATAAATACTCATTATTACTTTCAATGGATATTATGTTGCTAACTTCAATAATGATCATGTCACAAATTAATGATGTATATTTTAGAAATTAAAATAAATAAGTTTATTCTTAATTTGATGTTGCTACACAGCATATCAGACATTATATAGATGCTGAAAGTCTTCTTTCGCCATTCCTAAGCCTTGCCAACCATTTGTTTTCTTTGCATCTAAACTAGTAATAAAAAAAAGGTACAATAAAAAGAGCAATGATAAAATATAGTGTACAGTAACCAACTTTGGGAAGTTCTTGGATATGAATTACACCAGAGTTGACTTAGTCCAAATCAGCATCAGAAACAACCTCAAAATCCTAAGACTACATTCCAAGTGGTCACCATGTGCATCTAAACTTGCCCTACTGGCATCATGTCCATTGCATTCATAATCAACCAATTTTTCATCCTCTGTACTTTTTTTAGCATATTGAATAAAATTATCTTCACCAATTGCTATTTCATCCTCATCCCCTAACGATTCTTCCTCACGGTTGTAACAGTATGGCAACACCTCCATTTCTGTTTATAGTCTTCTAATGCTGTTAAAACTTCAGTGAACCTATTCCAACTATTTTGTGACACTTGTCGAGACTCCATGTAGCTAGTATTCACATCTTTCATCACCTAATTCGCAAACTCACCCACATCTGTGCCATGTTTCTTCAATATAGTTTGTGAAGAAACTTGTAGAAAGTGCTTGGAGGTGTCTGCTCTGAAGGCATCCAATGAGGAAGTGGAAGTCTAGATGTCATGTCACTTGAAAGAGAATCTGCATTGAATGTGAACCAGCCTCCATGACAGGCATTCTCAAAGTTAGTAGCTATGAGAAGTTCCTTCAAGTGATACTTTCTAGGCTTTGTCATTGTGCCGCCCTCATTTTTGGGAACACTCTTCCTTTGTCATCTCCTGGACTAGACCACTCTCCCTATGACTTTGGATTTCATTGGTATTAACTTAGAGTAGGAACTTGGTGGGGTATATCCAGAAGAAATATCTCCATAGGCTGCAGAGCGGAGAGTATCAGCAGTAAACAAGTAATCCCAACCAACATACTCTCCAGGTCTTCCCAGTTACTTTGCCTGGTGATGTTATTGAAGGCATATCACGAATTGCTGCATATTTGTAAATACTCAAATTTTCCCAAAACTCTTTCCTCACTTCCTTTCCATCATGTGTTGCTGAATGGTTTGAGAACAAAGTAAAAGTAGTTTCAGAAGGCATATCTCCAGTTACGGGTGGAAAATTCCAGCAAGCAGTTGTCCTACAATCAAGAAAGGAACCCTTCATGCTTCCTTGAGACTTTATGTCTATTGATCTTATTTAGAAAAGATGTTCATTAGCTGCATTGATAGTACTCTCTTCCCTTATCATTTGTGTATTCATCTCTCCCTTATCGCAGCCTACTTCCTGTTTAGGAGGAGAAATCCAGAAATTAGATATCAAGCTGGGTGTAAGAGCAGGCTGTGAAAGAGACAACAACAACAATAAGTAGAAAAAATATTTACAAAACAGCGACTAAAATATTGAAAGGAAGCAGGTGAAATCATTTGACAGGTTGACTAGAAGCAACACAGATGGATTCAAGCATCTTTTTGACTGGCTCACTTTATTGCACAGTATGGTAGTGTGTCTTTCAGAGTTTTATTTTTTTATTTTTTTTATTCTTTACTTGGTATAACTCTTTCAGTCTTAGTACAGTCTGGATATCTCCAAATAACATTAATTGAGTATGATTTATTCTTTTTACTGTGCCTCCATAAGGGTGTGTACTCAGCCTCTGAATAGCGTTGCTTGGTTCCTGAGTTATGACCTCAACAGATACCGCTATTAGCTGGAATTTCATCTCCATAATGCATCTGGGTAAATCGTTGCATGCTGTATTCATAAATGAGCAACAAAAGATGCAACAAAATTATTCAGTATTTTTTTTTTTTTTTGGCAACTTAGTATATTTTAAAACAAAAATACGGATACAGTATTCGGTACTTATACAGCTCAACTTATGGACAAGCCAACTTTTTAGAAAGGTCAGTTAGCTACAATTAAAATTATTTTGAGCAGCAAGGTGTAAAACAAATTTAATGAAACACCGTATTATTCCTTTTGCATGTAAGGGTGTGGCTGACAGTGATATAACAACACACCAGAAGATAGAATGGGTCTTCTGAGAGACAATACTACTGCACATTCCATGTAATACTAGTAAGTAGGTCATCATCAGTAAAGCAGATGTATTTTTGAAGGCATGAGGACTGACGGTCATCTACCATAACACAAGAGCTAATTTAGCTAGCTAATACTAACAGAATGACACTGTGTATTTTTTTGTGAGCAGGATTGAATATGTTTTGTATTGATTATGAATTGAAGTGGAATGTGAAAATTTTCTTAAATCCATATTGTAAAGGTATGAATAGCCAGACTACTATATTTTAAGCACACACTAATAAAATATAAAGCTGTCAACTCTTTATTCTCAACCTTGAGTTAATACAGTTTAATCTTTTTCATCTTGTACCCAATATTAATTGTCAAACTATAAAATAAGTGTAGTGACAATACATTAGGTGTGATCTAGGTGTGGCTTGGATGTGGTCATAAAATAACCCACCTTTTCAAGTCTGCGTATTGCCCCTGGTACTTCAATACTTTTTAATTATAACATATTGTTCATGATATGCACACATATATTTTATAATTACAATGAAAAATGATGATATACACAAGAAGAAGATAACACACAAAGTCAACTACTACAAGTAGAGCAAATCCAAGAGGATGGTGCACATGCACAGCGAAAAGAGTCTTTACACTTGCATGTAATTCCAACACATTTGTAGTGAAACCAGGAATTACATGACTCGCAACTGATCATGTAGTTGTCAAAACATGCAACTGCAGGAAAACCTTCTTAGACGAAGTTCTTTGAACTGAAGATTTACTACTAGGAAAAGCTGAAAACTTGCCTTTTGTACAACATTGAACAACGTCCTCTCTCATCTTTCTCTGATCAAAATTAATTCGGCATACTTTATCTCCATTAGCTAAATGAAATACGTTTGCTAAAGCGAAGACTCCACAGTCTTTGGCACCACTTTGCTTTTGTGCATTCACAGCATTCAATTGAAATAACATCATCTTTTGCAGTTCCACCATTCTCGCAATTTGAATCTGAACATCACAAGGCAACTCTTTACCAGGAGGCAAACTGTCGTAGATGCAGACACTACTTGCTTTACTGTACGAAGTACAAATCCAATGGCCATGACCAACAAATAGTATTTGGACAGCTGTTTGTAAGAGATAAGGAAAATGATTAATCGTAAGAATATACATTTCATTGTGGCTTACCCTCACCATAAATATATTTAAATTTTTCCGTCATTTGGCTTAAAAGAGTATCCTGCAGACCTTACAAATTCAGAAACTGTTTGCGTAAAAGGAGATTGCCAACAAACATTATGTCTGTCAGTAAGAAGTCCATTTTCTTCAAGAATTATTTTTTCGTTTAACCTTAACTGGAGAGACTCCAACCACCACACACTCTATGAGATGATTGTTAACAAAATTACAGTATTATAAAATAATAAAATCAATTTAGTTGTAGTTCACCTTATTCAGACGGACTTGTTTTCCTTTCATAAATGTTTCTGTGATGCATTTTTGAGATAGCTGAGTTCGTTTTCTCTTAAGGATCCTTATAGCAGATTCATTACTGACCTCCCCCACTGCTGCAACTATGTTAAAAGAATATAATTATTCAATTAACTAATTAAGTCTATCGAAATTTGTTTCTTCAGTCACAAACCTCTGCGTTGGTTACAATCTTTCCTCTTCTCATAAATTCACTCAATTAATTCATCAACCAGTGTTGCATGAAATCGAAAATAAGTGAATCCAAACTTTGTTATTAAGCATGGTATTTCATCTCGGTCAGACATGAACTCCTCTAATAAGTCTCCCCATTTCAAGTAGCTATAGCTCAATGTCATTATTACAAAATTTCCGCCTGAAATATTCAGTAAATTTGTGCTGATTTTTTTCATTATATGTCCAAAACTTACCTGCTTCTGGAAGCTTTGGAAGCTTACCGAACTGTCTGAAATCTTGCCAAACATACCACTACATCAACATCTTTGCACACAGGTCGTTGATTTGTTGATTGAATATACTTTTGTAACTGAAATGTAAAATACAACTGGATGTACTTTGTTAGCCTAGTACAATCTACTTACATAATCATAGTGATTATCCTCATCCTCAGTTCTCAGGCAATGATGTAGTGCCCCTGTCTTCAAGAGATGCAAATACTCATCATCAAATAGTTTGTTTGATGAATGACTTGTGGCACAACATTCACCTATGTCAAAAAGTGTACATTAAGTGTAAACAAAATGAGAAAAAATCTTCAGTTGCACACATAGATGTTCCACTTTCAGTTTCTTTGGTCACATCAGAGTTTTGTATTTCTTCGTTTGCAGAATTCTCAACACAATCCAAACAATTATCTTGAGTCATCTCCTCTGCAATAAGAAATGTGAGGTATCTAGTCCGACCAATGTAATCTGAAGTATAGACTACTACCTTTAACTTCATTAGGTGTTAACCACAACTTCAAACATTGGGTATTGTAGGACTTCTTCAATAAACTCCCTCATCATTCATTAAAAGACATCTTCCCTTTCCTTTGTCTTCTACTATGGTGTATGGACCACTAAACTGAACATCCAACTTTCCACCCTTTCTTCCTTCATTTTTTGGACATTGAGCAAGTACTCTATCTCAATTTTTTTTTGTTTTACTATTTCCCCCATTTCATTGCTCATCATACACAATACTCAAAAATTGATCACAACAATAGGTATTTTCAATTTGTGATACTAGTGGTCTCTACAATTGTAGCAGAGTACTAATTATATATGCAACCAGTTATTGAATAAGCTTTTTAATCTCCCCTTGTAAAATTTAGGGAGTTTGTGGTCTAAAATGCTGTTCTACTTTATTTTGTGAATGAATCAATAAATACATTTATGATAGCCATACAATATAAACATATAAATGGGACACTACCTTCAGATTGGTTCCAACATTGTGCTTTTGATCATATTGTATTTTTTTATTTTCTTGCGCTTTATTTTTTAATGTTATCCTTTACTTGATTATGGAACTGATTCTTCCTTTCAATAAACATTGCACTTTTTTCATCAATATTGTTAGAAACAACTTCTTTACTGGCACATAATGAAGCTTCAATTGGAAGTTTAGCCTCATGATTATGCATAATGAAAAACGGAGTAAACTTTGTTGTATTTTGCCGACTGGTTTGATAAGCAAATAAAACCTCATCAATGAGATCATCTGAATCATCCTGTTTGTCATTCACTAATTTTTGTAGTGATGCTTTTAAGGTCTGATTCAGTCGCTCATCAAGGTCATTTGATTGAGGATGATATGCACTAGATACCCTGTGCTTAAAACCGGTCAATGCCTCCAATCTGTCCATAATCTGGTTACAAAACTCCTTTCCCTATATCAATAAGCACAGTTTCAACAACTATGCTTTGATCTTTTTGCCAATTATTGCATTTATTTTAGTTAGCTAGAGTATACCTGATCTGAAATTATCTCCTCAGGGCAACTATGTCACATAATCATCTTGTAGAGGAAGGTAGCAACATGTTTGGCTTAGTTGGAACTGGCTGAGCTTCTGCCCACTTTGAAAAGTAATCAATCAGAGTTATACAGTATCTGTTGCCTTTAGAAGATATTGGGAGTTAAATAAGATCAATACCAACTTTCATCCACACATCTGACACTAGAATTGAATGTAATGCTGCAGCTAATTTGTCAAATCTTCATTTCAACCTCTGGCCTACTTCACAGTGCTTGACCTAATATTTATATATAGTGTTGTCAATAATAATTGGAATTGAAGCAACACCGATATAAAAAGCCCTCAATTCTCTATAATTTATAATATTGAAGCTACCCCAAATAACTAGATATAGTTGGCTATCAACTTTTTGTGTTATATGATGCAAAGAGCAGTAATTCTTTAAAGGGTAGGTCCAGTGTAAAAACAAAAAAAATTTTCCATTTATTAATCAGTGTCTCAAATACCTCAGAATTTTTTTTTAATTCTTAAGATTATTTTTTGTGGGAGTTATGGGCAGTTAAAAAACCATAATTTTGAAGCACTTCCTTTATGGGTGGGGCATATGAATGACATAATGGGGGACACCAAGTACACAAATAACTCTTTTGAAGAAGCGAACACACTACCATAAAACTTGTACTATTTGTATCATAGGTTGTAATACTTACATTAAATGTGCTACATGTACCATTAAATAGCTCTACTCTATTTAATAATAGTGGTACATAGCTCTACTCTGTAATAATAGTGGTACATTCCTATAACTAGCTCTACTCTATGTAATAATAGTGGTACATCTTCATAACTAGCTCTACTTTATGTAATAATAGTGGTACAGCCCTAGAATTAGATCTACTCTATGTAATAATAGTGGTACATCTCTATAACTAGCTTTACTCTATGTAATAATAGTGGTACATCTCTATAGCTAGCTCTACTCTATGTAATAATAGTGGTACATCTCTACAACTAGCTCTACTCTATGTAATAATAGTGGTACATTCTTATAACTAGCTCTACTCTATTTAATCATAGTGGTACATAGCTCTACTCTGTAATAATAGTGGACTGGTACATCCCTATAACTAGCTGTACTCTATGTAATAATAGTGGTACATTCCTATAACTAGCCCTACTCTATGTAAAAATAGTAGTACATCTTTATAACTAGCTCTACTCTATGTAATAATAATAGTACATCCCTATAACTAGCCCTACTCTATGAAATAATAGTGGTACATCCCTATAACTAGCCCTACTCTATGTAATAATAGTGGTACATTTCTATAACTAGCTCTACTCTATGTAATAATAGTGGTACATCCCTATAACTAGCCTTACTCTATGTAATAATAGTGGTACATCCCTATAACTAGCTCTACAGAGTAGAGCTATGTACCACTATTATTATATAGAGTAGAGCTATGTACCACTATTATTAAAAAGAGTAGAGCTAGTTATAGGGATTTACCACTATTATTACATAGAGTAGAGCTAGTTATAGTAATAATAGTGGTACATCTCTATAACTAGCTCTACTCTATAATAATAGTAATACGTTTCTATAACTAGCCCTACTCTGTAATAATAGTAATACATTTCTATAACTAGCTCTACTCTATGTAATAATAGAGGTACATCTCTATAACTAGCTCTACTCTATGTAATAATAGTGGTACATTTCTATAACTAGCTCTACTCTATGTAATAATAGTGGTACATCCTTATAACTATCTCTACTCTATGTAATAATAATGGTACATTCCTATAACTAGCCCTACTCTATGTAATAATAGTGTACATCCCTATAACTAGCCCTACTCTATGTAATAATAGTGGTACATTTCTATATCTAGCTCTACTCTATGTAATAATAGTAATACATTTCTATAACTAGCTCTACTCTATGTAATAATAATGGTACATTCCTATAACTAGCTCTACTCTATGTATGGTGCATCCCTATAACTAGCTCTACTCTATGTAATAATAGTGGTACATCTCTATAACTAGCTCTACTCTATGTAATAATAGTGGTACATCCTTATAACTAGCTCTACTCTTTAATCATAGTGGTACATAGCTCTACTCTGTAATAATAGTGGTACATCCCTATAACTAGCTCTACTCTATGTAATAATAGCGGTACATTCCTATAACTAGCCCTACTCTATGTAATAATAGTAGTACATCTTTATAACTAGCTCTACTCTATGTAATAATAATGGTACATCCCTATAACTAGCCCTACTCTATGTAATAATAGTGGTACATCCCTATAACTAGCCCTATTCTATGTAATAATAGTGGTACATCCCTATAACTAGCTCTACTCTATGTAATAATAGTGGTACATTTTCTATAACTAGCTCTACTCTATGTAATAATAGTGGTACATCTCTATAACTAGCCCTACTCTATGTAATAATAGTGGTACATCCCTATAACTAGCCCTACTCTATGTAATAATAGTGGTACATCCCTATAACTAGCTCTACTCTTTGTAATAATAGTGGTACATTTCTATAACTAGCTCTACTCTATGTAATAATAGCGGTACATCTCTATTACTAGCCCTACTCTATGTAAATAGTGGTACATCCCTATAACTAGCTCTACACTAGTGGTACAGCCCTAGAATTAGCTCTACTCTATGTAATAATAGTGGTACATCTCTACTCTATGTAATAATAGTGGTACATCCCTATAACGAGATCTACTCTATGTAATAATAGTGGTACATCCCTATACTAGCTCTACTCTTTGTAATAATAGTGGTACATCTCTATAACTAGCTCTACTCTATGTAATAATAGTGGTACATTTCTATAACTAGCTTTACTCTGTGTAATAATAGTGGTACATCCTTATAACTAGCTCTACTCTAGTGGTACATAGCTCTACTCTGTAATAATAGTGGTACATCCCCATAACTAGCTCTACTCTATGTAATAATAGTGGTACATTCCTATAACAAGCCCTACTCTATGTAATAATAGTGGTACATCTTTATAACTAACGCTACTCTATGTAATAATAGTGGTACATCTTTATAACTAGCCCTACTCTATGTAATAATAGTGGTACATTTCTATAACTAGCTCTACTCTATGTAATAATAGTGGTACATCCCTATAACTAGCTCTACTCTATGTAATAATAGTGGTACATCCCTATAACTAGCCCTACTCTCTGTAATAATAGTGGTACATCCCTCTAGTGGTACATAATAGTGGTACATCCCTATTTAACTAGCTCTACTCTATGTAATAATAGTGGTACAGTACTAGAATTAGCTCTACTCTATGTAATAATAGTGGTACATCTTTATAACTAGCTCTACTCTATGTAATACCTGTGTTTCATATTTCTAATATTGTGCGTGGTACATGCGATAAATTATGTAGTGCCTGCGTTGGCTATACTTCTAGGGCTAGACTATGGCTAAAGTATAACATGTGTACTTAATATACCACATGTTAAATCATATGTGTCTCACGCTAATTTACATGTACCACATGAGGTACATGTTTCATTATGCGACTAACCTGTCGTACCACACGTGGTACTGCATATACAACAGCTATTAAGTAGTGTATTAGTATACCCAACCGTATAGGCCCTATCTCTGGAACAGTCTGAAACTTGTAAATTCCTCTTTCTGGCCCCAAACAACCCCAACAAAGTCTTTATTTGCATCTGTAACACCTCCCCCTTTGATATAAGACTCATACCACAATAACAGGTTTACGGAGAGCTAAGTGCTACGTTTACTGCACTACACACAAAAATACTGACTCCGTAGCATTGGTAGGTTACGGGCCGGGCCTCCATGACGAGTATGACGCAATAATGATGACGTAGTACAAGGTGTGTGCGGGTCATGTGCACGTGATTCCGTAGCTAGACAACTTGTCTCGTTGAAAAATTGGTTAGTAAGTTGCTGTCGTCTCTACTAGCCGTGGTTGCCATCGTCTCTCTAGCCATAGTTGCTGTCGTGCCGTCGTCTCTAGCCGTAGTTGCTGTCGTGCCGTCGTCTCTAGCCGTGGTTGCCGTCTTCTATAGCCGTAGTTGCTGTCGTCTCTAGCCGTAGTTGCTGTCGTCTCTAGCCGTGGTTGCCGTCGTCTCTCCAAGTGTTGCTAGTTGCTGAGTTTCATCCGTTTTGGTAAGAAACTGGGATGATATGGATTCATGCTAGCAGAATAATAACCACAAGGCTCAAAAGCAGCTGGCACAGAGAGGACAAGGCTTTTGGTGGGATTTTTTTAAGGGGGTAACTGTCATGCAAAATTCGGTCCCCCCCAAAAGTGGTCCGGCAGGACAATCTGTGTGTACACCGACGGTCCGGCGGACCGTGTGTGTATAGGCGTGAGTGGTCCTAGTGGGACCGTGTGCGTTAGCACAGACGGTCCCACGTCATCATAGATAGTCCCCCCTATCTTGACTGCATTCAAGTTACAATTTAGTAAGAGCGACGACTTGACTAGGACTATTGGGAGTTGGTTTTGCCTTAGAAATGAATAATAGCTATTAAAAAATGAGTACGGAGCAAAACAAATTAAATGAATGAACAGTGAACAAATTAATAAACAGGAGCAAAGTAAATTAATGAAACCAAACATATGAATAAATAAATAATAACTAAATTGGCCTTAATTCAGCCAGATTAGCTTCTCAGGCAGAGTATTCAGTAGCCTAACCTTAGCTTTGACTAGGATATATGTGAAAGAAATGAATGACTGGAGACAGTATTATATTTAAGCAAGGGAAAATTTAAATGTTGCCTCATGTCACACAATCTAAAGATGCCCGCTCTCAGAACTTTATATATATATATATTATAATATTAAAGATTGCACAAGATGAATTATTTGCAATATCACAAGCCTGATTAAAATACTTTTAAAGAAATGTTTGATAAAACAAAGTGTTGTTAGCAATATTCTGAACATTGGACTTCAAGAGTCACTGTGTAGCTCTTTCTTTCATATTTGCAGTTTCTCTATGGTAGAGTGAATGTTTCTGATAGACTGTAAAACTCTGTCTACAAGATAACATATTTTTCAAGCTGTTTTAGTTAATTAAAACTAAAACTATTTATACAATCTGTTGTTGTTACAAATTTCCAAAGTATAAATTAAAACTAAAACTAAAATATATTTTAGTTAGCTCTTTCTTTCAGAAACTTAACTAAAGCTATGACTGGTTTGACTCTATATTGTAAATATTTTAATAAATAAACAGTTTCTCTCATTTGTGAAAAATAACACAATTTTTTTACAAGTCAAAATGATAAAGTTAGTTTTTATGAGGTGAATCTCGAGTATTGAAAACCTGAAAAAGCGTTATTTTAAGGTTAATATTAATGTGTTTGTTTTCTGGCATTTTCTAAATTTGTATATTACATTTATATACTTGTAGGACTGCAGTGGTGGTTTAGAATGCACAGTAAGTGTTACTTTTGAATTAGTTCTGTTTACTATTCTTTGGTTCGGAGACTTTTACCAGTATAATCTATTGCCTATTACTAATGAGTGGTCTTGCATGTTGCAAAGGTCTAACTGTATCGAGAGAAAAAAAAGGAAGTTAATGTCTCATGGGATCCATTATTGTCATTGTTTTTTTTTTGCTTTTTTTTAATGTTCAAAAAGTATATATTTATTTATATACGGATGCAATATAATCTTTATTTATTTATGTGTGTGGGAGATACAAATAATGAGTAGCCTTGCATGTTGCAAAGGTCCAACTGTATTGACACAAGAAAAGAAAGTTAGTGTCTCATGGGGGGTGCAGTACCACTTGAAACCGCAGCGCTAAACCGCAGACGGAGGAGTTATGCTATGTATTTATTTCTCGTTGTCTGTTCAACGTATGCTTACTTTGTTGTTGCAGTTGAAACAGACACCAACAGAGAGCTCTTATAAACCAAGTTTCAAGAAAAAAGACCGACCAGATATCATGCAGTTGAATTCAGCTGCATCAATGATAAACAAAACTCTCCTTTTTCCTCTCTTTGTATCCCTTTTTTTTTGTTATGATTTTTTCCCCCTTCTGTTATGGTGCTCATAACTTTTTAATACTTACGTAACATTGTGCCTTATTCTTTTCTTCTTTTTTTTTTGTTCTTATTTTTTTGTTTTGTTTTGTTTTTACACAAACTCTACGTTTAAATGAATGACTTCGGATTTTTCAGGAGTGTGATATACAGTTTTTATCATTTTTAATTTAGTTTTTGTGGTTTTTTTCTTTTTTTCTTTTGTATGTTTCTTTATTATTATTTTTGGTGCATCCGGTTCCAGTACTTTACTAACTGCTAACTTTATGCCAAGAGATTATTTTTAGTAGAAATACTTAGAGCGACTGCATCAGAAGCCATAACAACTGTTAAATAGTATCTTTCTAAATATACGCCACCTAATGGCTCATTATGCATAATTCTAATTAGTACCAGCTTATCTCATTG
>WLWI01003264.1_pt1 | contig 13923 bp, 18 predicted proteins | sample 6701501 | NCBI WGS metagenome assembly WLWI01 (sample SAMN12718690, study PRJNA515312) | sponge metagenome | isolation source: marine sponge | host: Mycale hentscheli | place: New Zealand: South Island, Marlborough, Capsize Point | collected 2014-11-01
CTTTACCCGGCGTTTTTTTCGAAATCAGCAATAATAAGTTTAGCAAAAATACTGAAGTGTTGTAGTGCGTAGGGCGAAGACGGCTTGTGCTACAGCTTCTAAATTAGGAGGACGGCATCCCAAGGCCTTGTGCAGCCTACAGGTAGAATAAATTAGAAAACTTTGGATGCCGCGTTTAGGTCGATTTTCCCAAAACCGGTCACATATATACATGAATATAATTTTCCCGGCCAACTTCACAATGTCAACTTTGGCAGTTTATCTGTCTTGCGAACTTTTATCGACACTTCATTCCACATTGTGCCTCTCGAAACACCCTCTCAAACAACTATTGACTCACCCTAAGGACAAGGCCAGCGCAGTAAAGTGGACAGAAGTAGCCCTTTCTGCTTCAGTGCAACTAAGGCAGCTTTAGCAGATGTAACTCAGTTAACTCACCATGCCCCAGATGCCCCTCTTCCATTATGACAAATGCTTCGATACTGCCGTCGGCGCAGTCCTGCGACAGTTCCTGAATGGGTGCTGGCACCCCATTGCTTATTTTATCAAATCACTCCAGCCTGCTGAAACAAGATATAGCACCTTCGATAGAGAACTCATGGCTGTTTATCTGTTTGTGAAGCATTTCCAATATTTCGTGGAAGGCAGGGAATTTCATATCTCAATGAACCATTAGCCCCTCATGTATGCTTTCCGCACATTTTCAGACAAACACTCTCCCAGGCCCGCTGTCAGAAGTTCGCAATAGGGGGTTCGGATTTTGAAGACGCAAAAAGCCAGACCTAGTTTTGTTTCCTCGTTAATTCTTCTACAATATAAAAAAACAACCAAAATATAACTGCACTAAAACTTAAAATTATGTTCTATGTATTCAACTTCAAATCTATAAGTTCATTAAACGCTGTTGATATTCGAGAAAAAAGTGGTATTATTCTCAAGTAACTGCGCCACATTAATGTACTACTACAAGTTATTGAATAGTACGGCATGTAAACTGCCCGTTCAAAATGTATTGGAAAAATCGCTATAACAACTAAGTGAAATAGCACGGAACAAAACGAACTGCCACAGTAGCTTAAGTGAAATAATAAGGGTAAGTGTGCAAGCATGTAGCTTTAGCCTTGGAAATGTACAGTTGTAGCCGGAGACAACCTCATTCTTTAGTGCAGAAGCTCTACAGATATTAAACGGAATTTTTTCAACAGATTAGGAGGAGCCATCGGTTGAAAGCAAAGTTCAAGATAGATAGTGACTGCACTATACATAGTAGCCACACTGTAAATGATTTTTAGCTTACAGTAGTCTCATGCAGTTTTTATAAAGCTGGCCTAGTATTAGCGTGTGATGGCACAGGTAACCTTGCTATTCGTGCTATTTCAATAGCTTTACGAGCGCTATTAATCCCGAATAGCACAGGTTGCTCGTGCTATCACTTGCTAATAGTAGGGCAGCTTTTTTATAATAATTTGCAGTGTAGCTACACTATATAGTGCACACACTATCTTTGTATGTATTTCAGGTTTAACTTTCTCAGATGCTTCCCGACGGCTCCCCTTCTAATATGTTCAAAAAATTCCGTTGCTTGTGCTATTAATATTGAATAGCACGCTTACCCTGCTAATAATCGTACCTATTAATAAGTGTATTATGTTACACTTGAACAGATGTAGCTAGCGCAGCAAGCTTTACTCAAGCCGATGTGAGAGCAAAATTTGTAGCCAAGGAACTGAATGTTTATTAGGTCACTCAGACTCAGACTAGGCCGTCCATATACAGAGTATGAAGTACATATAGGGAAACAGCAAAGAATTCAATCGCAGGTTCAGCACAATCTAACAGATGGGGGTAGATGATGTGACTGTTGAAGATCTCGTCCTTCAATTCCACAACTCTACGACACATCCTCAACGCAGCTACAGACGAGAAAACAGAGTGGTACTGTGACAGCCAGACAAGAAAAACTACTAACACCTTCATACCATGGAATTAACAACATATTGCAATATGCTTAAAAAAGTATTTAAAAGTATAATATGGACGGGGGTGTGGCTAAAATATTTACTTCCGGTCACTCTAAAGGGTGGTTTGACCGAACCCCTCGAACCCCCCTGGCTACGGGTATGTCTCCACGCCAATCTTTTTGTTGATTATGTTGCTCAGTATACTTCTGACATTAGGCATGTGAAGGGTGAGGATAATGTTCCTGCTCACGTTATGTCTTACATGCAGACCAATGCCCTCCTGTCTGATTCTCCTCCAGTGATTGATTTCAGAGCTATGGCAGCAGCCCATGAGTCTGACCCAGATTTTGTACAGATGCGTTCCTCATCTTCTCTCACACTCGAGGCTATCCCTCTTACAGTGTCAGATTCTACAATTCTCTGTGACACATCAACTAGTATTGCTGGTCCTTTTGTACCTGCAGCATTTCGATGTGCTGTGTTTGAATCCCTTCACTCCCTTTCACACCCCAGAGTTCGTGCTACACAACACTTGGTGACATCATGATATGTCTGGCCACACATCAACTCAGATGTTCGTCAGTGAACTCAATCATGTCTGAAGTGCCAGCGTGCCAAGGTTCAGCGATATACCGTCACACCATTAGTTGTATTCCCTGATACATCAGCACGGTTCGATCAAATATATATTGACATTCTGGATGTCCTCATGGGTACACATACGTACTTACATGAATTGACCGCTTCACAAGGTGGCCTGAAGCTACTCCTATAGCAAACATTATGGCTGATACGGTTGCCCGAGCATTTTCATGGATGGATATCACAATTCGGAACTCCCTAAACTATAACTACTGATCGTGGATGTCTGTTTGAATCAGCACTTTGGGAAAACCTCATGCATCTCCTTGGCTAATGTATCCACACAATGGCGTATCATCCAATATGGCCTTGTTGAATGGTTTCATAGGCAGTTAAATGAATGCATTACCTCTTGTGTTACTGGGTATTTGAACTGCCTTCAAAGAAGACCTGAATTGTGAGTTAGTTTATGGGCTTATGTTATGTCTACCTGGTGAATGTATTAGTCCAGAGACATTTCTCCCTCATGAAAGTCCTACTGACTATGCAATGCCTGCCTTCAAAGCACCACACCATCATTTACAACAAGTCACATTCATTAACATGTCTTTGGAGACTACCACACGTGTGCTAGTCAGACATGATTCAATAAAATGTCCTCTGCAGCAGCTAAACGATGCCCCATGTGAGGTCGTAAAAGTTCTACTCCTTGGAAGTAAATGACAAAAGAAATACAGTCATTCTAGATCTCTTGAAATCAACTTTCTTGTGTTCAACTCCATACCCTACATCCGCCACAGCATCTTGTCCCCCAACAAAGGACACAACAACTTCCCCTCCAGACATACCTACAGCAGTCTCTCATTCGCCACAACCACGATGAACACGATCTGGCTGTAGTCACCAAGTCTCAAGGACTATTGTATTCACCAGTTCACTGTGAGGGGAGTGATGTGGCATACTGAACTATCGGCATACTGAACCATAAGTGTACTGAACTATTGTCGTCCCTTTACTAAACAAAAAATGTTTTTTATCGTGTCCTCCCGTATTAATTGTATCTATCACATGCCACTCTGGTTTTACATGTGCGTTATCCTTGTTTTAAGCTAGATGATTGAACCCCTAGCGTGTGCGAGTGATAGCTAGCATTGCAAAACCTATATAGTTAGTCAGAATCCCGACATGTTAATAAGGCACTCACTTTAGTAAGTGTTAGGTCTGGGAAGTTCAAGGTAAGTGTGCGCCGCGCGGAGATGACTGTCGAGGGACCGAGCCTGACATGGTACCTTGTTTCTCTCTATTGTTTTCCCCTTACTTTTAGGTAAAGATGATAATTCACCAACTCTGCTCATCTCATGAATTATTCATAAATACACACCATCGTCAGCTGTCATCATCATTACTGACACCACACAAGCATTATAATATTGATGATTATACACTCATTCGCTTACAAAAATTTATCTTAATATTTTATTGATCCATTTACAAGTAGACATTTAAGCATTGCTAACATCTTTTTTTATTAACGCAATACTAAATACACATTGCCATACCATGATAAGCAAATCCTAACTGCCGACAGAGTACACTTGCATCGGTTTTATCCAAAGAACTACCACACAAAGTATTCCAGGATCCATCTGTACAAACTTCAACAGTACCTTGACCAGTATTTCTTGAATTCGAGAACCGAATCTCTCCTTCTTTACAGCGTTCTAGAATAAAAAAGCACAAAATTTGAGGTCAGTTACCATAGCAACTTTGTTCAAAACAATATTTTCATTAGTTTTACATGCAAGAAAAAAGTAGCCATTTCTATCTTCAAATTACCAGTATGCAAATTATTTCAAGCATCCTACCTTAGTCACTCTTGCTGTTGACTTCAGTATTAACAACAGGTTAAAAAAATTTAATATTATTACAAAATACTAACAGCTAAATTCATCATTGTCAATTGTCATTGATATTGAACACCATGAATTAGCTGAGAATATCTCTTATCCTCATAAATATAATATAGTATTTTCAACAACTAATAAAAATTTCATGTGTATTGATATTATACTCATACTCAGAATTGTGCACCAATTACGGGCTTAGTAAAAAGCTTTCTCATAATAGGCAAAGTTTCACTGCAACCCTTTCCCATAAGTTTCTTTAAACTAAAATAGCCAAGTCTGTAATATCCCATGATCACATAGATTATATTCATAACAGCTAACAATATGCAAATTTATTACATTCAAATAATTTCACATATTTCTCAATGTTCTTTAGCAATTCTAAAATGAGTTAAGTATAATTTGCTAACTGTTCTACATAAAAATTCTAGTTCAGTTTCGGGTAATTATATGCTCAATTGATTATTATTCCTCACAGAACCACTAATTTTATACTAAATCTGTTATTACCTGCACATTTTAATCCGATTACATTTCTGCACGTTAAAGAAGGTGTATAATAGTCAAAATTACACTGAGAAATATTATTGGAATTTCGGTTACATTGTACTTGATAGATAGACAATGCCTCATTTTGAAGATAGAGTGAAGTGATTCGATGATCTATATAATGAAAATATAATTAATTATGTATAAGTAGCAAAGCTACTATAGAAGCCATTTAACTATAGTTTCAAAATTATTGATGGGATCACAAAAGGAAAAAAATGCTGCTTGCAGTAAAACTTTAATAATATACTTTAAATAATATACTTTTGATGTGCTTCATCACAAATGGTGCACAAATAATTCCAACAACTGGGTAACTAAATTAATACCATAAATTTTTATTTAGCATTTACGATTACAAAATCTTGTGCAAAAACACTAAATTTATTTACTGAAAATAATGTTGTAGCTTATTTTTTTAAAGGCATCATTACGTCCATCTATTCAGGTTCAAATGTTGACCATTTACTCTACTTAACAAACACGGAATTACTTTCTTACTTCATATTATCAGCGAGGGGGGGGGAGCCCTGGGATCTCCCCCCCCCCCCCCCCACCCAAACTCATTTCTTTACACAAACTTTTATAACAGAATAATATACCAATTAGTCTGATGCGCCTATTTTTTTCTTTAAAAATGTCCAGAATTTCATTAAAATTAACTTCACTTAAGTCTGGGCCTTCAATGGTAATTCTCATAAGGTGAGTCAAGTTTTCATCAGACAAGCGATTCCTTAGCCTGTTCTTTATCATCTTCATGTGACTAAACGATCTTTCGACGCTTGCTGTTCCAACTGGAAGTGCTAGTAAAATTTTGGCCAGATTATAAACTTCTGGGAAAATTTCACTGAAAATTCTCCCCCCCCAAATTGAAAATCCTGTATGAAACCCTGATTATGATCGGCAATAGGATGTTTTCCACCTTAAAATGTTTGATATCTGTCTAAAACATTAACTGGTCAGTTATTTAATCAGTCAAAGTGATCATATCCGGCAATTATCACAATGTCTGTGAGCTCTTTTTTTTTTTTTGGCCTATAGGTTAGCTGTGGTCACAGCACCCCCCCCCCCCCCCCTCCCCCAACTCAGCTTTTCCATAATTCAAATGTGACAGCTATGGTCAATCCCGAATACAGGTACTTTTTACTTCTTCTTTTCTTTCTTTAGTTCTTCTCTCCCTTATCTCATGTCTTTTACCCATTTCTTTTTCCTCTGTGATGCAGTATTCATGCTGTATAATAAAATATCCCACACTTTGTAGTAGGTATACTTTGCATAAGAATTAATTTTAACCATTTTGAAGCCGATAAAGTAAAAAATAAGTTTTACATATCATGTATGTAAAGGAGTACAAACTTGTCATAAGACTTTTCCTATCATATTATTAAATTTCAGACCAAGCTAAGTATTGTTCTGACCATTTGTCTGAGAGTTCATGAAGTTATAATCAACACTGACTTACCCCCCGCCACTAATTAATAGAGCATTAAACTAATTATCCCATGGTTAACAGTAACCTGCTAGCAAGTCTAACCTAAATTAGGTATGAAAATATTGTTGAGTCCATGAAAAAGTGACTGAGGTAAAGATAGTTATAAAAGTCAAAGTTTAAGTTCTACTACAATAAAAAAATGAACTCTGCTTGATATAACCTAACTATTTCAGATCTATCAGACAAAACTAATTTAATAAACTTTCACACGAAAGATCACTCAGCCATGGGATTCTGTGTAGTGAAGCATAGAACATGAATGACCTTAAAGTGAACACCAAATCACTAGGGTCAAAATACAAACAATGATTGTATCTCCGATTTTCTATTGCATTAACCCCTATAGTGTCTCGCTCACTTTGCTCACTCGTCAATAATATATGAATTAAGTAACTATAATATGGTGAGAGAGTTCACATTTAATGATTTTTTTTCATAAATTGTGATACAACAAATTGCTACATACTTTGTCGCTGATAGCCAAGTTGATTGCATACAATGCCAGCTGAGAATGTGTTTAAGCGACAAACTGCACTCCACACTCCATTGATACAAACCAGAAGTTTATCATCAGGACCTAGCTTTACTGAGAAGTTGGTACAATTATATACCAATGGGTATGTTTCTGTACAAAAAAAATCGATTTGGTATATACAGAATAATTCAATTGACTAAAATTACTGACCTTGGCATATTATTCCAGCTGCAGAAGAACAAGAGAAAGCAGTTGACAGTCCAGTGATATTACACATGAAGAAGCTGCTTTCAGTTCCATTGCACATTACTAATTTTTGGTAATAGCTTAGATATCGATACCTAGGGTTTTCTCTTACTATTGCACCTAATCATTCAATGTTTAACATGTTAATTATATAGTTATATATATTTCTTAATATTTTTAATGCTAGCTTACCATATTTTGAGAATCCTAGTTCTTGACAGATAACACTAGCCTCTGTATATGTCATGTAATGACTACAAATATGCTTCCATCTATTATTGACGCAAACTTCCAGCCTGCCATAATAACTGTATTGATTATTACCCGCCAACCGTATTGTTTCATTTCTGCAATTTTCTATTGTCGGAAAAGTGTAAATCATTTAAAAAAATCGTTTTAACAATCTATATCCACAAACCTCCACAAATTACACCAGCATCTGAATAATGGGAGTGGCAATAACTTCGTGGGGCTGAATGTCGACATGTCAGCAGTCTTGTCTCCGTTCCATAGCATCCAAAAGAACCAAAATGAACTCTGCCACTGCCATATCGATACAATGTTGTAGACAAAGCTCCTAAAGTACATAACTCATACTTATGACACCAAAACCATAATTATTCGTACCATTGGTATCATATCCAAGTTGGCGACAAACCACAACTGCATCCTGTTGTCCCCAATATCTATTACAGATTGTTCCCCATTCTCGCCCACTGCAGACTTCTACTCGACCTTCATATTCAGTACTTCCACCTACAAGCCGTATCACTCCTTCTTGTTCTTCATCACAGTGCATGGTATTTGCTAAAAATAATATCAAGAATGGTTAGTCAAATTTTGACATGAATTTTATGTAGTCATACTTACGAGTCAACAAAATTCAATTTTTACAAAAAAAAACATGGTTAACCCAAAATTAGCTCTTGTTGCTCTGACATAAAACTCCCCCCTCTTACCCATATGCCATCACAAACTATGAATTAATTTGACAATAAAAACTTAAATAAAATTATATTAAAACTTCTTTAAGCAAACCATAAAAATAACTAAAGTACTGTGAAAAAGGAGTTAAACCATAAATATAGTGCTGTGAAAACACTTGTTTGAAATGAACTAAAATAACTCACTTGACATTTATAAAGCTGAATAGTATATGTCTATAATACTCATATATAATGCATATACATTGCAATATATATATTAAATGATTCTATGCAACTTATACAAGAATTTTTCCCTCACCTATAAACATCAGAATACTTTACCCGTTGTTTAACAGATGAAGTCGCGGATAAGCAAATTATTGATTACTATAAAAATTCTTTATTAAAATTACCATTACAAGCCACACTTGCATCATCATATGTACGGCTGCAGCCAGAAATTCGAGCTTGACTTAGTTGACAATCCCAGATAAAATCTTCATTCCCAGTACAGTTAATATCATATATTTTAATTGGAAGCACATATTCCCTTATTGGACTCAAAATAAATGTACCTACACAAGAAAAATCTACATTTTAGCATATATATGTAATTAATATCGTAATTTTAACCATTTTCTGAGAAGCCAAGTTGTTTGCAAGTCACGGAAGCATCACTAAGGTCCCAATTGTCACTGCAAATGGTACCCCAAGTGTTATTGAGACAAACTTCAATCCTTCCCTGATAAGCAGACATCCTACCAGCTAGTCGAATGGATCTATTCCTACATGGCACTAAAATATGTATATTTCAATCAATTAAAATCACTTAAATAAATTGATTAACCATCACACACCTTCACATTCTACACCAACATCGTCATAATGAGAAGGTATGCCAGTAAAAGATCTGGTACAGTTGATAAGTGATTTCTCATTCCCACGGCAACTGAAGCCATTTAAAGCTACTCCATGTCCTCGTCCAAAATATGCTCTAGTTCTAATTATCACACCTAATGTTATATTTTTGTAAAAGAACAAAAAAAAATATTATGATCCACACTTACTTCTGGTATATCCTAATTGAGTGCATACCACCTGAGCGTTATCACGACTGAAGCCATAACTGGATATAGAAGCCCAAATTCCACTAATACATAATTCTACTCTGCCGTTTGCTGAAGCTGATCCTTCCGCTAAACGAACATCTCCAAGAGTGCAGTTTGAAGGTAACAAAATATTTTCTGTGTAATACAGCAAATGTTAAATCTAATTATAGTGAATATCATTACAGACCATGACAAATTACTGAAGCATCCGACCAAGTAGGGCAATTACGATTATTTTGATTGTACTGGCATTCAAAAATGTTCATTTCTGATCCATTACAGTGCACTGCATTTAGAAACGTTAGCAGTGAGGATTCCCTGAACCAATTATGATTTGCTAAGGAGCCTACAGTGCAAATATTCATTAAGTACCAATGATAAACAAAATTATTCATTTGTACCATATCTGGAAAATCCAAGCTGAGAACAAATGACTCCAGCATCCTCATCATTCCATTCACTATCACTACAAATGGTACCCCATTGTCCACCAAGACATACTTCTACTCTGCCATAGTTATAACCACCAACCAGACGTACCTCTTCATTCCTACATGTATCTTGATAAGAATAACAAAGCAGTTAAACTAATTTATCAACGAAGGTTAATAAGATAGCATACCGATACATTGAAGTCCAACAGTTTCCATGCTACAATAACTCAATGTTTGGCTTATACCAGATGGGTTTCTACAATCATTAAAGAAAAAATTACTTGACCTACACCCAAAGTTAGTATACATGATTGTGTTGACTGATGATGAAACTGTTTGATACATACTGCTTCCTACAAAATGAAATACATTTAATTTTAATAATGAAAATATACAAAACTTAACGAACCCAGTAATTGATAACCAAGCATCCTACAAGCTACACTGGCATCATTTATGCTAAATCCACGAGAATAACACACCGATCCCCAAACATTGCCTTTGCAGATTTCTAATCGTCCTCTATTGGATGTACTATTCAAACGCACTGCTCCATCCGTACAATTTGACAGTGCAATATCAGATTCTGTGTGCAAGCATACTACTGAAATTTCATCATTGTTACTGCAGCTTCTTTGCTGAGATATCACGGAATAATTGCATTGCAGAATATTTGTAGCATTTATACCACAAGATAGCTGATATAAATTATTAATAATTGAGTTATCCTGCCATACTCGTTTAGCTGATATAGCCCCTAGAAATCAATGCATTAGTTTTAACAATTCAATCAAGTAGTCCCACAAAATACCATATGGTGAATATCCCAGCTGCGAACAGACAATTGAAGCAAAGTGACTGTCCCTATCTTCACCACATATCGTAGTCCAAGTGCCATTGATGCATACTGAAACTATCCCTGCACGACTAATGGGAGAACCAGTCAGCTGCACCGTCCCATCAACACATTGCACTTCAGCAAACACACACTGGACTTAATATCCATGGAATAATGACAATACATACTTACCTTTACATTGTACTGTAACATCATTATAATGGCTGCATCTTGAATATGGAATTTTAGTCATGTGACATTCCAGAAGTGTCCTCTCTCCTCCACTGCAATAAGATTGGTATACTAAAATTGGTCCCTTACCTATTCCAGCAAAAATACTTGATGAAGCATGAACAGTAGTTCCTAAAAATGAAGACAATGACATATACATTCATGCATATATTATATGATTCAGTCATTCTCGGCTGAAATAATAATAATAACAAATTTTGCTGTTATTATATACTATATTTTTTATATATTCATACCATGTAAATATATCATTATGTTATATAAACATAAAGTTACATACCAAATGGCTGATAGCCTAACTGCCTGCAAGCAACAGCATTATCTTGAGTATGCCAATTATTATCACAGATCGTGCCCCATGCTCTATTCATGCATATTTCAATTCTTCCAGAATTTTCAGATTGTGAATTGTCTAATCTTAGATTTCCATTTGTACAATCTTCTTGCAAGGTTCTTCTATCTATATTTAAAAATAACATCACAATTATTACCAGTATAGCTAATAACATACACATCGTCAATTGGTTTTGTAGTACCACAACTAGTTGTAAAGTTATAGTAAAAAATCCCTCCCAATCTGTTTACTACATGTACAACTTTACAACTGCTATTATGAATGCATCATGTAGTTTAAAATCAAAGTTAAGGTATTGATATCTAAACTTAACTATGTTCATTCATACCATAGTTTCTGTAGGACTTATCTCACTTTGTATTGTTGCAAGATCATTAACCTCAGATAAGGTAGCTATAGTCAATAGCAACTAGCTGATTTACATACTACTGCAGTGAATATATCTAGCATAGAATAAACCACTTAATACACTCCAAGCTTAATCATAGCAAGATATTCCTAGATTGTCATTCACTTGTGATTCAATAAATTAGCCTGCTCCTGAAATATCTTACAATCAAACTCTGACTCATGTAATTAGTATTATGTATACAATTAAATAAATATATAATATGCTACTGAAAATTAGTACTTCTCTGTGGCATCTTGCTAACTTAGCTTTGCTTTCTTGCTGATAATATAACTAATGACCATGCCTCACAACTACAAATACTTTGCACAATATATAAACAGACACTATTGGGAATCGTCCTCTTTAATGTCGCCTACTAAAATAGCATCACTCAAAACGTTACCTTGACATATCACAGATGCATCTTGTCTATGGTTGCATGTGGAATTTTGAAAGCCGATGTTACAATCTATAAATCTCTCTTCTTCTCCGCTGCATGAAATATTGGTAAGAATTGGCCAAGTTGACTCAGTTTGAAAATTTCTGTTAGCCACAGCTCCTAATTCATCAAGAATATACTAAAACCATTATTACAGTATTGTCATTTAAACAGACCATATCTGGAGTATCCTAATTGATGGCAAACTGCACTTGCTTCCAGATCATTAAAATTCTCATCACAAACCGTATGCCACGATTCATTCATACATACTTCAACTCTTCCATAGTTTCTGAAGTAACTACCTGAGTCGCTCACTAGACGAATAGTACCAGTAGCACACCTTGCTATAAAATATCATAAATGAACTAGTGAAATTATATCATAGTTGACTTATTCTACTTTTCTAACGTGCTTTCAAATTAGAAAATATATGTTTAATATTTACGCAGTATTTTGGTGTAATCCAAAAAGTTTCAATCTCAAGAAATTTTCATGAGTTTCATCCAACTGATGAAGATCTCTTAAGATCAAAACATCAAGAATACATATTATAGGTGAGCGGGTCTGGGAAAAGGGACCTTACGGCGCAAAAATTGAAATTGAGATATAGGCTCCAGAAGTAAGTCATCGGAAAAATTCTTTCTTTCTCCTATTTTTTTTTTTTTGCAGAATTAGTCTTAGTGACCTTTACTTTACGTCTATGCCAAATTTCAAATGTCAAAACAACTTAAAAGACCCCAGCGTGCCGTGGAAAGACAAGCTCTTTTTATTCTCTCTCGTTCTCGAAGTACAATAAATGGGAGATGGGCGGATTTTCAAAGAAGCAGCTAAAAAAACGGCATAGCTTTGAGACTATTGCATGCACTCTACAGCTTACCACTGGCTGAAGCACGTCGAAGGTTTTACCCTCCAGTATTTTAGCACTAAGTTGAGATAAATTGTAGCTTTTTATTAGCATAAAAAACTCAATTTTTTTGGTTTGCTCCATAAGGTCCCTTTTCCTAGACCCACTCACGAAAATAATTATTATATCTTCTTCTAGTTTGTATTCTTACCTTCACATTTTAATCCAATATCATTACTATGGGAACATCGTCCCCTAATAAAGAAGTTATTTGAACACTCTAGTAAATTTGATTCAGTTCCAGTACACCTTGCTGTCATAAATATAGGATCTCTACCTAAGCCAAATGATGAACGATAATAATACACAACAGCTCCTGTTACACAGAAAACATTATAGTTTACCATTAGATCTTCATAAAAATAACAAAACTATACCCAAGTCTTGATGTCCGAGCTGACGACATGCTACCCTTGACAGTTCAATAATATTATTATAACGAAAATAATAATAATAGTAATTATAGTAGTATGGACAAACTGTTCCCCACATTCTGTTAATGCAAACTTCGAGTCTTCCCTCGTATTCAGTACTTCCACCAATGAGTCTAACTGCTCCATCTGAGCAATTACTGACAGCATATTCCAACTCCAAATCTGTACGACATATAATCAAAACTTATAAATAACTACAGTAACCATTATTGAGTAGTCAGCAAAACATTTATCTATTTCTCTTTAGTGATAATAGAACAGGACGTCTACCGTTCACCCTAATGGTTATTGCCAAATGATACTACACTTTGAACAATTAATAGAGTTTGTATAACAGAAATTTAACACAAAAATAGACTTCCTATAATGTCATTGTAACCTTAATAGTTCTCTTCCATTGTAAACACATTTTAGCTGAATACTTATTGATCCAGTCACATGCTATTAAAATTTGACGAAGTACTAATGACCTTAAAAGCTGGAAGTAAGTTAGAACTTTTTTCACTACACAATAATAAGCTTGCCTTGGCATCTAATTGAGGCATCCTGGTATGAGTTACATTCATAATTTCCATCCAAATTATTGTGAGGACATTGCATCACAAAGTCTTCTTCTCCAGTGCAGT
>WLWI01003265.1_pt1 | contig 13922 bp, 13 predicted proteins | sample 6701501 | NCBI WGS metagenome assembly WLWI01 (sample SAMN12718690, study PRJNA515312) | sponge metagenome | isolation source: marine sponge | host: Mycale hentscheli | place: New Zealand: South Island, Marlborough, Capsize Point | collected 2014-11-01
TGGCAGAGCTTAGCTGGAAAACAGGACTATTAAAACAACAAGAATCGAAAATTGTCATGAACTTGTTATCGCTGCACGATGCAAGTGCAGAAACAGCCATGACACCAAGTAGCGTGGTCTTTTCCATACCCGAATCCATGACTGTAGCCGGATATTTTGAAGAATACGAGACAGAGCCTTTCTCTCGTATTCCTATCTATGGCGAGAACCCGGAACTTGTCACTGGCTTTGTATTGCGCGACGACATGCTAATGGCACTGGCTCGTGGCGATACTGAACTAATTGCCTCCAGTTTCAATCGAGAAATAATCGCAATAATAAATACCATGCCATTAAGCAAGGCCTTCGACACGTTTTTGGAACAACGATCCAATATCTTGCTGGTAGTCAACGAATACGGTGGCACAGAAGGTATATTAACGCTGGAAGATGTGATCGAGACAATTCTTGGTGTGGAAATAGTGGATGAAGTTGATCGGACTAGAGATATGCAGGAACTAGCAAGACGATTTTGGCGACGTCGATCACGCAAAAATAACGATCATGAAAATGGCAATTAACTTTATTCATTTTTCCACACTCAATCTCTTCTCCCAAACTTCCTGGAATTGATCCGGGCCCAGCTCATGCACACTGGCTAAGCATGTGAAAAAATCGACACCTGATAAGCAGGATGAAAGAGCCTACGCTGCCGACACTCTTGGCATGGACGAGGCTGAAATGCGCCGGCTTGGCTATAAAGTTGTAGACTTAGTAATCGACAGGCTCTCGAGAAAAAATGATGAAGATGTCGTCCTGAGTGCCGATCGAAAAACACTGACAAACCTCCTTGGAGGTGCAATACCCGACACACCCATTGATGCAGACGAATCTCTTGCATTACTCACTGACGTCGCATTAAAGCATCAACAGCATGCTGATCATCCTCGTTATTTTGCACGTGTCCCCGGTCCTGCTTCTTATGCCGCCATATTAGGCGAGTGGATGGCCAGTGGTTTCAACACCATCGCCACATCCTGGACTGGCGGTTCAGGTCCGGCAACTATTGAGCTCATCGTAGTTGAATGGTTACGACAACTAATGGGACTTCCCGAGAACAGCGAAGGCGTTTTGCTTAGCGGCGGTTCATTAGCAAACCTGACTGCTTTTTCGGTTGCACGTTCTGAAAAAGGCCAAGGCATTGTCTATCTAAGCGATCAAACTCACTCCTCACTTGTAAGGGACCTGCGAGAAATTGGCTTTGTTGATAATCAGATACGTATTCTAAAGAGTGACCATGATTACAAGTTACCTATAGACGAACTGAAGCAGACGATCGCAGAAGATAAATCACATCAGTTAAAGCCTCTCATGATCATTGGCACCGCAGGCACAACAAACTCAGGCGCCGTTGATCCGCTGCATGCTATTGCGGATCTATGTGATAAAGAAGATATCTGGTTTCATATCGATGGTGCATACGGGGCACCTGCTGCACTTACCAAACAGGGTAAAAAATACCTGACCGGAATTGAACGGGCCGACTCACTGGTTTTGGATCCGCATAAATGGTTATATCAGCCCTATGATGTTGGTTGTCTGCTGGTTCGTCATCCGGGCGCGCTGGAACGCTGTTACTCGATGAACCCCGAATATCTAAAAGATGTTCAGGCACAAGATGATGAGATCGACTTTCGCAACCGTAGTCTGGAGTTATCCAGACGTTCCAGGGCAATAAAGATCTGGATGAGTTTTCGTACCTATGGCCTGGAGCACATTCGGGAGGCTATAGGCAAAGGAATAACAATGGCTGAATTTGCGCAGTCTTATTTACAGGAAAACCATGCTCTATGGGAAATGGTCACACCGGCCCAAATTGGGATGATTTGCTTCGCACTAAAAAATGTATCGGAAGATGAACAAAATCGTCGCGCCAAAGCGTTAAACGACAGCGGTTATGCCAGTGTCACTTCAACCAGACTTCGAGATCGACCGGTCCTACATTTGTGCACTATAAATCCTTTAACAACAGAGCAGGATATAATCACAACAATTAATCGACTTGCGATTAAGTCTTCTTAAATAGATCTGCTTTTAGCTCGATTCCATATTGTCGGTTTGCTGTTACTGATGCACGAAAATCAATATCGAGACAAAGCGTTATTAAATTAGCTTTTTCATTTGACTGACAGGAATAATGATACTGATTAAGACACATTTTTTATTTTCATCCATTATAGGTTCGTCCCTGCGCCATTCATAAAAAGATTTAAGACATGGTCTCTATAAATTTTGTTGAAATTAACATTTGTTTTATAACCGAGAATATCGCCCATGATCGGCGCTGCGATATAAGCAAAGTCACACATGCCAATCAAGGAGAGGATGGTAATGTCTGGATCAAGATCAGATCTCAGCAGACCCTTTTCTTTGTCATTTGATATTAAGGCAGGAAATGCCTCCAGGGATCGTTTTATCACATTTTCCACGAACAAGGTTCGTAACTTGCTATCTTGTGACATGGCCTCTCTTGACATAATTTGTGGAAACCACGGTTTTTCACAAAGGAAATCCATGTAACGCTCTATGAATAATTCGGTAGATGAGCTATTTCCAGATACTTCTGAAAACTCATTCATTATTTCTACCAGACGTTCGAAGGCAGAACCCATAACCGAATCCAGTAAACCTGCCTTATCCTTAAAGTAATAACCGATCATGGCCGGAGTGACGTCAGCCGCGTGGGCAATCTCTTTCAAACTGACACTGTCATATCCTTTTTCACCAAAGAGATGTGCTGCGATCTCCATTAATTCTGACCGCACATCATGGCATGCAGCATCTTTATCCGGTCTACCAGGGCGCTTTCCTGCTTGATTTTTCATACCTGATTTTATTAATTAAACATTCATTTAATTAATAATAGTCCTTATGTCTTTCTAAGACAAACCCAAGTAAGGCTGTGCCCCAATTTAGTTCGATAGATAGTCGGAAACCTGTCTACTAAGGTCTGAAAGGAAAAATTACGTAAGTTGCTAAATCTGAACCTGAAATAAATTTATTTTCAGTTACATGCGTTTTTTACAAAAACCTAAGCCTGGAGCTTTTTAAATTTCTCTTCGTCAAAATGAGCGTTACCGATCATCTCTTTGTTCGCAGTTTCGATAACGTTCTCGTCTACACGTGTGCCGTTGGTATCATTCCAGGCATTAAAATAAGCAAACATTGCTATCATGGAAACAATCTCCGCGCATTCTACCTGGTTATAATGCTGTTTGAGATTCTCCCTCATCTCATCAGTAACATCACTTGGCGAGGCACTAGCGGCAAGGGCAAGGTCGAGAGCGGCACGTTCACCTTCTGAAAACAAATCGCTTGAATGGTATTCCCATATTTTGGCAAACTTTTCCTCATCGCCAATTCCATCCCGAGCAGTAGTATGTGTTGCTGTTTGGCAATAAGTACAACCTTTAGCTGCACTGGTCATATAGGCAATCAACATTTTCAACTCAGGACCGACTTGCGAGTCCTTATTCATGATCGCTCCCATCAGGTTCAATGCGCCGAGACCAATCTCAGGTACCATTAATTGCGAAACAATCCCGTTGGGAATGTACTTATAGCCGATTTGCTCATGAAAATATTGTTCAGCTACTTTATAGCCATCCGTTTCTGTACTGGTATTGTTTCTATCTATAATTGGCATTTTGTTGTTCCTGATCTTATTGTTTAAGAGATAATTGAAGTTGATATCCGTTACAGCTGTCAAGACAACAATCTTCAACGACTGAGATTTGTAACAATATCCAGACTACTTAGAATCAACGTTTAATGTTTTTCTTTATAAATCTAATTCGTAGTAATAGTTTTTTTATTGACCCGAACAAATATAAAGATTGCCATTATAGCGGCTAGCAATTGCAACCAGGCGATGGCGGCATAACCTGAGTTTTCAATGAGTAGAGCGCCCAATATCGGGCCAAATGCGGTGCTCAGAGTAAAGACGCCGGCAGCAGCAGCAGCCCATCTACCTTTCTTGTCAATTTGGGCGGCCAGGGTGAACATCAGGGGAGTCATGATAATAAAAAGAACAGCCTCGAAAAAAGCGGCACCAGCGAGCACGAATACGTGATCGGTCCAGATTGCTATTGCGATAGCAACTACATGTAAAATAGTAGTAAGGATAAGCGCGTTTATTACACTCAAGCTGCTGGCCAATGGTGCGGCAGATAAACCTCCAACGATACCGCCAATCTGGGCTATGGCAACAATCCAGCCAATTTGTCCGGCACTTGCTTCGATAGATAGCGCCAATTGCCCGAGGAAAGCATAGTAGGACATCATGCTGACACTTATTATTATTATACCCAGCATAAGTAGACAACCATTACCGATACTGTTCCTGGGCAAGGGCGCGGGCGCGCCCTCACTAGCGTGTCTGGGAATCAGCCACAACAGTGGCAAGATAAGAAAGATCGAAATCGCCAGGTAACGATAAATAATATCAAAGCTAATCAGATCACTGGTTTCTGTTATTACAACTGCCAGTATAGCCGTCACGGCATATCCAACAGCCCAGGACAAACCATAGAGTAGTGTCGGAGATCGAGCCTGGGCAATAGCAGCGTTCACAGTGGCCATAAGACAACCACCGGCCAACCCAGCCAATACACGCCATAAATACAACTCACCGATATCGGTCACGCGAGAGGAAAGTACAAGACTCAAAATCAAAACCAATGCAGCTGATAATGCCAGCAGATGGTGAGGTATTTTCACCATCATCGGCGCGATTAGTATACTGGTAATACCAATTACCAGTAATTCAACAGTAATAAGTGAGCCTGCTTCAATCTCACCAATACTCAGGCCAACAATGAGACCACCAATGATCAGCGGCGATAATATCGGCGTGGATATGGCGCCGATTTGCGCGGCGCAGGTGCCGACAATATGAGAAATGGGATCACGTTCTTTCATTTAATGACGACTCAAAAAATTAAATGTGCAGGATCGTTTCAAAGCACCTGGATGCGAAGTGGTGTTGACACGCCACCAATCGGTTCGACGCCATCAAAAGGTATATCGGCAGAACAAGCGGTGATTACAACAATCACATCCATCTCTGTTTTAAATTCAACGTAATCACCAGCCTTGCTCAGTGTTTGACCTATGTCAAAATCACCGTCGGCCTTCGGCACCGTATTTTGAAACAGGTTGAATGGATCGGGTGGTAGTTCCATATTCATATCCAGTTCAGCGATAGCCTGATAGAAGTTGTCGCGACAATTAGGGTGTGATCCATCCGCACCATTGTCGATATAAAGTCCCGGATCGCAGGGGGCAAAGGACATGTCATGTCGACCAGGAGATGTGTCATCTATAAAGGTCAGCATGGGACGACGGCGATTACTGTATATAAAATCACCAGGTTTAGGCGTCCACCTGAATATGACCTGCCGTGTCAGTGCTGGACTGAAAAATTCACTATGGTCTTCAACAGAAATAACAAACATATCAGCAATCTGACAACCTTCCATATCAATTACCCGGAAAGTCTTGTCTTTTTCGATTTTTACCGCACGTCCCTGATAACCAGGGACATCAATAGTGCCTGCTGCCATAGTGTGCTCCTTTCCGCAAAAGTACCGGTTTAAAGTCAGATAGTCGATTGAATATTAGCATCACTGCTTTGATTAATGTCGTTTTTCTTATAAACCACCTGCAGGGTAAATACAGATGAAATTGAGCAAATATGCAAATTTTCGGACTGATAACTTGACATCCAGAACCAAACAGTTAAAAATAAAAGTAAGTAATAGCTTTCTTTTTATATTTTACTTAAATTGGAGAGCTGTTTTACAATTTCTATAGAATCCCAGGGGGTGGGCTTTATGAATGCTGTAATGAAAAATGACATTGATCAATTGATCAATAATTATCAGGATGGTTATTCGCTGGAGCAGCCCTTCTATATATCACCTGATATTTTCAATCATGATATGGAAAAATTGATCAACCAGAGATGGCTAATGGTTGATCATGCATCGCGTATACCCAATAAAGGCGATTACTTTCTTTTTGATATTGGTAATGAATCTATCATTATCATTCGGCAATCCGACAATCAGGTAAATGCCTTTTTTAATGTATGTCGCCATCGTGGATCGCGAGTATGTCTGGAACAACAAGGTAACAAGAAATTACTTTCCTGTCCTTATCATGCATGGACATATGAACTCGATGGTAAGCTTAGACCACCAAGATTGATGCCTGATGGTTTTGATAAATCGGAATTTAGTTTAAACAAGTGCCATGTAAAGGTCTTTCACGGTTTGATTTTTGTTTGTCTTTCTGAAGACACGCCACCGGATTTTGATAAGGAATTTTCTGAGTTTGACGAGATACTTGATTTTCACGGTTTTGCTGATGCCAAGATCGCGGTAAAGCGAGATTATCCGAATCAATGTAACTGGAAACTTGTTGTTGAAAACTTTATCGAGTGCTACCACTGCGCACCAGCTCATGCAGAGTACTGTAGCGTGCATCCCGAAGATCAATTACTTGCACTCGGTGCAGGTCCGGGCTCTGGCCCGCCAGAAGCGATGGAAAAATACCAGCCTATACTTGACGAGTGGGCTGAAAAAACGATTGCCATGGGACACCCCGTGCCAGAAGTAGAGCATGATGTTTCCTCTCTACATCTCGCACAATTAACACGGCTACCTATTAACGATAAAAATTTTGCTGCAGAAACAAGAGACGGTAAGCCTGCTAGTAATATGCTAATGGGGAAATTCAAGCAATGTGATTACGGTGAGTCGGCTATGGTATTCAATCCGATCAGCTACATTCTTGCATCTAACGATTGCGCAATGATGGTGAGATTTACACCCCGTGATGCCGTCAATACTGACGTTCAACTCACCTGGCTGGTGCATAAAGACGCAGTGGAAGGCAAGGATTATGATGCAGACAATATGGCCTGGGTTTGGGATGTCACAATAAAACAGGACAAAAAAATAACTGAAGATAATAACGCGGGTATTCTCTCCAGTCGTTACCAACCCGGTCCTTACTCTACCCAGGAAGGTCGTGTTGTCACATTCATTCAGTGGTACTTAAATTCGATTAAATAACACTGCTTCTCTACTAACTCAGGGAGGTCTCTCACTAGCCCTGTCTATCAAGTCGTCTACTCACTATGCCGAACAGGGGTGCAGACAACAGACAGGTACACAGTGCCAGTATGCCAATTCCTGAAAGGGAGATTAACTCGACAATAAACCCACCAGTCCCTATTCCAATTGAGTAAGAGAAAAACATGATGCCACCAATTGCGGCTGCGAGTCGGCCGCTGGGATCCAGTGCAGAAGAGGTGCCTGCGATAATATAGGGACCCAGAAAAAGATAGGCGAAGTTATATAAAAACAAGCCACTTGCATAAATCACCAATGTTTCAGCATTTGTCACCATCATAGCTGCCACGGCGCAAAGCACGGCGGCACTTACCATCGGTATTGCCCGGCCAATTTTTACGCCAAGCCAGGCTGCAAATAAAGACCCGCCGATCATGAACAGCGTGGCCATCGATAATACTTTGCCAATCATCACCGGACTTAATCCAACATTGTCACTACCAATGCGTTCGACAAAGCCCCAAAGGGCACCCAACCCAATATTCAACAACACCGTAGCAAGCATATGCATCGCAATTAGCAAAGTGCTCGCTTTTTCAGCTGAAGATTCTTGTGAAACCAGGTTTGTGTCAGCTTCAGGCAAATTGCGGCAAAAAGGTATCGTCAACAATAAAATCATACCTAATGCCACAAACAATCCTCGATGTAGGCCAAATACAAATGTATATGGCACCAAAATAAACAGGATCATAAACAGAAAATTCATCACCGCCATGCCTAAGCCAAAGTTCCGATCAGGATCACTGGTCGATGCTGCTGCTGCACAGATTGACCCAAATATAAATCCGCAGCCTACACCAGCGAGAATTCTCAATGGCAATAGAAAACTAAAAGTACTCGTAAACCCGCTTGATATTTCACACAGAGCGGCAAGAAATGCACCACACATAACTGTCTTTGAACGTGACCAGGTCGCTAACCGTGATGATATCGCAATCGCTGTTAGAGACATTGCAGCCACTTCCACCGCGCCCAATACACCGCTTTCAGAAGGGGAAAACCCAAGTCCATCTATAAATGACCCAATTTGAATAGGGACAAGATAGACACTCATATTCCCGGCGAATAAACCTACTCCAAGAGCAAGGATTAGAGAAATTTGAGTAAGCGCCGAAGATTTCATATTAAGTTTTATAATTGCTATCGAGGTAGGTCGAGATATATCCAATCTGCATGCGTTTGAGTTCTTCAATTACCGCTGAATCATATCGCTTACCTTTGGAGACTGATAAATCCAGCATCGCCGGTACGATTTCCCCAATGCATTTGCCGACTAATTTTTTTCTGCGGGCTGGCAATATGATGTTGCATTTTTCCAATGCTTTGATAAACACCCTGGACACATCTTCATTGGATTTTCGGTAGATCTCTTTTAATCCAGGCGTCGCAAGCATTGCGCTCTGCAGGGCATTAAGGCCTTTCTCATTCCGGCTCCCCTCAACCAGTGCATCTATCATCCCCGAGATCATATCCTGCCAACTGGTCTGTTCATCTATTGATGCGAGGTAATCCAATGTTGATTCTGTTTGTTTATCATTAAGCCGGACAGCAAGAGTCGAAAGAATGGCGTACTTGTTCGGGAAATATTTATATATGGCACTGATATTGACATCTGCACGCTCTGCAATCAGGTTGGTGTTAATACCATCAAGACCAACCTCGTCCAGCAGAATTGCAGTCGCTGTAAGTATTTTTTCATAGGTTCGTTTGGCACGGGCCTGTTTCGGTTCCTTTCTTGGCTCCAGGTCGAGATTGGATTTTGCGATCTCTTTTTTCATTAAGAAAATACAATAGGTAGTAACAGAGAAGGGTCAAATTAGACTCGATATCAATAAGAAAGTATATGCTTTTATTTGGGTGCGTTACGAATTACCATCTCCGGCGGTCAACTTTCGATATTTAGGCTATTCTTCCCCTATCAATAACGAAAGATAATTTAATTTGACGAGTATGAGAGTGGCACTGAGTAAACATATAAATCCAGCAAAGCAAAACCAGAAGCGGTTTAATAAGACCATATTAATCATAAATTCCTTATTTTTGATGGTATCCAGTAATGTTTTCTCTCAACAAACAGAACCAGAAATACTTGGGCAAGATATCATTTCAACCGAGTCCGTGGAGTATTGCACATCATTTTCTTCTGATCTAAATGAAGTTTATTTTGTAAGAAGTACAGATAGATGGGGAAAAGGGAAATTAAGTACTTCAATATTTTATTCGATTAAGCAAGATGGTAGATGGGAAAAACCATCATTAGCACCTTTTTCAGGAATATTTAATGATAGCGATCCACATTTATCAAGAGACGGCAAAACCCTTTATTTTATTTCCACACGCCCCTCAAAAGCACTAATAGAATCACCAGATATTTGGGTGGTGCGAAGATTACAAGACGGAAGCTGGAGTGAAGCAGCAAGACTACCTGAACCAATAAATTCAGAGAAGAATGAATTTGGGCCAATAACAATTAGTAATGGTGATCTTTTTTTTGCCTCCGACAGGGATGGGGGATATGGCCAAGGAGATATATATAAAGCCGAGCAACACAATGAAGGTTTTCTTCCTCCTACAAATCTAGGTAACGTAATTAATGGTCAAAAAGGAGAATGGAATTTAGAAGTAAGTGATGATGGGGACTTTTTGATATTTGAAGCTTCTCAGAGAACAGAAAATAAATCATCATACGGGGATCTTTACATCAGTTACAAGTTGGAGACTGGTTGGAGCATTCCTCAGAATATTACCGAAATTAATACTACCGGAAGTGATTTATGTCCTGAACTGATTGACATGAATACAACTTTATTATTTTCCAGTAGTCGGGCATTACGAAACGATTGGGTAAATATTTATCAGATCGATTTTAAGCCACTCTTATTAAAATATCGATCTTCAGCGACAAAAGAGTGAGCGTCTCCTTTGGGTCGTTAGCGGACACTCTCGTCATTCCCGTGAAAACGGGAATCCAGTCAATTAATAAGAGTCCGCTTTGTATCAAAAGCGGAAGTACATCATGTTTAATTTACGTAATCCTTCCCAGGACAACAGCAAAGGTTAATAATACGAACTTAATATAACCTTCATCGAAGGAGAAACCGATATGCGAAAATATAGTGTTCAAGTACTCAGTAAATTACTACTCATTTTGTCCTTTTGTCTTATTTTCAATGGCGCGTCCTATGCCGCATCAAAGACAGAAATTGACATTGAGGTCTCTGCTTCATTGGAAAAATTCAAGGAAGAAGTTCTAGGTGCAGAGAAATTCCTGGAAAAGGCGGAAGGCGTATTGGTCTTTCCAGATATCGTTAAAGCGGGTTTCGGTATTGGGGGTGAATATGGTGAAGGGGCGTTATTAATAAAAGGAAAAACGGCTGATTATTATAGTACTGCTGCTGCCTCAATTGGCTTTCAATTTGGTGCCCAGTTTAAAACTGTCATACTTATCTTCCTGCAGAAAAATGCTCTCGACAAATTCCGTAATAGCGATGGATGGGAAGCTGGTGTTGATGGTTCAGTAGCCCTGGTCAAGTTGGGCGTAGGTAAGGACATAAACACCGTTAATTTTGAAGATCCTATCGTTGGCTTCGTCTTTAGCAATAAAGGATTAATGTATAACTTGACATTGGAAGGATCAAAGATGACCAGGATGAACAAATAAGAAAGTTACAGATGTGAATCGCTCAATATCTCAAGTCCCTGTTGTAGGTCGATAGAAAATACCGTTGACGTCAATTATTGAAGAAGAAGCTCAGTTAAACTTTCGAGCGTAAGAGACATCAATTGAACCCTGATATATCCATGCTTGCGCACGGGTGCCAAAAAACGCCGTATTATTCGCAGTGCCCGTTTTCTTAAAAGCATGCATGATCGCTAAGCTATATTCTGTCGTTATGTTTGGTCGGTAACTTACTCCGAATGCAACATTGTCATTAATAGTGGCTGGAGATAGCAGGTTAAATAACATCTGGCTATCGGGTATCTGACTGGTGCCGTGATTATAGCCTGCACGTAAGGTCCAGCTGTCATTGAGTTGATACTCTGCTGCAATTTTCAGAATGGTCTGATGACGCCAGCCAAAACCAATGCCATTTTTACCGCCAAGTAGACGATCAGGGTTGATTGTGCCAGCGAGTTCAAGAGCAGTTGGCCCCAGGTTACCAAGCGCTTTCACATTACCAAATAAGATGCGCTGAACATCGAGAACCATAGTAAGGTTCTCCTTTGCTTGCCAGGCAAGACCCACTGTGAAGTGTTCCGGTGCATCGAAATCACCGTTATCTGCCAGCAAGCCATTATATTTTTCAAACCTGGCCATATAGATTTTGCTCGACCAACTAGCACCCAGTTTAAAGCTTGAAGAAATTTGTCCTATCCAACCCACTCGCACACCTAAACCATAGGTCCAGGCAGTACCTCTGTTGGTAAGGCTACTTGCATCTGTTGACAATGGTGCGAATGAACTGAGGCCACGTATTCTGAATTGTTGCAGACCCACTAAAGGAGAAACACCAATAACATGTTTATCATTTAGTTTATAACTTAGTGCAGGGGCAATGATGAGCTGACTGAAGTTTGCCCCCAGCGTTTGCCGGGGTGGGAAACCCGGTGTACCGGGCGTCGCGCCAGCTATTCGTGCTGCAGTTTCGGAATAAATTGCCCGATGATAGTTGGTATTAATACCGCCGTTTCCATAGGTAGAGATACCAAATACAAATTTACCGTCAGATTTTTTTCTATAACCCATATTTGGTACTAGAAATAGTTCCTGATTACTAGTGTCGCTAACTTCGGTATTGCATAAACCGATGCCAGTACAATCCAATGCCGCCTCACGGACTGTACCCAGAAATCGGGCACCTGCATCGAAACCGGGACTAACAAACTGCACACCTGCAGGATTCTGCGCAGCACTCAGAGTGTCTTGCGGATGTGCAACACCTGCGCCGGTCATACTCATGGATTTAGCACCATATCCAATGGAAAAATAACCGTTTGTTGCATAGGCAAACGATGACGAAATCAATAGGAGAGTAAAGACTAGTTGACGCATCTTATTCGCTTCTCGAATAATTGATAGAGGACATGGCAAGCGACTCATTATAATGATTTATAGCGAAATGAGTAGAAAAGGAATGGGCTGTGTAGGTTCATCCCTGTACATCATTAAAACCAACGAAGCTCCAGTTTGGCCTGTTAACTGAGCCTCATCTGGAGCCAAAGTTCGACGCCGTAAAGCTCCGCCTTTTGTCAAAAGAAGCCCCTAAGTTTTCCAGATTATTGCCCTTTGTCTCCAATGAGGACGGTAATTTCGCCAGCAAAATCCACCTCTGATATACTATTAATCCCCGTCTAAGAATAAGAACAATAACGCTTCTTTGCCGGATAACAGTCTCTGAAAAACAAGAACAGTGAGGAACAGATATGACTATTGAGATTTTACTGGAACTTAGCGAGCAGGACGTCGAGCTCTTTGCTTCCATGGCCCGTACTGCCCAAGAAACCTTCCAGAAATCAGATGTGGGTGATGATGAAATTATCGAATCGACAAGTGACCTCCTCTCGAGTGTCATTGAGCAAGAAAATTTGCCGGAATTCATTTCTACTCGACTGACAACACTTCAGGTTATGGTGAACATGCTCCGTGACAAGGACTGGAAATTGCCGGATGAAGATCGCAAACGGGTATTGGGTGCGATGGCCTATTTTAAATATGCTGAGGATCTCATCCCGGACCATATCCCCGGTATTGGTTTTCTTGATGACGCCATAATGATTGAGCTGATCAAGCGCGATCTTGATTCGGAAATATCTACCTATAGAGATTTTTGTCAATTTCGCATTGCTGAACAACAACGTCGCCGAAATCTTGATCGGGATCCGGATGTGACATTGGATGACTGGTTAGCTGACAAACGCGCCACACTCCATAACCGAATGCGGGAGAGGAGAAGACATGGCTTAGGGATGGGTGGCTCACGAATCTTAAGATGAAGATACCCAGAGTTTTTTGCAAAAATCTCTGATTTCAGTTTCTTAACGGTCTGCTTAGTGCCAGAAATGGACCTGAGTATCAGTCGCACACCTCTACAGGCAGAAACTCCGATGGAGAATCCTGTCGACTAATGGACTATCCTTCCCCTGGCACTAACAAAACGGGGGAGGAAGTACCATGGGATCATTGACACTCGAACACGCGTATTACATAGCGGAAATAATTGGGCTCTTAATTGTTGCTATTTCACTCATCTACCTGATAATTCAAGTGCAACAAGGCACAAAACAGATACAAGTACATAGTTACCAGGAAGCAATACACGCATACATAAGAGAGTTTACACAATTAACCTCTAACGAATCTTTGGCGAAAAACATAAGAACTGGTTTTAACGATTTCAATAGTTTAACGCGAGATGAGAAGGCGGTGTTTCATTCCAAGATGAGTCTTCAGTTTAGTGGCTTCGGTCAGGTGCATGTTCTACATCAGAACAACCTCATAAGTGAATCTGAATTCACCTCAATGGAAGAGACCTTCCTGTGGTTAATGTTATGTCCAGGGACACAACAATGGTGGGAGCAATTTAGACATATACCGCCTGAGTATTTAACTTCTTATGTAGATAAACGTATGCAAGAAGAACGCAGCAATATCAAACCTGCGAACGAAGATGTCGATTGGTTTAAATGTGACTAAGCTGATTTCTGCGCAACCATCCGCTCTGTGTTGCGGATTCAAGCATAGGC
>WLWI01003266.1_pt1 | contig 13921 bp, 13 predicted proteins | sample 6701501 | NCBI WGS metagenome assembly WLWI01 (sample SAMN12718690, study PRJNA515312) | sponge metagenome | isolation source: marine sponge | host: Mycale hentscheli | place: New Zealand: South Island, Marlborough, Capsize Point | collected 2014-11-01
CAGCCGTTCAGGGAAGAAATAGAGTCATTGCTAGAGTTAGGGATTATTGAACCCTCTACTTCCCCTTGGAGTAGTTCACCCATGCCAGTTAAGAAACATGACGGAGGTATACGCATTGTGGTGGATTTTAGAAAACTCAATCTAGTCACTGTTCCTGAACCCTTTTTAATGCCATCCATAGATTCCATCCTTGCACAACTTGGTGATGCTAAATTTCTTAGCAAGTTGGATTTACTTAAGGGTTTCCACCAAGTTCCCTTAGATGACAACACAAAACCACTAACTGCCTTTTCCTGCCTACAAGGAAAATTTCAATATAAAGTCATGCCGTTTGGATTGAGAAATGCACCAGCAACTTTTCAGTTACTTATGCAGCAGGTGTTAAGAGGCATAGAATCCTTTTGTTTAGCTTACATTGACGATGTGGTTATATTTTCATACACATTTGAGGATCATATCTGCCATATTACAGCTGTCTTAAGCAGGTTGGCTTCTGCAGGCTTAACAGTCAAGAAGTCAAAATGTTGTTGGTTCTATAGTACTTTTGAATTTTTGGGATTTGTCGTTGGAAATGGTCGCCTCAGCATAGCTGAAGCTAAAGTCCAACATCTCAAGGACTACAAACTTCCAACCACCAAATCTAACTTAAGAGCATTTTTAGGGCTTGTCACCTTTTACTCTCGTTTTGTACCTAACTTTGCCAACTACACTTCTGTTTTGAGCTCACATCTACGAAAACAATGCCCAGACAAACTACAATGTACAAACGACAAGGACTTTGTTTCATCCTTCAATTATATCATCTCGTCCATTATTCATCATTCCTCTTTATTTTTGCCAAATTGTAAAGATGTATGGTGTGTGTTCACTGATGCCTCTGGCAAAGGTGTTGGTGGATGTTTGTGCATTTATAGAGAACAGCGAAGAGAACAGCATTATCCTATAGTGGAACTTGAAGCACTAGCAGTACTAGCAACCATTGAACATTTCAGATTCTACCTTTCCGGACAGCACTTTACAGTATTTACTGACGATTCTGCTCTAGTCAACATTTTCCATGGGACTCCACCCACAGCCAAGTTAGCACGTTGGCTTGAAAAACTCTCAGACTTTGACATGGACATTGTGCACATCAAAGGAAGCACTAACTATGTAGCAGACACCCTCTCGAGACAGTCTTGGCCCACTCCGGCAGCGGATATGGTAGCAGAGATTTCTCCTTCACCGACTAGAAGCTCAGCCTCCCAGTGGAGGGGAGATGTGGTGAAGCCTCACCACATTATTCAATAATAGTGACATTGACACTGTTGTACATACACTAGACCATTGGCATGTGTTAGTATTGTGTTTTCTGAACTAGCTAATTATCACCTACTCCATTTATCCATCACCATTACTCAGCAGGTTCTATATCACCTTTGAGCATGTGCAGGTAGATTGCCTATAAAGGGGCCTGTCTGTGCATGTGCTAGGGAGTGTCACATTTTATGAGCTTTGAATAACACTTAACCTGAGACAGTCTTTGCTCTGTTTTGAAAAGCAGCACTGATAGTTAAGGGAAGCCTTTGGACAGGCTTGTGTGAGGTTCAGTAGTTCAGTGATACTCTGGTGGCAGCCTATCACAGGTTTGTCTCCTCCACCAGTGACTGTCCTTCCCAGACAATCCTCCACAAGAGGTATGGGAGTACTTCAAGTTATTCTGAACCAAAGAGGTTTGAAATGTTTGAGCAAGACAGTGCGAACGTTATATTCAGTCTAAGTGAAGGTAATCGGAGTTCAGCTGAATATATATTGGTTGATTCGAAAAAATATACAGTGAAAATTCATGACAATTGTAAATATGACTTTACAATGTCACAATCTTTTTTCAAAATAATACATGGAGATCACGTAACAATGTTACCATGTCATACTATTGACATTACATCATATATCAGATGTAAACTATTGTGTGACCATGTGCAATATTTTTCTGGAAGGCTGGATGGTCAACCTCACAGTTTTCAGTGTAGTGTTACTGAATCAAGTGTTACCGAATATAATGATTTGGATGAAGAGATACCAGCAAGGGTTTTTTCTTTTGATGCTAGGAGTTTATACGTAGATGTTGTGATTACAGTCTACAAATTTAGCTTTCTGATAGTAGGTCTCGATTTATTTTTACCTAGCCGAGCACTGCTAAGGGAAAGCATCAACCAGGAGCTTTCTATTTTAAATGGAGCTTTCTATTTTAAATGGTCCTTTTCAAAAACGAAAATGAGGGCGGAGGGGGATCGTGTACAGGTAGTACATGAGAGGTATGCAGATTTTGTTGTCTTCAATAGCTTAAATAACCTTAATATCATAGTCGCTGAAATTAAGACGACTTTAGTGATCGGGGTTTTGCTCAACATAATGTACAGATGTTTGGGCTGTGGAAGAAAAATCAAACTGTTATGTTTGGAATTCAAAGTATAGATAAATATGATGTAATTCCAAAAGTTTTATATTTAGACAAGGATAAACTTAACCTTTTCTGTTTTAAAAGAACATGTATCGCTAAAACTGATGGACTTGAAAAACTTTTGCGATTAATTTCTGCTTTTATTTATATGATTGATTATTCCTTTTCAGTTTTATCTACAGAAGATTAGATTTTGTTCTGTAAAATGTATCCTGTTCTCACTAAAAATATTTTCATGCTCACTAATTCCGTAATTCACTACGTGTTCTGGTCCGTGACCACATGTTGTTCAGTTGCATTACTTTTCATATTATAGTCCAGTAATTCTAACGTTTGGAGTGAAACTAATTGCAACAAAACATATTTTGACAGGTTCATGATCAGAAAAATTTCCTTAATAACATATCAAAAGTCCTAAGAAATCCTCAACGGGGAACACCCTTAAAATTAACTAGTAATTAAATAATTATTAATTAATTTGGTTGGGGGGAAACCCACAGTAACTCTAACACAAAAAGGAGCTGCAGGAATCAATGAAGCTAGCAGTAAACGGACTGATGATGTCTCAGTAAATCCAGGGGAAAAAGTTCACCAAGACTGCCGTCGTGATTACTGTAAACTGCAGAACATCAAGAAAGCCTTAGCTCAAACAGCTGATTCACAAAAAAATACTGTATCTGAAGTGAAAAAAATCATTCTGAGGTCAGCTGAACAGAATTTTCAGTTCAAAACGCATTGTTTGTTTTGTGCAGCACCAGCCAAGTTCAACAGAAAAAGGAAAGCTCATGATATTTGTGATGTGAAAACTATTGGCATGAAGAGCACTATCCTGGATGTGTGCAAAGAAAGACAGGATGCATGGTCACACAGTGTACAAGCTCGTCTTCTACATGTACATGATTTGCATGGAGCTGATGCCATATATCATCAATCGTGCAGTATTAATTTTCGGACCAAGAAAAATATTCCATCAGCATTTCAACAAAATAAAACAAGCTTTAAAAGGAAAGAAATTGGCCGACCACAAGATGAAGAAGCAAACCAGGCATTTTTGAAAGTAATAAAATATCTCAAGGACAATGTCGATGAACAACTTACCATATATTATCTGGTTGACCTGATGAAGGAATATCTAAAGGATTCTGGTGCTGATGCATACAGTAGAATTCACATGAAGACTAAGCTGCAGGAATTTTATGGTGATAAAATTATAATAACAAATATGAACGGGAAGGCTAATGTTGTTACATTGAGGAGCACTGCTGCTGAACTTTAGCAGCAACTTAATACTTCAGGATAGGAGCAGCAGAACCCATGCTTATGGAGTGAATCAATATCAAACCTTGAACCAAAGTGGTGGTGTAGCTGTACACCTAACCCAAGCTGCAATGGTGCAATAAGGACTCTTGGACGAGCTGCCTGGATGATAGCTTGTCTTCAAACCAACATCTTTTCCTACAACTATATTATCAATCCATACTCTCAATGTTTCTGGAAGATAATCAAGGGCTTCTTGTATTAATGCCATCTTTGAAATCAAGGGATATGTTGTATTCATTGCTGCAACTGACTTAATATCTTCTTTGATAAGCTTTGCAGCAGCTCGAATGATATTTAGTCTCAGGGTACTGATTTGCCACGTCAAAATGATTTACCAAGATTTGTCCAGTATTCTGCAGACAATGTGGATCACAATATCAGAACTTTAGATGGAAATGGAACATTTCACGGAATGGGTATTATTGCAAACATTACCCCTGGTGTGAAAGTTAGTCATCATATTCCCAGAGAGAATGTTACTAACAAGGATATAAATCTGCAGCTGGTCAAATTCTTATTAAGTTTCACAAGAAAGAAAACAATGGAATGTCAGTGGCAAAGTATCATCAACTTCCTCTTATGACAGCACAAGATCCAACAGAGAACCTAGATATCCTTTGGAAGTCATCTCTTCTTCTCAGGTCACCAAGGCCTTCTTGGTCAGGCATGATGCAGTTTTTTCATCATGGAGATCATCCTGGTAAATCAACTGTAATTTTCTTGCCAATAATTGACATGAACCCAAGTAATTGTGTTGCGGCTAGCAGGCCTTCATGTGCAGATGAGCTTTTTGGGAACCATTGGACATTTGATGGCAGGGTCAGGTCTTCATGAGATGTTAGACTTGATCTATGCAAGCAAAGCTGTGGACCATATCCTTTCAGGTAAGGCTATAGCTCGTGCAGTACGTGCCCACTTGCTTGTAGATGCTGCACTAAACACTTTGCTTGCATCCAAGGCCTTCAATTTGACAGCTCAGTCTCATTATGAAACATACATTGAAGATGATTGCGATGTTGAAATACTGAATGATAATGGAATGGAAAAAGCCTTGGAAGAAAGACTACCTCTCACTGATGGAGCTGACTGTCTTCTCAAAGATGCTCGTTTGCTGTATGAGAAGTTGATGGCAGGATCTATAACTGCAGAAGAGGTTAGCAAAGCCAGTGTACTGAGGATCATTAAAGATTCCCTCTACAAAGAAAGAGAAGTCCTTCAGTTCTCAAGAACAGCCAAAATCTGGTTACAGTATATGGACATGGTGGATATCTTGCGATGTTTTATTAAGGCTGACCGTTGTGGAAACTGGAGACTTCATCTTAAGGCACTGTCTGACATGCTTCCATACCTAGCAGCTGCAGGACACAATAACTATGTGAAGTTTATCCATGTATACCTGGAGAAAATGTGCTCACTTTGTGATGATCATCCCAACATCCAGGAATACTTTGATGCAGGTTTCCACTGTGTTCGTAGAAGTGATCGCTTCTGGGCTGGATTATCAACGGATTTAGTGATTGAGCAGGTACTTATGAGGAGCATAAAAACAAGTGGTGGACTTACAAGGGGACGGGGTATGGCAGAGCAGCAACGTTTAACCTGGTTACTCTCCATGCCTGCCTGTGCACAAGTTAATCAAGCCATGCAGGAATTGACAGCAATCTCCTTCAATTCTGGAGAGCAAAATAAAGACATGTCTAAGTCTAGACAAGAAAGAGACATGAAAGACACCTTCAGTATATACACTTATCTCAAGGCCAGAATTCATTGGATAATCACAGCCTAAGGAATATTGACAACGGTGTCATTGCTGGAGCTACTGTGAATGCAGACACAGCGAAGGATGTTGGACAAAAGATTTTGCAATCAATGATTGGACAAAGTACATCAAGCTATTCATTCAAAAAGAAATCCCAGGCTGTCATGCTTGAATGAAATCTTCTGTGAAAATAAGATGATGAGCTGGTTCATGTGGATCCACAATTGCTCTTCCAACGATTGACCATTGTTTCAAAGCCATCTGACAATTTTGAATCATTATTCAAGTATGAATTATGCAGCCATCCACCAGCACTATTTGATTCCTCACAGCTCCTCAGAGAAGCCAACAAGTCATCGCTAGCAAATGCCATATGGGACAGCCTTGAAACAGGTACTTGTATGCCAGAACCTAGTGGGGAAGTGCAGTTTGTTTTAGATGGTGGTGCACTACTTCATAGAATTCCATGGCCACATAGTCCTATTACATACAATGCTCTTTGTAGTCTCTACACACAGTATGTAGTAACAAAGTATGGGAATGCAATAGTTGTATTCGATGGATACAGTCAACAAAGGATACTACTCATCATAGAAGAACCTCGGGGAAGGTTGGGCCAACAGTATCATTTGACATGGATATGCTTGCTATTTTGAAGAAAACTGAGTTCTTAGCAAATCATGAAAACAAGCAAAAAATTATTAATTTGCTAAGTGATGCTCTTGTGAAAAGCAACTGCCAAACATGCCATTCAGAGACAGCTGTGGAATCTGCAAAAAACATGGATACAGTTCTCGTTGGTGATGACACTGACCTTCTTGTATTGCTCTGCTACTACACTGATCTAAACTCACACAACTTATTTTTTAGACCAGAACCAAAGCGAAATCAACAGCAGCGTATATGGAATATGAAAGTAGTTAAAGAACAACTGGGTCAGGAGATGTGCACAAACATTCTTTTTGTTCATGCCTTTGCTGGGTGTGATACAACATCGCAACTTTATTGAATTGGAAAAAAGAAAACTTTCCAGAAATTTAAATCCAACAGATACTTCTGTGAACAGGCTCAAGTGTTTGATTCAGAATTTGTAACTAAACAGGACATTGAGGTTGCAGGAGAAAAGGCACTTGTATGCTTGTACAAATGGAAACTCTGAATACAACCTTGACGTTCTGAGGCGCAAGTGTTTCTGTGAAAAAGTTGCCACCAAGAGTGTTTATGTGCAGCCACAGAGCCTTCCTCCCACATCTGCTGCAGGAAAATATCACAGTTTTCGTGTGTACTTCCAGATCATGAAGTGGAAGCAGTCCAAAATCGTAATGCAGCCTGAGGAATGGGGATGGAAAATAATTAATGGGAAGCTTCTCGCAGTTTTGACAGATCTATCACCTGCACCTGAGAATATTCTTCGAATGATAAGGTGTAACTGTTCTGCTGACTGTGGCACAACAAGATGTACATGCAGAAAACACAACCTACTTTGCTCTTCTGCTTGTGGGCAATGTAGAGATTCTGGCTGCACGAATTCAATATGACCTACATTTGTCACTGAAGAAGACGATGAACTAAATGAAATTGAAGATAAATTACCATAGTACTGTACTTGTTATTTAATAGTCAACTGAGGAAACATTTTAGACAAATATTTATGTGATTAAGAATTATTGTATGACTTTGACATGATATTCACATAAACTGATGTAATGTTGGGAAAACTAATGAATATATAATTATTAATTTTCAATCCTATATTTCGGGGTGTTACCTAGTGGGTTTTCTTAGGACTTTTGATATGTTATTCAGAAAAATTTTCTGATCAGAAAACTGTAAAAAAAACGTTCTGTTTGCAAATTGTTTCAGGTGGACCCACTTTTTTCTCTAGAATTACTGGACTATGATTCCAGGTGTTTCTATACGGGCAGACATCTATATCTTGTAATACTAGTGTAATATTTAAGTAATATAATATGTGTATCTACCATAAATATGAAATGTGGTGCTGGTGTTGGCTACTTCTAGGGCTAAAGTAGCTAACCTAAATCACACCAAGTTAGTAAATTTGTTTACAAAGAAGTTGAGGCAAGAAATTCTTGACCTTACTTTGAGGATTACTAGTACAGATAACTACTAGTATAGACAACTACTAGACAGGCAGCTACTAGTATTCTACTTCACAGTGAGGAGTTGTCCACATTTTGTGGACCAATGTAGAATAGTTGTCACTGTAAGAACTTAGTCCGCAATATGCGAGGAGCTGAACTCAGCATTTTGCGGACTATTCTCAGTCTAGGTTATGAGTTCACAAAATGTTGGATTAGTTCTGACGGTTAACGACTACTTGAAAATATTTTTGCATATTTACATGTATTATCTAGGTTTCATCAGGTACTGACACCAAACTTTTTCAACCACTTCATATTGTGAGTATAAAGACTTTGCAAAAGAAAATCATTTGCAAGTGTGCACACATGTTGAGTTAGCCAGAGGATAAACTTGTATATAACGAGACCCAATTATGAAGCCAAACTCAACAGGCCACTTCTCATCCACAGAGTGGGTGGAGTTACAAAAGTTTGGAAAGACTTTCAACTTCAACAAAAAATGCAGTTGTTCAACTCTGTAGAAGTCATTGACATGGGGTATTTTCTCCTCATGAAGCCAATATTTGTCCTAATATTTAGTTGATTAGTTCTGATGACAACTACTTGAAAATATTTTTGCATATTTACATGTATTTGCTAGGTTTCATCAGTTACATACACCAAACATTTTCATCCACTTTTTATTGTAAGTATAGAGACTTTTTGCAAAAGAAAAAAAATATTTGCAAGTGTGCACACATGCCGAGTTAGCTAGAGGATAAACTTGTACATAGCGAGACCCAACGATGAAGCCAAACTCAACAGGCCATTTCTCATCCACAGAGTTGGTAGAACTTTAAAAGTTTAGAAAGAGTTTCAACTTCAACAAATGCAGTTGTTGAACTCTGTAAAAGTCATTGACAAGGCGTACTTTCACAGGGCCAAAAGCCCAAGTTTACAAGGGTAGTTTGCAAATTGTGAACTTGAAGTTTGCAATGGGTTAACAAGTGTTCGAGATTTACAAGTAGTTGCCAAAAAGTGTGCAAGTAATTCACAAATGATGGCCTTGCAAACTGCTTGTAAACTCTTCGAGTGGAAGTTTACATAGTAGTTGACAAAGTGTCCTTTAACTTGGTTGTAAACTCAATTGTTTAAGTCTTGTAATGAAATGGGTAACTCTTTGTTAACTATGATGATTAATAAAGGAAAACTAAATAATTATATTTATAATATTTATTTAATGCAAATAACATGAATAAATATAAAAGCAAATAAGTAGAAAATATATAAATAAATTAATAAAAAATTAAATATCCAGTAATGTAAAAACACAAATAAATAGATGAATAAGTATAAATAATAAAGATAAATAAAGAAATATAAATAAGTAAAAAAATATATAATTAACCAAATGAATATATAAATAAGTAAAAAGCTGAATACATAAGAATACGTAGATAAATGAAGCACCAAAGGTGCGAACCCTCAGCGCTATTATTAAACACTACTTAGCTATTACAATATAATCTCCTTCAAAAAGAACAAGCAATCTGCTAGCTATATTTAATGAGGTATCAAAATAGCTCGACCAATGAAAATGGTACATAGAAACGCTGTCTTCATAAGAGTAGAAGCTAAACTAGCCAGAAACACTCACCTGTATACATTTTCAACACGACACTTCACTTCTTTCAACTCTGTTAACTTCCCGGAGTAACGCTTAGGAGCCTGAGCATAAAGCTAAGTACACCGCTGGCTGCAGAAAGTTAACAACACAACCCATACCAAATACCACAAAATAGGTACGGTGTCACCAAAGGAATAGGTGCAATTGACAAAATTAGCGATCTGTAACGAAAACGCATTACTACAGTTTCTCTCTCTAGAGCGAGAGAAGATTGCATTGCGACAGAGAATATGCCAAGACGATCATTCTGTCTGTCCAACATCTGCAATTCGACAGCGGAATACGAAGGACATTTGCTACGTGTGCAATCACTTGTGCCAACAGTTTCACTGCCTCGAGTTCCATCTCTGGTAGGGTTATTTGTTTCAAAGGGCATACTCTGGCCCTGCAGAACACGATGTCACATTTCCCATTGCAATTTCTGATGTAAAAGATGGCTGCGTAAGTTACTGAAACCGCACAGCATTGTGTCATTGTCAATGATTTGAGCGAATCTCGGTATTGGCATTTCGTTGATGAGTGGTAATTCTTCTGTCTATTGATTCCACGATCGCAGCAGTTCTGAGGGGATTTCCTTGTCCCAGTCTATTCCTTTGGACCATAATTTTGTAGTAGTATTGTGCCTCTGATCCACCACGCAGATGTCAGGCCCAGGACGTCGTATGTCCCTACTACCACTTGAGTCACTTTTCTTTTTGTCACCAACGTGTCTGTTGTTACTGACGGAGTTGTCACAAAGAGATTGTCTTCACCGGTGTCCCAGTGAATCCCTAACGCTTTCAATGATTTGCGACCTCTATTGGAGTCTATTTCTTGTAGGTCTGTGGGAATTTTGGACACAACTTTTGCCAATGAACAACTCCACTTGCTAAGTGTCATGCCGGATTCACGCAACAGTTGGCACAATGACTCTTGCAGCTGCAGTGCTTCCTCATCGTCATCTGTTCCTGAGACATAGACATCAACGTAGAAGCTGTTGTGTACTTCCACACACACCGTTGGAGATCTGGTTGCATTGTTGGTGGCGTGATGTCTCAGCACCGCAGTTGCTACAAAGGATGATGGTTTTATGCCGTTGTCAGTCTTGTCATTCTCATTGACAACTAGTATCCCGTGCTCATCCCTGACCAGGAATCTGTGACTGTCTTTGACCGTGTTATCTAATTTCACTTCCCGGTACATCTTGCTGACATCGGCAGTTAGTCCCACTTTTTTTGTTCTACATTGGAATAGGATGTCCGACGTCAGGGGGTAGAGATTAGGTCCAGTTAAGTAGGTTCCGTTGATGCTGTGGCCCATTGTGGATTTTGCGGAGCCGTCAAAACCGGTCTCACTTTTATTCTTAACTGAGTCTGACCACTCCTTGGACGGGTAAGTAAAAGGACTTGTTGTCTATTTTGTCGGAGGGAACTATTTCAGAGTGTTCCATTTCCTGGTAAGTTCTCAGTTTGTCATTGAATTCTGTCAGCATGCCACACTTCTTCATTTTCCTTTCGTTTAGTAGAAATCGAGCTTTAGTCATAGGTAGTAATTCGCCAATCAGCGGAGGGTTTTTGCATTTTGGCAGCACACACAATTATTTACCATCTTGATGTCTTTTGACTGTTGACTCAAATTATCTGACAGCATCTTTTTCTTTCTCCATCGAGGTGGAGGTTTGAGGTACAGTTTCCAATGAGTACAGATTGTTGAATATCTCATCTGTTGGATTGTCAAATATTTCAATTTAAAGGGTTGTTGCATTCTTCATATTCCCTGAACCAGCGAGTCACCATCCAAAGATGGTGTTCATTGCTATGATCTTGTATTTAGGACACAATCTGTTTTCGTTTTTCAAGAAGTTGTGGAGGTCATGAGTGCCGATAATTACGTCAATTTTGCCGCCCAATCTAGAGTCAGCCAATTTCTCCTTGCAGAATTCTTCTGCCTTTATGATGTCTTTTGCATGATCTGGTGGGGAAGTTTCTGTGCAATCACCACGTCTAGTTCCACTACTTCGTCTGATGGAAATGTATTTGACATGTATGTGACATAGTAGCAACATGCACATGTGTATTTGACATGCATGTGACGTAGTAGCAAAAACCATATGTGTACTTGACATGCATGTGGCAGAGTAGCACATGCATACATCTACTTGACATTCATGTGGCATAGTAGCGACATGCACATGTGTATTTGACATGCATGTGACATAGTAGCAACAGGCATATGTGTACTTGACATTCATGTGGCATAGTAGCGACATGAACATGTGTATTTGACATGCATGTGACATAGTAGCAACATGCACATGTGTACTTGACATGCATGTGGCAGAGTAGCAACATGCACACATCTACTTGACATTCATGTGGCATAGTAGTGACATGCACATGTGTGTTTGACATGCATGTGGCATAGTAGCAACATGCACATGTGCAACTAACATGCATGTGGCACATAAACCGTGCACACATGCAAGGCAAATATATGTGACACATGTGTAGACTACATGTGTGCATGCTACTCTCCTTGTGCATACATGCAGGGCACATGCTGCAGTTAGTGCATTTTGCTTACATTTTACGCACAAGTGCAATATGCACATGTGTTGCAATGAATGCATTATAAATGTGGCATACATGCAGTACATATCTATTTTTGTAAGGGGATATCATGCCAATCCACCAGATACACTTCTGCAATGGCAGAATTACAAGCCACCTTATGCAGAAAGAAAATAATCTATCCAATGCTAGTGGATCAACTAACCAAGAAACATTGTCATGACTACTCGTACGACGGTCTGAAGAAATGCTGCTAAGAACAAAAAAGGTCCTGGACAACATGGATGCTATAGGGGGAACAGACATTAAAACTTTGGCAGTAGCCCTAGCAGAAAAAGACATGAACCCGGAACTAAAAAAAGAATGGCAAAAACAATTGAAAATGATGACAAGTTACCAATACTGATGGACTTGGAAGCATTTGCATCTCCACTCGTGAGCAACCTAAACAAAAGAAAATCCTCGTACCATGAGCACCAGCCACAGTGGAAAAAGAAGTTCAACAACAATTTGAGTGACAACAGCAGTAGATCATCCTCAAACCCCAAAGGTGCTAAAGATAAAATAATGTTCCCCATCTGCCACAACGTATCCCACCCCGCCTATCACTACAAAAAATTTAAAGAAGCTACAGTGTCGCAAAGGTTAAACTGGGTAAAGCAGCACAAACTGTGCAGCAATTGCCTCCATCACAGCCACTCGACATCAGACTGCAAATCAACGTACAAATGCAGGCACTGTGATGGCAATCACAATCATGTGCATGTCACTACTATGCCACATGAATGTCAAGTACGCATGTGCATGTGCTACTCTGCCACATGCATGTCAAGTACACATGTGCATGTTGCTACTATGTCACATGCATGTCAAGTACACATGTGCATGTTGCTACTATGTCACATGCATGTCAAATACACATGTTCATGTCGCTACTATGCCACATGCATGTCAAGTACGCATGTGCATGTTGCTACTATGCCACATGCATGTCAAAAACACATGTGCATGTTGCTACTATACCACGTGCATGTCAAATACACATGTGCATATTGCTACTATGCTACATGCATGTCAAATACACATGTGCATATTGCTACTATGCCACATGCATATCAAACACTTATGTGCATGTTGCTATTGTGCCATGTGCATGTTAATTTACCCATGATACCATGATATGTTATCGACCCTTACCAAATCTCATTTACATTAATGTTATTCATACCCACTCAAACCCAATGCATGTATAATTGTGTGTCATACATAAGTACTGTACTTGATTTTTTACTTATAACTTTTCATAAAGGCAGTAGTATTCGCTTGAGTTGTGTGCGCTCCCACTTCCTGACTCATACCAGCTCTACAGCGACGGCAGAGTACCAACATCTACCAGGCAGCACATGTACCACCCCTACCAGACATCTACCAGGCAGAGATGCAGCACATATACCACATCTACCTGGCAGACATGCAGCACATGTACCACATCTACCAGGCAGACATGCAGAAATATACCATAGTGCTTGTGTGCCACATACACAAAAATTGAAACGCACAACAGGCATGCAGCATGCAAGTAGAAGGGTGCACAACTCATGAGTGGCATACATACCACTGCGCATGTATAGCATACAAGAGAATGCACACATGTAGCATGCTTTTTTGTGCACACATGCATCCCTCATATGCACATATGTGGCACATGTGAGGCGCTGTTTCAATTTTTCTGTATGCAGCATACATGCTTGATAGCAGCATTACGCATGCAGCACATGTGCTGCATATGTACATGATGAGTGCAGTTAGGCAGCACGAATGTGTGCAGCATGCATACAACATTTTTGTTAGGGATATTACGTCGTCGAGAAATTCAGGCACTGGCTGTGCAGTGTAGCCATGAATACAATGGCTGTGATTGGAAGGGAACTGTGGGTACACTAGAGAACCACGTGGCAGAATGTGGCTATGCATTGGTATCCTGCCCAAATGATTGCAAAGAAAATGGCAAAACACCGCTTGAGGATCAATTTCAACTACTCAAGAAAGATCTGGAGGATCACTTAAGTAGTGTATGTC
>WLWI01003268.1_pt1 | contig 13916 bp, 9 predicted proteins | sample 6701501 | NCBI WGS metagenome assembly WLWI01 (sample SAMN12718690, study PRJNA515312) | sponge metagenome | isolation source: marine sponge | host: Mycale hentscheli | place: New Zealand: South Island, Marlborough, Capsize Point | collected 2014-11-01
CGACGTCAATGTCCTTATTCTCATGGTAAGCCATTAACACGCGACCAAGAGGGTTGCTCTTATTCGGCTTATCGAGATTTCGGGTTTGCGCAGCCACTTGCATACCAAGAAACACCATGTAAAGAATTCTCAACAGGCCGACGATAATACCGATTGTTCCAAGCGTAATAATAATCCAACCCACGGTGCCGCCTTGAGTTGTCGCTCTTTCTTTCCAGCTCGGTACATTAACCAGTTGAGCCAGCAACTGACCTTTGGTTGGATCCAGGCCGAAAGCCACAAATCCGCTGGTTGCAGTACTTAGCTGATCAGCCGCATTTACAAAACGTGCTTCAGGTTGTCGCGGTAGCTCAGATACTCTGCCAGTCTTAATATCACGATTGAGATATTTGCCATCGGCAATTAGATTAAAGGTACCAACACGAATTACATCTTTATCCACTGTGTTTCCATCTGGCGTTTCAACAGGGGCATTAATCTTTTTGATTTTTCCTGTTTCAGTCATTTCCCGCTGGATTTCGAACCATAAACGCTCAATTTCCTTCAAAGACGCTAATTCTGTACCAGAGCCCATTTTCTCAGCCAATTTCGTCAAAAATTCGCCGCGATTCGGGAATTCAATGCTGGTGTAGGAGTTTTCAAATGTCGCTCGAGCATCGCCTGAGGCCGTCTGTAGCACACCGAATAGTTCCTTCAAATCACCAAGGGCGGTGATAAGAGCATTTTTCAGTACATCTATTTCATCTTGGTTTGTTTCAAACTTCTTTTCCAGCAGAGCACTACGTGCTTCTAATGCCGCTCTCTCCTGCTTGGCCTTAACCAGTAATTGATCCTGGCGAGCCTTATCCCGTTTGAATTCAGCTTCGCGAACTTTATTTTCTTTTGATTCACGAATCTTTCCCTGCTGCACCTGTTTTAATAAATCATCCAGGTTAGCAGCCTTCTCGGCGCTTACAGTCGTGGATAAAATTCCGCTCAGTGCAATGGCAACAATTATTTTTGTATATTTCATTTTCATTACTCCGCCGCACTCACGGGCAGTATAAATAGTTCAGGTGCAGTTTGTTTTCTGGCGATCTTCAAACCTTTCTTGATGTGATTTGCATACTCGGTGGAATCGAGCTTCACCCAACTACGCGATTTCTGATCCCAGACTCCGTTTCCGAGTTCATCTTCCGTCTGATAAACAAGTGAAATTCGACCAAAGCGCAATACATTAACCTTACGTTCTTTACCGTCCACTTCCTGGATTTGGGTATAGGCATCAAGATCACCACCAAAATCTGTCTCGATGCGATAGGCATCCAGAACCAATCTTAATTTCTCTGAGGCTGTAATTCCCGCATCACCAATCGCAGCTTTCAATTTTGCGATTCTTCCACGGCGCTCGTCCATATGAAAAGGTACATCCAGATTGATGAACTGTTCCAGTGAATCAACCATTCTCAGCATCAAGGGGAAAATCTGTCTCTCGATAATGGCAATTTCGTCAATAGATTCCTGAACCCGGATTTTCTCCAACTCCTGATCTTCGACCTGCCTGTTGAGCAATGCGTTATAAACTTTCAGGCCGTCAATAACTTTGAGTTCTCTTTTGTATTTCGACGCGACCTTATCGGTTGATGCAGAGGTCTTGTCGACCCGCTTTTGAGAAGCCTTACTATCATCTGCCCTGGCAACACCAGTAGCGACGACAGAATCAACCTTATCTGCAGACATTGAGATTGGACTCATTCCCAGCAGAATACCCAGCATTAGCAAATGCTTATAAATTGAAAAAACTTTTAGATTATCCATACGCAAAATAACCCTCCACCTCTTTGGTGTATGATTAGAAAATTTTGATTTATTAAAGCCTAACTTTGGCGAAGCACTTACCCACTTAGTTCCCAACCTGATAACATTCCTAAATAATTATAATTATTATAGTCGGACTTTATTAAGCGACACTAACAAGCAAATCATCACTCGGTAAAGCATGTATATATAAAGTGTCCCGCATGTCGAGGAGGGCATTCTACTTTGACAATCTACCAAGTGCAAACGGCAAATTTGCTTCCGTTAAAGAGAGAAAACACTCGTCTTATGTAGAGAACCTATGCAAATAAATCGTAGCCTTTGCATCATTTTTTTTATAAATGCTGCGCCAAATAAAATGTTGCAATGCCGCAATTATTTGCTTTACCCCACATCAATGCAGGCGATAGTACTCTAGCATAATTATCTGGATTGGTTGAATTAATCTTGAATGTGTCATTTGGAATTCAATCTATCTCGTCTATATGGTCATTCCTCAGACATCAATGCAATAATGCGGGAAAACTTTTACCCGGTTATTACCAAAGATCATAAGGAGAGTGTTATGTCCTCGTTAAAATACCCCGGCTTCGATACCTTGAGCCTTCATGGCGGTCAAAAGCCCGACCCCGCTACAGGTGCACGTGCCGCTCCAATTTACCAAACGACTTCTTTTGTTTTCGATGATGCCGATCATGCCGCGTCTCTATTTAACATTGGTCGCTCGGGTCATGTTTATTCCAGAATATCCAACCCAACTGTCGCCGTTCTGGAAGAACGCGTCGCCTCCCTCGAAGGTGGTATAGCCGCTGTTGCAACAGCGAGTGGAATGGCGGCCATTCATTTGGCGATCTGTACACTAATGGGTGAAGGCGGGCATATTGTTGCCTCACATGCTCTGTATGGGGGCACTCATAATTTACTTGCCTACACCTTGCCTCGCTTCGGTATTCATACCACCTTCGTTAACCCCAATGACACGGACGCTTTTCGAGCCGCAATTCGTCCTGAAACCCGGCTGATTTATGCGGAGACTATTGGTAATCCTAAATGCGAAATTTTGAATATCCCTGTTGTCGCTGAAATTGCACATCAAAATTCTTTGCCACTGATGCTCGATTCCACGTTAACTACACCTTACTTACTTAAACCAATCGAACATGGCGCTGACATAATTATACATTCATTAACCAAGTTCATGGGTGGCCATGGTGTGGCAGTTGGCGGCGTTGTTGTTGATGCAGGCCGTTTCGATTGGGACGCCTCGGGAAAGTTTCCTACTCTTAGCGAACCCTACGCGGGTTTTCACGATATGGACTTTAGTGAAGATTTCGGACCATCAGCTTTTGCTATTCGTGCGCGACGTGAAGGCCTGCGAGACTTTGGCGCATCCATGAGTCCCAGTAATGCGTTCTATTTGTTACAAGGTGTAGAAACACTGTCTGTGCGGATGCAAAGACATGTTTCAAATAGTAAAGAAATTGTAAGGTGTCTGTCTGCGAGTGAAGCTGTCGAATACATAAGTTATCCGGAGCTGGTCAGTCATCCGGATTATGATCTCGCCCAGACATTGTTGCCAAAAGGTTGTGGCGCTGTATTTAGTTTTGAACTAAAGGGAGGCCGTGACGCTGGCAGAAAGTTTATTGAATCATTACAGTTGTTTTCTCATTTAGCCAATGTCGGTGATGCCAAATCATTGGTCATCCATCCTGCTTCAACTACACACGCTCGAATGGATGCGGAGGCCCTGGAAGCGGCGGGTATCTCAGAAGGTTTAGTACGCTTATCTATTGGCATCGAAGATATTGATGACCTAATCGACGACTTAAATCGAGCTTTGTATCGTTCACAAAAATAAGAGAACAGGAAATGGAATACGAAATAAATGGCAATAAAGTTTTCGCAAGCACAGCAGGTGTTGATCACAAAGCTGGTCAGAAAACTATTATTTTTATCCACGGTGCCGGTATGGATCATAGCATCTGGGTGTTATTCGCCCGCTTCTTTGCGAGAAATGGATTCAATGTTATTGCAGTTGACCTGCCTGGACACGGCAAGTCCAAGGGCAAGTCACTTACTTCCATTGAAAAAATGGTAGATTGGCTGGAAGTTTTTCTAACTCAGGCCGAAATTGAGCAGCCCGTTCTGATTGGTCACAGCATGGGTTCTCTGCTTGCGATCGAAGCCGCATCGCAATTGGCAGACAAAATCAGCAAGGTTATCGTCCTGGGTATTGCTTGTCCGATGCTTGTCGGAGAACCTTTATTAGAGGCTGCGAAAAAGAACCAACATGCTGCCATCGACATGATAATGATTTATGGTCATGCCTATTCTTCGCAACTAGGCGGCAATCCTGTCGCAGGAATATCTGCAGTAAATAGCGCTATGCGTTTGCTGGAACGTGCTTCCGCGGGAACGTTATATACTGATCTGAGCGCATGTAATGAATATACAAACGGTCTAATAGCAGCCGCGAATATTAAGACGTCCGTGACATTGATCCTGGGAGAACAAGAAAGGATGACGCCACCCGCTGCGGCCTTACACCTGATAGGGGCACTATCGACACCGGAAGTGGTAAGCTTGAAGAATTGTGGTCACATGATGATATCGGAACAACCAGAACAGGTACACCGTGCTCTGGTCAGGACTTTGAACCAGTCTATTGAGGCCTGACAAAACGACGGCTATCTTAAGTTTCTACACCTTAGACCGGTTCAACATAGCATGTAGAAGAACATTACAGCCTGCTTCAAGATCTTCAAACTTCGCATTTTCCTCCTCATTGTGACTGAGGCCTTTTTCACATGGAACAAATATCATGCTCGTAGACGCCACTCGCGAAACATAAACAGAATCATGCCCAGCGCCGCTGACCATTTGCATATTACTATAATCAAGTAAATCGACAGCATCTTGCACAGCATTAATACAATTACTATCAAACTTTACCGCTGGTGATATCCATTCATCCTTGATTGTTCCTTCCAATTTCATTTTCTGGCACACCTTTTCCACTATTTCATGAAAGGAGGCATCAATTTCATCAAGAACGGACTGATCTGGATGTCTAATATCAACCGCAACAATTACCCTTTCAGGTACCGTGTTACGTGAACCAGGCTCCGTCTTAATATCGCCAAAAGTAACTCTTGCCCATGGAGAGTTAGCCTCTATCAATTTATACAAACTAGCCAAAATCTGATGCAGACCCATACATGGATCTCGTCTCACCTCCATGGGAGTAGGTCCTGCATGACACGGCTGCCCTTCTATTATCAAGTCGTACCAGCGCATTCCTTGTACACCTGTGAGTACCCCGATCTGAAGTTTTTCATTTTCCAATATTGGTCCTTGTTCTATATGGACTTCAAAAGCCGCTTTTATATTGTCTGGCTTGCAAGGGACATCCCCCAGATAGCCGATTTGTTCTAACTCGTCGCCTAATGTCTTGCCGTCCTTATCTGCACGACTATGGCCATATTCAATATCGAATTCACCTGCCCACACGCCAGAGCCAATCATTGCCGGTGAAAATCTTGCACCTTCCTCGTTAGTCCAGCAGACCGCCTCAATTGGAGTTTCCGTTTCTATACCTGCGTCGTTCAGAGAACGAATTACTTCTAATGCTGACAAAACACCATAGACGCCATCAAACTTTCCACCCGTTGGTTGTGTATCTAAATGAGATCCTGCAATCACCGCAGGCAAATCATTATCTCTACCAGCTCGTCTGGCAAATATATTTCCCATTTCATCAATTTTGACAATACAACCAGCTTCTTTACACCACTCAACGAAAAGGTCGCGTCCCCGCTTGTCCTCGTCTGTTAAGGCCTGGCGATTACATCCTCCTTTTGCTGTCGCACCAATCTCGGCCAACATCATTAGACTTTCCCAAAGTCGTTTGCCGTTGATTCTTAGCTCTGCGTACGATATGTCATTCACAATTGTTCACTTTTCGATTATTAGTTTGATGAAAGTCTCGAGTTAACTTGACAGTATTCCTTCATTTTTTAAATCGGCAATGGTCAGTTCAATACTTTCTCGCAATACATCAACGATGGTGTCGCATTCTTCCTTAACTAATATTAAAGGGGGCGAAAGCACGATGGTATTACCAACGGGGCGAACTACGACACCTCTCTCCAGGCCATATTTAAATACACGGTTTGTAATAGCCACGGATAGATCAAAAGATTCTTTTGTTTCCTTATCAATAACCAGTTCAATGCCCAACATGAAATGACTACCTCTGACATCACCGACTATTGGTAAATCAAGCAGTTCTTTTGCTTTTTCCTGTAGATACGGACCAGTTTCTCTGACGTGTTCACAAATATTTTCTCTCTCGAGTATTTCAATGTTCTTTAAAGCTGCAGCGCATGAACTTGCGTGGGCAGTATAGGTGTAGCCCAGGGCCAGACCACCATCTTCACCCTGCCCTTCACGTATTACCTCATGGATTTCATCGGATAATATTGTTGCTCCTAGAGGCATATAACCGGAGGTCAATCCCTTGGCAATACACAAAATATCCGGCGTGTAATCATAGACAGCTTCCGAGGCAAACATCTCTCCCAGTCGACCGAATCCAGTTACCACTTCGTCGGCAATATATAGCATGTCATATTTTTTGCACACAGCATGCATGCGGCGATGGTAACCTTCTGGTGCAACAAGTACGCCACCTGCACCCATAAGCGGTTCAGCAATAAATGCGGCTACATTATCAGCTCCAAGTTGTAAAATTCTATTCTCAAATTCGCTGACAAGAAAATTACAAAATCCTTTTTCATCAAGATCCTCAGCACCGGGTGGTCGACGATACATATTCGCCGCGGAGATATGATGAATAAGATCGCCGGTAATATTATCAAAACCAATCTTTGTTCCCTGAATCCCTGTCAGGTTTGCTACAAGATAAGTCGCCCCATGATAACCATCAATACGAGAAATAATTTTCTTCTTTTGGGACATACCTCGAAGATTATTGTAGTAGTGTACAAAACGTATTGCGGCATCATTGGCTTCAGAACCGCCAAGCACAAAAAACATATGATTGAGGTTAGCAGGTGTCATTTCGGATAACTTCTTAGCCAATTTTGAAGCCGGCACATTCGTAGTATGACCAAATGGATTGTAATACTGCATTTCCATTACCTGCGCGTGAATAGCATCCGCCATTTCCTTACGACCATGACCTATATTCACACACCAAAGCCCACCGATACCGTCCAGTAATTTGTTGCCATCGGCATCCTTTATATAGGCACCTTCCGCTTTCACAATAACCTGGCTACCTTCATCAATCTGGTTGGTGAAATTCGTATAGGGATGAACAACGTGATCCTTGTCCATTTGCCACAGGGCCTTGGAATCATGCTTCAATTCAGACATACATCTCTCCTAATTTTGATCGCAAGAATTACTTCTTACCGACTTTACTCGTTTGTCTAATGACATTCTTCAGTTAGCGTGTCATTTAGTTAATTCTACAATGAAACCAAGTTTCACAATTTTGTGGAATCCTCTCATATGCATTGAGGGGATACAATTGAGAACTGACAAAGATTGGTTACAATAAACTTGTTTGCTCACAGAAAACGAATAGAGACAAGGGTATTGGTATGAAAAATAATAGAGTCGCTGTAGTAAGTGGTTCAGCAAATGGTATTGGCCAAAGCTTTTGTGTAACACTGGCAAAGGCAGGAATAGCAATCGTCGGGATTGACATTGCAGACCAGAGTGAAACTACTGCACTCGTCGAAAAAGAAAATTCAAAATATCTCGGGATTGAAAGTGACGTATCTGATCTAAAAGCAATGACAGAAAAAATTAATAGTGCCGTTGCTTCATTAGGTCACATCGATATAGTTGTAGCAAACGCTGGTATATATCCAGCCGGTCCTTTTGACGATGTGACATTCGATGACTGGAGAAAGGTCATGCGAATTAATGTTGATGGTGTATTTTGTACTATACAATCGACGTTACCCCATCTCCGGAAAAATGCATGGGGCAGAATAGTGGTAGTTTCGTCAGCCGCTATATGGAATGGCGTACCTCTGCAAACGCCTTACGTTGCTTCAAAAGCAGCACTTATTGGAATGGTTCGCTCATTAGCGGGTGAAATTGCAAATGATGGAATTACGGTCAACGCTATTTCACCCGGTCTCACTGAAACTGATAACCTTCTTAATAGCTGGCCTGGTACGCTATTTGACTGGGTTGTTGAAGCTCAATCAATTAAAAGACGGATGCTACCGCAAGATTTGGCGAGCACGCTGTTATATCTGATTGACGAAAAAACTGATTTTGTGACAGGACAAACTATTAACGTTGATGGTGGTTTCGCAAAACACTAAGCTTTTCCAAAATAAATAGAACAACAACAAAAATAAAATAATAATGACAAACTTTCTTAACCAACTGGAAAAGTCGCTTAATGCAGATAAATTTTGTTTGACTGCGGAACTGGTTCCCGCTCTCAGTACCGACCAGGATGCGATTCTGCAGGAAGTTAAACCGATAGAAGGGCTCGTTGAAGCCGTTAATATTACCGATGGTGCAGCAGCGAAAACCACCATGTCGAGTTTCGCCGCAGCAGCCATACTGGCTAATAATAATTTTGAGCCTGTACTTCAATTAACTTGTCGCGATCGTAACCGTATCGCTTTGTGCGCGGATTTAATTGGTTCAGCAGCCTTTGGCGTTTGTAACCTATTGCCTTTAACTGGAGATGACCCAGCCAATGGCGATCAACCAGAGGCTAAGGCTGTACATGATATCAATAGCGCAGAATTGATTGGCCTGGCTCATGATATGAGTAAAAAAGGTGTCTTGCCGAATGGCCGTGAAATAGATAACCCGCCACATTTTCATATCGGATGTGCAGATGTACCGCAAAGGTTGAAAAAAGAAAATGGTCACCCGGCGCTAAGCAAGAAAATAGAAGCGGGAGCGCGTTTTGTGCAAACCCAATTATGTTATGACATAAACCTTATCGAAGGATATATTTCAGATTTGGCTGAACTCGGAATTCTCAATGATGTGAAAATACTAATTGGACTAGGTCCTATCTCCTCTGCCAAGTCGGCAATCTGGATGAAACAAAATCTCTGGGGTGTGGCAATGCCCGATGTTGTTATAAAACGTTTGCAAGAAGCCACTGATGCAAAAACTGAAGGTAGACGTATTTGTGCTGAATTGATCAATAGCATGCAGAAGATTGAAGGTATTTCTGGCGTACATCTTATGTCTCCTGGCCAATCTATGAATGCCATCGCCAAGTTACTAGGCGAAATCAACTAATGAAAGTTTGATTGAAAGAGTAATCAGGACATCTGCTGCTTAATCTTCCAGTTAATTTAAAAACCTTTAAAACATTTTCTGAAAATCTAACCAGGCATAGGAATTAGAATCAATGAGCACCAACCCGCGATACGAAATACTCTTTGAACCGGTGAAGATTGGCCCGGTTACAGCTCCCAATCGTTTTTACCAGGTGCCACATGCTAGCGGTATGACCGAGGCAAACCCGAGGGTTCGAGCTGCCTTTCGAGGAGTTAAAGCCGAAGGTGGGTGGGGTGTTGTATCCACCGGCGCCGTATCTACCCATCCATCATCTGATGACAGTCCTTTACCTTTTGCTCGAATATGGGATGACAATGATATTCGATCCCATGCCATGAGTTGCGATGCCATTCACGCACATGGCTCACTTGCCGCTGTAGAATTATGGCACGGTGGTGCGGCAGTGATGAATCGCACTTCACGCATTGCACCCTACTCACCATCAGGTATTCCATGGGCTGCAACTCATGTGGGTTTCATGGGCAACCTTCGACCTCGCATTATGGATGCGAAAGACATTCGCGATGTAATTGACTGGCAAGTTGCAGCAGCCCTACGTTCAAAGACTGCTGGCTTTGATATTGTTTATATCTATGCCGGCATGGGTTATCTCGGTTATCAATTTTTACTGGAAGAATACAATCATCGTACCGATGCCTACGGCGGTTCAGTTGAAAATCGTGTGCGTTTTGTCCGTGAGTTGATTGAAGCGACCAAAGAGGCTGTAGGTGATAGTTGTGGTGTTGCATTACGTATAAGTCTAGAGGAATTACGTGGCAAGGCCAGTGATAACTATGAATCGGAAGGTCATGAGGTTGTCTCTTTATTAAGCGATCTGCCGGATCTCTGGGACGTCAAGATGGATTCCAGTCCAACAGATTGTGGTGCTTCACGTTTTCGTGCAGAAGCTGCGCATGAGCCCATTATAGATTTTGTGAAAAAGGTCACCAGCAAACCTGTAGTCGGTGTCGGTCGATTCACTTCACCAGATACAATGGTCTCTCAGATTAAACGCGGTGTGCTGGATCTCATTGGTGGTGCGCGACCTTCCATCGCTGATCCATTTTTACCCAATAAAATAAAGGAAGGTCGGGAAGATGAAGTTCGCGAATGCATCGGTTGTAATATTTGCATCTCCAGTTGGCACGACGGTGTGCCGGTACGCTGTACGCAAAATGCAACTGCCGGTGAGGAGTGGCGTCGTAACTGGCATCCGGAAAAATTCGCATCTGCAGGAAGTGATGATCAGATATTGATAGTTGGTAGTGGCCCGGCGGGTCTTGAAGCTGGTCTTATCGCTGCACGCCGCGGTTATCAGGTAAGCATTGCAGACAAGGCCAGCGAGATGGGCGGCCGTTTATTATTCGAAACCAAATTGCCGGGACTCGGAGCCTGGGGTCGAGTCCAGGACTACCGGCTTTATGCTTTGAAACAAATGGTCAATGTTGATCTGTATCTGGAGAGTGAAATGGATGCAGAAACAATTCTTGGCCTGGAACATCAGCGTGTCGTCATCGCAACAGGTTCACATTGGACCAGGGCTCTGTATTCCTCACTGGAAATCCCGCATGGTGAGCTGAACAAAGCCCGCGTTTATACTCCCGATGATCTTGCTTCGGGTGGCGAACCTGAAGGCCCTGTACTCGTCTACGACTTTGACAACTATTACATGGGCGGTGTTATCGCCGAGTCTCTTGCCGCCAGCGGTTTAGATGTGTCCTATGCAACTCCTGCTGGACATGCATCCGCCTGGACAATTATGACCAACGAGCAACCCTTTATTCACCAGGCGCTGCACAGACACAATATCAATATTACAACTCAGGCCTTGTTACACGATTTCGATGGCGAACAAGCAACTCTACACAACATTTTTACCAATAAAGCAGAGCAAATCGCAGTAAAATCTGTTGTTATTGTTGGATTACGTCTTCCCAATGACGCGCTTTATCATGAGTTAATTTCGCGTGAAAACGAATTTAAAGAAGCTGGAATAAAATCAGTCGATCGTATCGGAGATGCATTGGCCGCCGGGGCGCTGGTACATGCTGTACATTCAGGACACAGCTATGCCAGACAATTAGATAATACTGAAGCAGGACTTTATATAAGAGACATACCTGTGGCTGAAAACCCGCCTGGAGAAGTCATTTAGCTATCGACAAACTTACCGATACGATCACTGACATAACGGCGTATATCCAGATTCCAGTCTTCCATCGGCGAGAATAAACCTCGTTCATGAACTCGTGCGCGCATACCCTGCTGCACACGCTCACAAATACTCCAGTCCTGTCGATTAACCAGATGCCAGAAGTCCACCGCATCAGCTGGATCGAAATCCATCTTTTCCATTTCATATGTTTCAAAAAGAAAATGACAATCAATAGTGGTACGTGTCGCACCACGCGCTTTCAAAATGAAAACTGCAACATGATCGCTGGCAAGACTAAGGAAGACATTAGGATAGATTAAATCACCTTTATGGTGATCTTTTTCAGATTCACTCAATCCAGGAAACGTTCGACGATTGGTAACGCCAGATGCCGTAAATGTAGTGGCACCTTCGCGATGAGGTATCCCTACGTCCCAGTCCAAGTTGGAGCCACCAGCTTCCTTGAATGCAGGAACCACCGCACATAGTTCCGGATGTACTGGCCCACAGTGATAGCACTCATTATAGTTTTCGCATAATACCTTCCAATTTGCATTAACTTCATAAGAAATCGTCCTGGCCACGCGTAAATCTGCCAATGGGTAACGCTGAAATCGCTCGTCACTGGCAGCGATATGTTCTGCAAAAGATGGCGCATTCTCAGGACTTAAATTCAGAAAAACGAAACCACCCCAACTCTCGCAAGCAACCTTGTGTAACTGCATCTCTTCAATTTTAAATCCCATCTCTGCCGTCATATGCGGCGCGCGTTGCAATTGTCCGTTCAGATCATATGTCCACGAGTGATAAGGACACATGATCCTGTTTTTACCCATAACGCCACCCTTTAATGGCAGTCGATCATTGGAATTTTCCTGTTCTCCCACGGCACAGAGTTGTGCTCCACGATGGCGACAAACATTGTAAAACGCTCGAAGTTCAGCCTCTGTATTTCGTAGCAGTAAAATACTCTCGCCGTATACTTCCAGTACTTTATGGTCACCCGGCTCCGGAACTTCCTCTTCTCGACCTACACATATCCATTCTTTAAAGAATATATGTTCGCACTCCAGTGCATAAAATCTGTCTTCAAGGTACCAGTCACTGGGTAGGGTAGTCTCCATACCTCCTTTTTCTTCTATTTTCCCGGATTCCGACATTCTAAACCCCGTTTAATTTTAAACCGTCAATGTTGTCTTTGCTGCTGCATTGTCTGATGTAATGAGCAGCACATATGCCGCCATTGTACCTATTGAGCACAATACAGTGACAGCAAAAAGACAGTGTGCACGGAAGCATAGGGGCTTGCCAGTGTTTCAAAGCTGAAGGAACAACGTTAACCTAGGGTAATTTCAACAGTCGCAATAAATTGAGGAACAGTATGTCAACGAATAGCAATCAGTCTCGACGACTATTTATCACCTTCGCCGCACTTCTATTTTCCTTGCAACTTAATGCCGGAGAGATAATAGCCTTGCTTGGCGATCAAATCATAGATGGTATTCAGGACAAAGCTGTAACGGGACGGGTAATACTGATAGAGGATAGCAGGATAATTGGTATTACAGACCAATCAGAAATTCCGGCGCGAGCGAAAATAATTTCTTTAAAAGGTGCAACACTACTCCCGGGTCTGATCGACAGTCACGCTCACCCATTGATTAGTGGCGATGATTATCAAAGTATTCATTTACAAAACTCATCAGCTTATAAAGCACTTAAGGCATATAAGGCAATGCAAGGTCTATTGCATGCAGGCTGGACCAGTATGCGTGTTGCCGGAGATGCAGATGTCTATTACGGCAATCAGGACATAAAACGCTTGATAGATGAGGGCGTACTTAGCGGACCGCGAATTTTTGGTGCTGCTCACTATCTTTCCATCACGGGTGGTGGTGGTGATGTTAATTACTTTTCTCCTGAGCAGAAGTTGATTGCTGATGGCCTCATAGTAGATGGTCCGGATGAAATCCGTAAAGCTATAAGAACCGAAGCCAAGTATGGAGCAGACTGGGTAAAAGTCCTGGTTACTGGCGCTTTCATGTCGGTTGGTGATAACCCAAGGGCAGTTCAGTTTTCTGAAGAAGAGTTTCGAGCGGTCATGGAAGAAGCGAATCGCCAGGATATGCTAGTAATGGCCCACGCCCATGCCACTGAAGGTATTAAGATGGCAGTGAGAATGGGCGCACGATCCATTGAACATGGTTCTTATATGGATGATGAAGCCATTCGCCTGATGAAAAAGCATGGCACCTATCTGGTACCAACAATCTATGTGGGAGATTATTATAATGACCCCCGCAACAAACTCAGAGAACAGGCTATCAACGATGACTACATCAAAAACTATCGTCATATTTTCCTGGAACTAGTAGGTAAAGCGCATCGAGCTGGTGTGAAAGTAGTAGCCGGTGTTGATCTTGGCGGCTACGACTACGATCCGCCTGTCTACGTCAGAGAACTCGCTGTGTTAATAGAAGCGGGATTGAGTCCCATGGAAGCGATACAGGCGGCAACGAGTGTCCCCGCAGAAATGCTTGGCAAGAGTGATCAGTTCGGTAGTTTAAAACCGGGACAATTCGCCGACATTATCGCGGTTGGTGCTGAT
>WLWI01003269.1_pt1 | contig 13915 bp, 13 predicted proteins | sample 6701501 | NCBI WGS metagenome assembly WLWI01 (sample SAMN12718690, study PRJNA515312) | sponge metagenome | isolation source: marine sponge | host: Mycale hentscheli | place: New Zealand: South Island, Marlborough, Capsize Point | collected 2014-11-01
GGCTAGAGTGGCAGAGGATGAGAGGAGAAGAAGGACACGTGTGGAAGACAGTATTGAGAACAGTGGTAGCAGTACAGCTACAGATAAGCCATACCAGTGTAGTGTGTGTGAGAGAGCATTCAGACGAAAGCAAGACAATGTACATAAGCTAAGCTTTTGAAGTCAGGCTAGGAACTCGCAGGAGAACAGGCCTTTTCTCACAGCAAGTGGTGAGGGCACCCGAAGTCCCACCTGGACCATTGCCATTTCATGAGAACAGCCTTGAATTTGCATCCTAGCAAATGCCAGGTACCCAATCACAGCTCAGTGGACTGGTGGGGCTGGTAGGAGGCAGAGGAAGAAAACCAGATGGAATGTTGCCAGAATGGGGCTTGAACTCAGGACATCACACACGCCTTGACTTTGAAAGGTATCGGATGATGCTTCTATGCCACAAGTGACAGACTAAATCACAGTTATCAATGACGAGTGGTGACACATCTGTGTCTATCAGGGCTCATAGTGCCTACTTAGTGCACAGGCATCCTGGCTCTGCCAGGTGCATGTGACCTGCTATAGAATTTGCATTTTGAAAATTTGTATGTGGTGATAAACAAGTAACAACCATCTCTGAAATCCAATAACTCTCTCACAGAGAAATAATGCTACATAAAATATTAAGATATTCTCACCTTGTAAACCAAACTGTTCGGAAGGCTCTGTGAGCAGCTTTAAGAAGAGCATGTGGCGAGCATACACCTCCAGGCAACTCTCCAATACAACAAACTACATAAAATATAAATAAATAAATCATACTATAAATCACATTACGTTTATGTACGGTAATTAGTTAACAATATAGAATAAAACAAATACTAAGCAGAATGTCATACATGTAAAAATAATGAAACCATAATGAAAAAGGCATGAATAGAGAGATAGATAGACAGACAGACTGATAGATAGATATATATATAGAGAGAGAGAGTACTTGATTGTAATGTCAACTTCTCCAATAAATACTAAATGTACAGAAATGTACTTTTACTTTAAAGTGGTACTGGTACTGCACTCTAAATTAAACATCACTCAAATGTTTGTACATTAACTGAGAACTAATAACAGTAGGTAAGTAAGAATGCAAATATTCTTGTTAAGTGATGAATAATCCAAAATGATTATCTAAAAAAAATAAATAAATAAATAAAAAGTTGCTAAACGAAAGTAAAAAAAAAAATTATTTTAAAATAGATGGTTGCTATTTGACTAGATAAATTTGCCAGCTTAGATTTTGTTGTTGTTTACTGTAAATTTGCAAACTAACTAAATAGTTAAGCCGTACAATACCAGCAACAACGACTAAAGCAAAGTTAAACTGATGTTTTAGTAGTAGTAGTAATAACATTACAGTAATAGTAATGATATTAACTTGGCTGGAAGGGAGAGGGGGGTGGGGGGGGGGGGGGGGGGGGGGGGGGGGGGGGGGGGGGGGGGGGGGAAGGGCCTGGCATTCTCAAAAAAAAAAAAGCCCCTCCTCCCACCTCCCTGGATCAATCCCTGGAGTAGTAACAACATAACAACAGATGTGAGGATTGCGTTCATGTATAGGTCTAAAATTTAGAATTTTCATGAATGTGCTATGTATAAACGATTATTTACACCTCTTCTCTTCTAGAACTGGGCAGAGCAATAAGAGCAGCCAGTTCCATGGTTAATCACTTACAACTCCTAGCAGTTCATCTTGTCTGTGTGAATGAGGCTATTCTCTTACATATCTCTCTGACTAGATTTTACTACACCACGTGGGCGCTGGCAACAGTTTACCCAGAATGGATTTAAATGTATGAAAGAAATAGTTGATACGGTATTGCCGTGAGCAGAATATGCTAACAGCTTGTCCTGCGTCAATTTCTCAAAAAAACGTTTGCTGGGCAGTTCACTCACTGTCACTGGATTACTTGTGTACCACTAGTAATATATAACCAGAATATCATATGAGAGTGCGTAACCCCCCCCCAGTACCTGTATACCTGTATTACTTCTGTAGTATAAAGTCCTATTCCCAGATCCACTTGACATAAGTGATATCATCTGATGTCGTTGAGATGTGGTGGAAAGTTAGTAGGTGTGAGTGCGTGTATGTATGTGTATATATGTATGTGTGCATTATGTGTGTGTGTGTGTGTGTATTGTGTGTGTATGCATGTATGTGTGTATTATGTGTATTTGTGTGTGTGTATATGTGTATTTGTATGTGTGTGTATATGTGTATTATGTATTATGTGTGTATGTATGTGTGCTTGTATGTGTGTGTATGTGTGTGCGTGTGTTCTTTCCATTCAACTATCCAGTTTATGAGACACAGAAGTTCTTGCAAGCAAGCAGGTTTGGCACAAGTACGTGCTAAAATGCTAGCACTGGCTCCAACACTCACAAATGCACGGACTGACGCACACACAAACATACGTGAGTAGAAGTTGGAGAAGAAGCCATAGACTTGAGGACATGTCTCAGATCAGCGGCTCCTACCAGCAGGACATGACTCTCTCTGCCACAGCAACATGGCCGACCATCACCAGCACCACGGGCCCCAGCATCTGCAAGAGGTGATACAGATAACAGCGTGGCTTGAATCGTAATTTTTGCCAGCACCTGATCACATAATACACTTATTGTGTGGCCCATTCCACAAGTTCCATTCTAATCTGAGATCTGTGGTTAATCAGGTCCTTGTGGGTAGAACTCCGTGCAAGTTAAACCAAACACTGCACCCCAACTACCACATAAAGTACGCTGAGAATGGAACTTTCACACTGCCATTTTTACACATGACTCCTGAGGGAAAAATAGCAGCTGCATTCTGCGCATTAAGAATCGAATTATAATAATAAATAATAATAAATAATAATAGTGATATAGTAACAATAATAATAATAACAATAATAATAATAATAATAATAATTCGGTCACTCTCGGCTGAAATAATTATAATATTAGCACATTTTCTCGTTCTAACAGCCAATATTATGTTAATTAAAAGTTAACCCAACATTTCAACTTCTACCGAAGTCCTCTTCAGGGGTCAACTGAGATCAAACTCTCTGTCGTGATATAATAAACACAATGTAAACAGCAATATTTCTAGGGTACGCTTACTGTTTATTATATCCTGAAGGGTGATTTGCACGCAGCATGGACAGCCAGCATCCTGGAAGTTCTAAACTTATGTCTCTGTTTAACTAATTGTTGTCTGTATGTGTAGAGCTTCCTTGATCTTTAACTCACAATTCTTACTGGCTCTGTCTACAACTCTTACCTTTTCCCATTTAATGGGGTGATGATGCCGCCAAGCATGTTCAGCAATGGCTGAAACCTTCTCATCACCTCTCTTACAAGCATCCTGATGTTCTTTCACTCTCTGGTTTAGCCTTCTATTCGTTTCACCTTTACCACAGCTATAGGGTATACTGTACACTATGGATGGACTCAGTGGTACATTGTGTTTATTATATCAACACTGAGAATTTGACTTTAGCAAGAAGTTGAAACGTTGGGTTAAGAATATTGGCTGCTAGAACGAGAAAATTTGCAATAATAATAATAATAATGATGATGATAATAATTGAACATACATACATATATATAGACAGATGTACAATACCATCACCATAACTCTACTTGACAATTTCCTGCTGAATACTGTATTGCTAGCCGAAGAAAAAAGAATAAATCCGGTGTGTGTGTGTGTGTGTGGGGGGGGGGGGGCGGGGGGGGGGGGGCGGGGGCGGGGGGGGGGGGGGGGGGGGGGGGGGGGAAGGGCGTGAGAGAGAAAGTGGGTGGGGAAAGACAAACTACAAGACTGTAGTAGAGAGCTTGCTAATTTCATGCATTACAACTTTGAATGGGTGCATACGCTAGACAATGAGCAATATAGCTAGTACACTTGTATTGATACACACGGCTATGAGGGCAAGGTGTGGTTTAAGGTTTTTTTACTCCACTATTTCCATCCTTCTGTCTTCCTTACCGTCCCCAGCACTCCAAGGGGGAGAAAATCCCCACCAGGCTACGCTCCCGGCTCCGTCCATACTTTCAGAAACGCAGAGCACCGGTTCAGAAAGTTTGTAGCCGTTGTTCTCAACCAAGCGAGGAGGCGGAACTAATTCCAAATAAACGAGCACCAGCGGCAGCCCCACCCTCGCTCTTACTCATTAGCGGAGGTGCCTCAAGGCTTCCTTCAGTCTTGCTGTAGTTCATTTATTAATGTGGCTGACAAAACGCAACAAAGGATATAAATACTTGCACATTTTTATGGAATTCATTTTCTGCAAAAGCTAAATTTAATCACATGGTAGATCAGGCCATTGGAATGAAATAATTAATGTTTCTAGCTATATGAATTCTCTACTCAGTCAACTTTAAAAGTGGCAAGCTATTTTAATTCTGCGCTAATTAATGAAGCAGTGGTGTAGGAAGATATTTTAGTATAGTGGGGCTCCAAGGGCATGTTTTTTGTCGTTTCAAAGTGTACATGTGAGAAATCACCTCGCTAGATTGTGCCCTAAAATTATGGGGGGACTCCAGCCCCCGAATCACCCCCCCCCTCCCCCGCCATCTTCCTACGCCACTGTGAAGTCCTTTTTCTTACACACTATAGCTATGTACTATAGCTAGAAGTAGTAGGTAACTTACACTGTCCCCGACACCCAGAGACTTGTTTCTTGAACTAACTACCTAACAACTCCAATCAGTTTACTTTGAAAACAATAAGGGAAATAATTGCCCATTCAAAGTTAAGCTTCCTTTAAGGTAAATATTGAATCACAACTAACAGTTGAACCGACGAAGATAATTAATACTACTCATATATTGCACTTACTGAAAGAACAAGAACTGCTATGCTATAAGTTGTATTTGTGGCCATTTCTAATATATTCATACTATACTTAATGCCAAAAAATTTTTACAAAAAAGTAGCTGTCCTTATTTTTAGTTGCCAGGCAACCATGTTACACCAGCAACTCTTTTGTAGAGCTGCATACACTTACACACAGTAATACATAATATAAGGTGACCGCACACAGATTCTTATAGCAATGTAATTATAGAGTGTGGTAATCGAATTATGCTGACCCATTACCTTTATATTTGTAACTACATAATCATTTTGAAGCATTAAAAATCATCGGATAAAAATTATTAGATTAATACAATAGTTTAGATATTTTTCTACTCTAGTTTCTGGTATGTCTATGTTGACAATTATTAAAATAGAGCTGAAGAGCTTTGAAGAAATAGGATGGCCCAGTAATAGGGTTTTATTTGTCGCACAGTTCATTTAATGGGTTACCAGTCTTTAAACAAAGTTTTATCACCTTTTATCAACCCTCTAACCACTTACCCTTCATTCAAAGAAATTCAAACTACCACCAGAGTCTGATAGGGTTCCAAAGCCAGATCTTTTCACCCTCACTCTGTGGTGGTTGACGTACCAGTTAAAACCATCAGCCTCTGGCAGCCTCACCTCAGCCTTCACCCCAAGTTCACCTATCCAGCTCCTGATCAGTGGCACCATCCTCTCAAAGGATATAATGTGGTAACCTACTTCCCATTCAAGTAGTCTCCACACAATAAGAGGTTGCACTTTGTTGGTTGAAAAAGGTTCCAGCTTATCACAATATTTTGGTGCGATTGGTTAAGGTGATGGATACGTTACACATCAAAAGGACTTTTCAATACTAAGGCATTCCAGAATCTAGCACACACTGAGATTTATTCACTTGCCATAAAATCAGAAATTACAACAAGGACTTGTCCACTAAAGTGATTCTAACAATGAAGCGTAGTGATGTTATATGACTTTACACACTTCAGTTTACAACAACACCTCATTTATGTATGTTTGCTCAAGGAAGACCAACAAGCATGACTATTACAATCTGGATTAAAAAAAAAAAAGAACAAGTGAAGTCCAAAAGCTAAATAGAAAGAGGAAAGTTAGTTGAAGAAATTCAATCCACGGGTTAGGATAAACATCTTATAGTTTCCTTCTTTTTTATTTTATTTATTTATTTATTTATTTTAATTTTATAATTGCAAAAGCTGCGTGCTGTTGAAGATTCCATTACCCGCATAATGCGGTGAGCACTCACCCGGATCTAATGTGCGTGTCCATTAATGCGCGCGCCGATTGGCAAATCCTATAAAAATCATTAACGAGTAGTCGAGCTATCGATTTCCGACGTCATTTTTTTATTATGTCGGTAGTCCTGTTGTTGTTGCTGGCGCTGTCAAGATTGACACTTGGGAGTAGAGACGCTGGCACTGCCACCTGTGTAAACCCTGAACCCAAGAAATGTCAAGGCGAACAACGCAGTAAGTAGCCATTGTGTCTGCGTCCTTCTTTCCTGTTTATTATTCCAAAGTATTCTCTATAGACCTCAGAAGTGTTGTTACTATTCTTTTAATATCAATATCTAGATGATACCAGTGGAAATCTCATGCTGAATTGCTCAGGGACAGATTACATTATTAATTACGACACTCGAGATGTGAAGTATGAGATGTTTGGCCTGACTAGCCTGGAAATTTACGTGGAATGTTTTAGTCCTTGCATTAGGAAGCCAGTGAGTAGTAAATAAGACTAAAGAGATTTCCAACAATTTTAATACATGCACATATATATGCACACACCTCCTCTACTTTGCAGGGTGAAACTATCTATTATTATGACCTAACTAATGCAGCTATTCCACTGGCAGCTGGGCTGGAGAATGGTACAATATATGGCTCAATGCTGAATCTTCCTACTACGAAGGAAAGCAGATACTGCAAAGTATTTGGCTGTTTTTCATTTTACATTGATAATGAATATCTAATACAAACATATAAAAGCTTTGACCCTATGAAATGCATTACTGGTAAGTTCATAATAATATAATATAGCAAATTAAAAAGTATTAGATCTCTTTTATACTAACATAACCTTGACCTTGCTATTGATAAGGCTTGATAATAACTTATAGTTATCAATTTTAGCAGTTTTCTTTTTCTGTGTGATATAATAATTCATTCCAAAATAAAGGAAGTCACATATTTTAAAACATGTACATTTCCGTAGTAACAATTATACCAGGTTTAACAAATAGAACAAATTTTATTATACATGTGCCATATAATATATTGATGTATATATATTATATATATATATGTATATAGAGGCCGTCACTACTCCAACTGCAGTCTCAGTGGAAACAGTGACAGCTAATGACGTACCAAGCGAAGATGGGAGTGGTCAGAGGATGTCTAGTAATGGCACTTCAGATACACCACTTGTTTCTGAACTATTTGGAAGCACTCAGAGCACTTCCACCTCAAATATGTTTATATCATACGGTAAGTACACTAATGAAGCACTTAACAACAGAAAAGTAATCCACATGCTATGGTGGTCATTAGATAGAACTACATAAATAAATAAAACAACTTACATTTATTTTTATTGTATTATTTTTTGCAGTGAGAATTTCTATCACAGTGTCTGTCTCAATTCTTGTGGCTATTGTTATCCCTGTCATTGCTGCTATATTACTGTGTCGATGGATATACTTCAAGTATGTTACTCTATTTTTGTAATTCTAAGTGAATATTGTAATACATACATGATACAGGTGAATTTTAAATACTGTAGTCAATTTCTATTTATCAATAAAATTTGAATTTTCTGTTGAAAAGTCTGAGTAAAAGGATCATCCAACCAATAAGACTTCCCACATGACTGGCAAAACTCATTTACAATCTAATAATGCAAAAGTAGGGTTATCTTGATACCTGTCTTCAAACTTACTAAATGACTTACTTAACGCTGTCAATGGCAAGATGATGAAATAATAATATTGGTCATGGGAACTTACACTTCTGTGGTAATAAATCCTAGATAGCTTTCTGATAGTGGCTATTGTGAGAGATTTGTTACTATTACATACTTGAACAAAAACCCTTACCAGTGAAGGATGCACTGAACAGAAAATACTTTTGTTAGATTTGGTCACAAGCTCAACCAATGAAATTAATGTGCATTCACTGTGTGTGTGCCGATGTGTGTCCTTGTAGACTGAACTCGGACAAGGCCAAACTTCCTTACAAAGACACATCACTGTACATTGATGACATCACTGTGAGTACCTGAATTCTAGTTGTTGTTAAGTTTATTGTTGTTATGTTTATGACGTCAGCGGTGTTAGTATTTGTTTGTTTATGTTGTATAAGGTTGATTTGGAGGTCCAACCAGTTCCTTCAAAGATGCTTGCAGCAACTCCATCAGGATCCCAACTTAGTGTATTTGATGCTTATTACTTTGGGAATAAGACTAAATCCTCAAATACTAGCAGTCATGGTCAACTACTGGTTGAGAAAAATGAGTGTGTGGACAGTGAAGAAGGTGCAAAAAGTGGTCACCTACCAAAACCAACAAGCAATTCTGATATTTCAAATGGAACAGAGATGAATGAATTAATGGAATATCTGGAAAGAGAAATCTCTAACTTACCTGCTCACACACCTTCACTTGTTGATGAGAGATCACATTACGAAGCTGAGAAATTACACCCACTCTGTCTAGGAAGCAGTCCTGCAGGATCTAGTTATTTGTCTGTTCACAGTCAAGTCGCAGAAAGTGCCTCATCTTCTCAATCCACTCCACACAAAGACTCACTTGGCTATATTCCTAGAGGCTCACTTAATGAATATATCAGCAATGACTTTGCTGTCCAACCATTTTGTTTACAACATCTCACAGAAGGCCACAAAACAGACTACATAATTGAAAATAATCACCAGAAGGCAACACTGTATAGTAATGATCGAGAACAAGATGGAGCATTTCCTGATGATTACTTCCCCACAGAAATTTGTGAGCACAATCCTGATGTGTCTCGCTTTCCAAACTGTAGTTACCAATCGCAGCAGAATTCAAAGAACACCGCCACCATTATCGATGAAGACCAGTGCAGCTTATACTCGGAGGATGTTATTTCTTACGAGTTCAATCCCAGTCATGATAATATCAATTCTAACAAAACATCTGAGTCCATTCATACTGTGGTATATTTGCGCAACCGTAGCACAGAAGTTGCTCCAGCAGAAGCCGGCTCTTGTGAAAGTTCAATTGAGTTGAATCTGAGTGGTCACAGTGATGACAACCATAAAATAGAGCTATATATAAAGGATAGTTTATCTCAAAAAGCTGCAAATGCTAGTCAAAGAAATGAATCTAATTTTTTCTCCGGTAGCTCATACCGATTCACCAGGCAGCACAGCCCCATCGAATTCAAGTATTCTTGCCAAGCACCTGATGTCTCAGCCAGTGGGAATTTGTGGTCCAAATATGCTAATATTGGTGAACTAAATGACTGTGAATTCTACTTCAGTCCTGCTCACAGTAGTAATAACAGTAGTAGTCTACAAGGACCAAATATTTGTAATGACTCGTTTATTCTCGCTAACATGGATGAGCAAACACCTTCAGACTATTCTTCAGCTACATCATCCTACCAGAAGCAAACTGCTGTGGAAATGCTCCAGAAAACAGTTGACACTACTGCATGCACAAACTTGAAAGTGATTAACTATAGTTTTGATGGTGATGACACTATTAATAAACCTGAAAGTGTGTATGTGTAATTTGCATTGTAAATGAATAGCCACAAAATTCTTTTATGCTGGTCATCCATGTATACACTGTCTGTACTAATGATTGAGAATGCTAATTATGATGTGAATGATTTTTTAAATTTTAAACCAAGCACTGGTTTCTATTAATGTTTGTTGCTGAATGGAAGTAATAATGACTTGCTGTGTGAAAACAAGTCATTTGGCAATAAATACGCTAACAACAGAACTCCATTATATTCATGCCCATAGAATGCATATACAAACTATATGCATGTCCACTGGCTAGCCAAGTAGCTAATTACATTCGTCAATAGAACATACAAACAAACAATGAGTGAAAAATCCCCCAGATTCTTTACCTACTCAGTGAACTTCCTAGAAAATTATACTTGAGACAGAAGCTCAGGCCAGTCCATTGTAATACAAGGAGAAATTTTGAAGCTGTATGAATATTGGCTGGTGCGGTATACATTAAATGCTGCAATTCGATTCCAGCCTCAACATTGTACAGCACACAAGCATGCCAAATATTAAGAGAAGATGCTGAAAAGGCAACCATAGCTTCTATTTTTCTGACTTACACATCCCAGACAGACAGACAGACAGACAGACAGACATTTGTATTTTCATGTGTTTTTGCTGGACTAATGCCCTGAAATGGTGTCTTGAGACTTTTTTTTTGACTCCATGAAAGTATGTTGAGGCATTGGTTTATTCAACTATGGAGGTATGAATTAACTTCTCTGTGGATTAGAACTAGTGCTGTGAGAGCAAGAAATACCAAGACTTTATGAACCAGTTATCAGATTTCTTCATTCAGTATGCTCACCACAGCAGTGCCTAATGTACAAAAAAGCCAGACCAAGTACAAAAATAAGAAACCTCCCCACATTCGATTATGCATTATTTAATAACAACTTGTGTTCCTGTGTGACTATACGTACAAACTTTCTTTTTATGTTTGAGGCAGCAAAATTAGAAAGGTAGAATTAGGCTTTATGAATGTGCATTGGAATGTAATTCCTTACTGGTATGTTCTTGTTCCCATATTCTTTGGGCAAGCATTAAGCTGCTACATTTTAAAAAAGCGATAGTGTTACAAACTAGTCAAATTAATACTGTAGTGCTAAAAGCTCCCCCCCCCCCCCCCCAAACTGTGCTTCTTTTTTTATTTATTATAATGGTGGAGGGTGTAGTTGCTGATCGAAATAAAGCTGCAGTTCGGTGGAATGACAGTCACCAAAGATTTGAAAGTTTGGCAGCTTAAATTCCTTAGATTAGTAGTTTGGTTACATGAGACCTTATAATAACCCTTTTATTTTACAATAATAACAGTGGAATAGCAGTCTACCACCATCCTATGAAGAGAAGTCTGGCAAAGTCAAACCCTTTACACAACCTAGCTAACCTCGCCTATCGTACATGGTTTAGATATTTCAAATAAATACGTTAAAATTCCAGCAATTTGGTATTTTATAACCTAATTCACAAGTCTGGCGTAGCAAGACCCTTTACCTACTACTTCGCTTTCTTCACCATTGAAATGGTAAAGGATAGCTAAAGTTATTGCTAGCCCATGCGTAAGCAACCACGTAGATACTTCGCGTTTTAGTAAGCTAAACGCTGTTCTATTTCCAATATTTTGGGGATGCAGTTTTAATGCTATTGTAAGGTATTCGGGAGAATTCTAAAATTGGATATGGCTAGCTACACTTCAAGATTACGAGGCCCAAAAAAATATCTAAGGTGTTCCTCAAAATCAGTTCCCTGTGTTCAAGCTCTGGGATATATACTGTAGGAAAAACATTGGGAAGTGGAGCTTATGCCAAAGTGAAAGCTGCATGGTCTCCATTTCAATGTTAAATGGTGAGGATTCTTATAGTTTGTGTATATAAATTTGGTTTTGTAGTCACTTATCTATTAGGTCGCCATCAAGATTATCGATGAAGCCAAGGTGGATAAAGAAGACCTGGCCAAGTATATCCAGGAGAGATCACCATCCTCCAAAATGTCTCTCATCCCAACATCATTGGCATTTACCAGATTGTGGAAACTGAACGTCGATGCTTCTTTGTTACTGAGATAGCTGAAAATGGCAGTCTTCTGGATTACATGATGTCAAGACATTCCAACATATTAGAAGCTGAGGGTCGATATGTTTTCAACCAGATATGTCAAGCCATTTCCTATTGCCACTCTTTGGGCATAGCCCATAGGGATATCAGACTCGCTAAAATATTCTTTGACAAAAACATGGATGTCAAAGTAGCTAGGGGGTAAGTTTGAACTGTATTTTTGAATGCTGTTTATAAATTTGTGTTTAAACCACCTGTTTTTTTCTCTCCCAATACAGACTTTGGATATGCTTTGGAATAAAAAAAAATTGTGTTCTACTCCAGTTGGAACACTGAGCTACAAGGCACCTGAAATGGTTCTTTCTCTAGTTCCAGAGTTTGATCCTTTCAAAGCCGATTCATGGAGTATGTAAGTGCTAACTTTCTATTCACACTATGGGCTATACAATTACAATACTTTTATTTCAGGGGCGCTCTTTTGTACACCTTCATGAAGGGGTGTTATCCTTTTGGAGGGAAAGATCAAGTCCTCAACAATCATCTGTGGCACTATGAAAACTTTAGTTAGGAAGCAGCCAGACGGAAGGTAGCTATAGTCACTTTTATATACCTGAATTTAAGATTTGTATTTACTGAGATAATGTTTTTCCTTACCTAGAATTCAACAGCTTAGTGAAATCCCTACTTACTGTTGACATGACAGCACGACCACTGGTATCAGAAATTTGTTCCCATATTTGGCTGACAGGCTACCCTAGCATCCGACCATTCTGGACAGGAGTACCAGGTGATAGCAATTTCACCATTGAGAAGAGCCTTCCCTCTGCTTTCTGCAACAGTCAAGCCAAGACACCTGTGCATGTCCCAATCTCCATTTTGCAAGACAACTCTGCCACCTTTTCCTCAGTCTCATGAACTGATTCAGGAATACAAAGATGCTCACATTGTTGCTGAGGAATCAAACAATGTAGAGTGTGCAGAAGTTGTTGACACGGTGATATGTGGGGACATTTTTTCAATGAAGACTCATTTGTAACATCCAGAGAGGATCATAAACCTGCTGTCATTCCGGATTTACTAACCAATAACGTTGAACTGTCATCTGCTTCAAGTGAGAGTTCAACTCATTCTGTTGTATCTGTGCATGCGTATGAAACTGCTGAGCCTGTGGAAGCAGAATCTGGTCAACTGGTCTATGCAGACTCTCCATCCGTTAATTCCCTTCCTACTACAGCATCCCAACAACATGAGCAAGGTCGAACACGGCACGTTGTGACAAGAATTCAGTCTGCAAGTCGCAGATTTATATGTCTTTATTCAGAATGATGAAAAGGCCAAAGAGACGATCTTAGATGGAGATCTTACACCTTGTTATAACTTAATTATATTCAAAAAGCAGTATTGATGAAGCTGTAATGATACTATAACCTAATAAAAGCTATAAATACATCCTCATTATTAATTAACCACCCATCAACTCTAAGCCATTCTTATATTATTTGTTGTTAGGGTTATCACTTATAAATTTGGAAATACATAGTTAGGGTTGTACTGTAAACTACCAAAACATCCATGATGCACAGCTAATAGTCACTTTATACATATACTTAAAGCTATTATAGTTTACCAGAATAACATTGAAAGTCTTGCCCCTGTAATATTTGCTTTGTGTCCTATCACTCCATTAAGTGAAGCTAGACACAACATGCTCCTCACAATTACATCACATGCTTGACTTATCTCTTTTACTTCACTATTTTGATATCATAGTTGTGGTTGTATTATTTGGTTCCATGCAAGTTGATCTTAAAAATAACAAAATATCATTGGCTGTTAGAATGAGAAAATTCAATATAATGTAAGACGTATTTATCTTTACCATTTTTACATGTACACACTTATGTTGAGCTCAGCTGACCTGTAAAACTTATCAGTGCATTTGTCTAATACTCTTCAGTTGATCATGTCAGAAAAGTTAAAAAAGATAAAAATTGATGATTGCTAGGCTACAAATAGCATCACCTTCAATACAAAAAAAAAAACAAAAAAAAAACGGGTCTAACTAATCAGGTGAAACCATTTGCTGACTGTATTGACTGTCCTACAAATATTATTCTGAGTTACAGCTAAAAGCACTAACTAAAGTTGGAGTGATCTACACATGTTGTCCAGCAAAAATGCTGTAAACA